>Ga0272442_10007923_pt1 | contig 13628 bp, 15 predicted proteins | sample SSMForm2O_FD_200262 | JGI IMG/M metagenome (GOLD analysis project Ga0272442, IMG submission 200262) | Marine sediment archaeal communities from Little Sippewissett salt marsh, Falmouth, MA, United States - SSM-Form-2O | ecosystem: Environmental > Aquatic > Marine > Wetlands > Sediment ...
TCCAGTAGTATGCTTCGTCTCTTGTATCTTTTGTCAACAAGAAAATTGCTTTTCCTATCTTTGTACGTCCGACTCTTCCTCTTCTCTGTATAGTTCGGATTTCAGAAGAAACCGGCTCATAGAATATTGCAAGATCTAATTTACCGATGTCTAAACCTTCCTCACCGATGGATGTTGTAATAAGACAATTATAGATGTTATTTTGAAGATCTTCTATCACTTGAATTTGTTCTTTCTGTGATAAGCCTTTTTCACCTGACTGACCTATCAATATAACAGGTTTGCATCCTTTGACTTTTTCAAGATCTCTTTTTATCATGTCAATATTGTCGCGGTAATGTGAGAAAATTATTATTTTTTTATCTAAATTTTCCTGAACAAGTTCTTTTATTTTGTAAATCTTAGGGTGTTCTATTCCTTTTTTAGAAAGATTATTAATATCAGAAATGACTTTTTGCATTTTTGGATCTTTGACAACACGCTTTGCAGACTTTGAAGTCTGCTTTTCTAATTTGTCAAAATAAATACCTGTTGCATAAAGACTTTGTGTTTCAAATAATTCCAAAGCGTGCCAGACTTTCATTGCCTCAGCTAATGTTGAGATTATATGAAAGTAAACTGGATTTTTATTTTTCTGCATATATTTTGAAATCCTTTTCTGGGCTTCTAATAAATCTGTCTTTGATTTTATGTTGAGATTATATTTTCTGACTTTTCCTAGAGTTTCAAAAAGATAACCTTTGATTATTTTTCTCATCTCTTTCATTTTTTCAGGAAGCTCTACATTGACCCACTCAACATCAAGCTCTTTAACATAAGGAGCAACATCTTCATCTTCTTCTGTTTTGATTTCAACTGCCTCTACATAAAGATTTTTGCATATTGTATCTATAGCTTCTTTTGAACTTCCAGGTGAAGCTGTCAATCCTAATATCTTTGGGTTATCTGATTCCTTCATATAGACTTTTGCAACAGCTGGATATGCATATTTTTTAACTGCTCTATGAACTTCGTCAACTACTAACAATGAAAAATCTGAAAAATCAATTATACCACGCTTGATATCATTTTGAATTGTCTGGGGAGTAGCACAGATGATATCTCCTATTTTGTACATCTTAGCTCTTTGATTAGGTGTTATTTTTCCTGTAACTAAAAGAATGGAATCTTCTGGAAACTCTATATCATTAAAAGTTTCCTGAAAAGTTTTTTGATGCTGAGCACATAACGGACGTGTAGGTGCCATAATCATAACTTTTGATCTGTCAATTGTTTTTAGCCTGTGTGCAGCAACCATAATAGCTATATTTGTCTTTCCAAGTCCTGTTCCCAGAACACATAGAGTATTTTTAGCTTTAGCTACTTCTGCTATGTTTACCTGGTAGTTTCTTGCTTCAATTTTATTTTTCTTAAGAAAAGGATGCTCTACGTACACAAAGATATTAATATGCTTCTATCTTTAAATAGTATTACTGTAATAGAGTATATACCATGGGCTCGTGGTATAGCTTGGCCATTATTCTGGCTTTGGGAGCCAGCGACCACGGTTCGAATCCGTGCGAGCCCACCAATTCTAAATTATGTTGAAACTACCCTTCTTCATCAGACTGATAGATTTCTTTCCTCTAAATGCTCTAACAAAAGCTCCTTTAACTTCTACTTTCTTTCCGATATCTAAACCTTCTGGAAGCTTTCCCCAAAGACTCATTTCTATTTCGCCTGTATCGTCCTTAAGAACGATTACTGTAAGCATCAATTGTGTTCCAAATTTTGTTGTCACTTCCTTAGATTCTTTAACATCTGAAACCTCTGCTGTCAGGTCAACATCTTTGTCTCCCTGCTTTAGTTCTCCAATTTTTACCATTTACATTACCTCCGAAAAAGCGTCTTTCTTTTCAGGGAAAAATTCTGTCTCGTCTTTTGGCTCTTCAGTAAAACTCAGATCCTGAGTATCTACTTTCTTGATCCACTTGACAACTTCCCCGTAAGCAGACGCATCTTTTACTTTAGTTATCTTGATTTTTACTTTTTCTCCTACCTTAGTATGCGGGACAAATATTATAAACTCTTCTATTTTAGCTATTCCAAAGCCCATATGGCCTGTTTCTGTAATATCAACTTCATATTCTTCTCCCACTTTTACAGGTATTAAATCTGCCATATCATTTTATTGGATTAATCGCTTATAAATTAAACTTTTTATTTATCTGGTTCTGATATTTATTATGGGTTTAATTGAAAGTTTGATGGGAAATCTTATTGGAATTATTGCACTTATCATAGTGGCAATAATAGGATTTAAAATACTCAGAAATCTACTGCATGTGGCAATATTGCTAATAATATTGGCTCTTGTTTTGTGGTTTTTTGGATATATTTCGCTTCCTATCTAGGTGATTATATGGTTCATGTATTGATAGCAATTGTATTTGGTTTGGTAGCTTTCTATATAGGCTATAAAATAGGGTGGAGTGTTTCTTCTCAGATGATGTTAGGTTTGTTATTTTCGATAATAACGATTATTCTACTGACTTACGTTTGATAGATTTTGCTATTCTTAATCTTAATTTATATGTATTAGCCCATCTGGCATAGGCATTCCAACCTTGGTGAATCTCATAAATTTTTTCACTACTTAATTTATTATCTTTATAATCTCTTACTTTTAAGAACATCTTTTTAATGTTTCTTTTTCTCAACAGTCTAAAATAATAAAAATTCCTGAAACCTACGAAATCCACTCCTCTGGCAAGAGGGATTATTCTTGATTTTTGATTATGTAATTTAATTTTCAATTCTGATTTTAAAAATTTATTTATCTCATATTTCCACAATTGAAGCTGTGATTTTGATGGGTGTAAAATAACAAAATCATCCACATATCTAATGTAAAACTTTGCCTTTAAATGATGTTTTACAAACCGATCCAGCTCATTTAGATATACATTAGCAAATAATTGACTTGTCAAATTGCCCAAAGGCATTCCTATATTTTCCGTGAGATTATTGGATAATATCTGTTCAATTAACCAAAGAACATTCTTATCGTTTATCTTTTTTCTTATTATTCTAAGCAGAATAATGTGATTTATTTCAAAGAAATAACGCCTAATATCACACTTCAGACAATAGCCTTTAATCTGATTATTATTAAATTGACCCACTACTTTTCCGTTACGCGAAACTTTTTTCATGAAACAATGAAATCTCTCAAGAGCCTTTAGATTTCCTTTACCTTTTCTGTTCGCATAAGAATCGTAGATAAACGTCTTATCAAAAATAGGTCCAATTATATTATATACTGCATGATGAATTATTCTGTCGCGGAAATCAGAAATACTAATTTTACGGGTTTTCGGATCCCTCAAAATAAATGTTTTCAGCGGTTTTGGTTTGTATGTCAAATTCTTAAGTTCTTTCTGTAAATGTAATATATTGTTCTTCAAATCTTTCTCAAAGCTTATAACATAATATTTTTTAGACTTTCCTTTCTTGGCTTTTTTATAAGCCAATTGCAGATTACCCAAATCATATATTTTATGGTAAATGTTATTGTAAGTTTTCATTATAAGCCTAGTCATACTGAACTATTCGACCGTCGGAAATCTCGTCTGTAAGATTTCGAGTTCGCCAAGTTGTTCCAGTTCGAGTTCAAGTCCAAGTTCCTGTTCAGGTTCAACCTGGAAAGACAGCTCAATCTAGCCCATCAATTCAAAGCAAATCACCACCGCTCTATCTTTCCCTTTCGGTACTTAATGTCGCAGTTGTATTTCACGGCTAAATGAAAAAAGCTTAATGCGCTATTAACAGGCGTGTAGCCCAGTCCATTTCCAAATATATCTGCGACTAGGAATTAAAAATTCTCAAGAAAAGTATATTTTAACTTTTATTTTCTTTCGCTCGCCTATGGCTCGCTCAAAACAACTACCCGACCGTCGGAAGACGAGTCCGCCAAGAGGCCCCAGTACGAGCCCAAGTCCAAGTCCCAGTCCAGGGGCAACCCGGAAAGACCTGAATTAATAGTATAAGATGTTCTACTGCCGTTTTTGTTTTTTATAGGCATACCATCTCTATTTATCTTTGAAAATTGAATTGTTTCTTTTAAAGTCGGCGCTTTGATAAGTCCTGAGCCATTCAGATTAAAGCTTAATCCTTCAGGAGCTTCATCATCATTTACTATATCAAGTCCTTCTGACAAAATAACTATCGGGTCTTTTGTCTTGCCGACAGCTTTCTTTATCTGCGGAGATAGTTTTTCTGCAAGATATTTATTTGGCTCGTCAACACTTCTGAAAACAACACCGTAATTAACATAATGACCAGATGTATCAAGACCTATTGATGGATTAGATTTGTAAAGCTCTCTTGCTTTTTCCAGATCAATTGGCCTTGCTGTTCTGAAACCAATATCTTTTAGTATCTCTGCTGCAAGAACAGAAGAATATGTGTTAGAACCTTTAAATGTATCTCCTGAGAAATCCAGAACATCCAGGTTTTTATTATCATGATATTTTTCGTGGAGAATTGCTTTGTATCTCTTTTCGAACTCGTCTTTTAATTCGCCTGTTAAATATCCTATTGTAGGGATATCCTTCGGTATTTCTATTTTTATAAAAGGTCTTCCTTCGAAACTTGGTTTGTTCATAATTATCACTTAATAATAGTATATATGATAAAGCTTAAATATCTATCTTTTACGTTTGAATTCTTTGAATAATTTTTCAACAGATCTCCTATCTATTCTTTTTCCAAAACATTTATGTGGAACTAATGCTCCTGAGAAAGTTTTAGGTACATGCATTAATTCGTGGATAAGAGTACGTTGTTTATCATCTTCTGACAAATCATCATACTTTTCAGCAAGAACTTCAATGATATAATGAGATTCCAAATCTAGAGCTTTCTGCCAAATTTTTGGGAATGACCATATTCTTGCAGTTGCATCGCTTGTTGAGCCGGTTGATCTCATACAGATAATTCTATCAGGATTAATATGATTCATTTCTAATTTTTCAATAATTTCTACCAATTTTAATTTTATATCGTCAGCTCTGTTGACTTTCATAATAATACTGAGCTAAAAACAAATATAAAAACCAGCATAGCTATCATAAAAAGAAATTCAAATGAAGATCCTGTTTTTATCTTGCCTCTGAATCTCGGTTTTTCAATGGGCCAAAAAGGCATTATTCCTGTGGGTGTGAGAGAATCTGTTATAAGATGTGATATGAATCCTATTGAGAAAACAGCTGCAACCATATTATCAATTACCCCGGATTGTAGTAATACAAACAATATAATAAATAAAAACCACACATTGTGAAATATTTTCCTGTGCAGTGAACGGACTTTAATATCCAAATCAGGAACCATTGCACCAATAAAAGCAAATACTGAAATGTAAACAGGAAAATTCAAAATAAAATTAAACAAAGAAAACAAAAGAAAGGCAAAGATCAGATGCGTATACTTCTGCACCTGATCACTTCTTTTTCTTTCTGAATTTGAACCAGTATACACCGCCGCCTATCACCAGGATAATAAATATATATAATCCCAGACTTGAAGGTGATGCAGATGTATAGACTGTTACTTCTTTAATTACAGAATTATCATTGTTGTTAGCATCTTTATATACTAATTCAAGAGTCAGAGGATATGATTTAACTCCTGTTGTAACCATTTGTCTTATCTCAATTGTATCATAATCATCTGTCTCAAGATCTCCCATATAGATTTCTTCTTCGCCAAATTCAGATCTTGCCTTTAATGTTAATAGTCTAGCTTCACCTGTTCCTCTATTGGCAATTGAAATTTTAATTGTACCAGCAGCTCCCTGATAAAGATTTTCTGTATCCTCTAAATTAACAATAAAGTCTGTCTGGCCGACAACAGGAAGACTTATGTTCTTCTCTTCTGTATAAGAAGCTGTCTTTTTCTCATTGTAGTAAGTTATATCTACTGGAACGAGTAATATTCCTGTTTCTCTATTTGGACCGACTTCAACAGTAATTTCTATTTTCTCTGACCCGCCTGCTCCTAAAGATGCTAAAATTATTTCACCTGATGTTCCTGGTAATGCAAAATCTTCACTCTGCTCAAAACTAAGTTTTATGTCTTTGGCCTGACCTGATCCTGAATTTACAAGATCAAAGTCCATTGTAACCTGTTTTCCTGGCTCTAAATCATCTGAAAATTTTATGTTAGTTATGCTCAGTATAGGCTTGCTTGATATTTCTATTGGAATATAAATTGACTTATCATATGTTGAACTTGAAGTGTAATACTTAACAGGTAAGTATATATATGATGCAGATGTTTCTGATCCTTCTGAAACTTCAAAAGTAATTGAAGACTGTGCTATTGACAGATATTTTATAGCTCCTGTGTTTATCTTGGTTCCTGATGTCAATTTTAGTCCAGGACCTGCTACAGGAACAACTTCTACATCACTCAGATCTGTTCCTGAATTTGAAAATGTCAATGTTACTGTTCCTACTGAACCTGGAGAATATGTATCAGCTGAATTCTGCCAAGTTATATCAATTGCAGCTGATGTTGAAGCTGCTAAAACTAGACCTGAAAAGATCAGACTACATAAAATAACTGAAAATAAAATCATTTTTTTCACATTTACCACCTACTCATTTATTGAATTTTTGATTATTAAACTTATTCATATCTCAAAGCATCTGCTGGTTTTAATGATGCAGCCTGTCTTGCTGGTAAAAATCCTGACAGCATGCCCAAACCAAATGAAAATGCCAGAGCAAACAATATAAGTTCTATGCCTAAATATGCTTTTAACAATGGGAAGCCAGATTCTGCGGCACCATATTCTACTGCTTTTGCCAAACCCAGACCTATTGCTGTTCCTACTATTCCACCAACCATTCCCAGAAAGCCAGATTCTATTAAAAATATTAAAGAAATATCATTGTTTCTTGCGCCGACAGCTTTCATTATTCCTATTTCTCTTGTTCTTTCTATTACAGAAGTATACATTGTATTCATAATTCCTATACCTCCCACTAACAAAGATACAGAAGCTATACCGATTAGAACTATCTGTATGATACCTAATATAGAACCAACTGTATCAGACAGCTGCTGTGAAGTCATAACAGAAAAATCTTCTTCACCTCTCTGGTCTTCAAGATCATCTGTAATATCGTCAGCCACTCTATCAACTATAGACTCGTCTGTAACTTTGACCCAGACAAAACCGACTCCTTCTGGTTTTTCAAATATCTCTCTTGCAGTTTCTAATGGTATAAAAATTTGAGCATCATCTTGACTGTTTCCAACTTCTGTCATTGTTGCGATAACAGTAAATTCATGTTCTTTTATTTTTATCTTGTTTCTCAGGTCGACTTTATCTTCGAAAACTTTTCCTTCTGGATACAAGAACCCAACACCTGCTTTGTATTTATCGCTTGATCTAAACAACCGGCCTGTTTCGACTTCAAAACCAGGCATATCCTGAATTATATCCATCAGATCAGTATCGACGCCCATGACATATGTTGATATCTTCTCGCCATGGAACTCTACAAAAGTCTGCTCAAATATCATACCCGAAACTGTTTCCACTCCGGGTATTCTTCGTATAGCATTTAAATCAGAATCTGAAAAAGTTCCTGAACTCATCATAGGACCGCTAATGCCGCCAGAACCAGGCATAATTGTTATTGAATCTGAACCTAAAATCTCAAACTGCTCATTAACTGCCATCTCCATGCCTTTTCCAATTGATATCAGAGAAACTACAGCTATTATTCCTATAATTATAGATAATATAGTCAGCCAGCTTCTAAGTCTTCTGTGGATAATATTTCTAAAAGCAATGATAAAATATTCTTCAATCATCTGGCCTTACCCCACATATATTTTCTTCTGTTTTTGCCGTCTTTCATTATCTTACCGTCTTTCAGTAAATAAATTTTATCAGCATAGTTAGCTATCAAAGGATCATGAGTAATCATAATAAGAGTCTTCTTTTCTTTTTTATGGAGATCTATGAACATTTCCATTATTTTTTTACCGGTTGTTGAATCTAAGTTTCCTGTTGGCTCGTCTGCTAAAATTATCTCAGGATCGTTTGCCAATGCTCTTGCAATAGCAATACGCTGACGTTCACCTCCTGACAATTGAGCAGGCTGATGTTCTATCCTATTTTCAAGACCAACTTTTTTGAGAAGATCTTTTCCCCTTTCAATTCGCTTATGACGAGACAGTCCCTGGAAGGTCATAGGAATAGTCACATTCTCCAGAGCAGATAAATTATGAAGAAGATTGAACTGCTGAAAAACAAAACCAACTGTTTTTCCCCTTATCTGAGATAAATCACTTTCAGTAAACTTGGTAATATCTTTACCATCTATCAGAACCTTTCCTTTTGAAGGAATATCCAGCGCACCTATCATGTTCATGGCTGTTGATTTACCAGAACCTGAAGATCCCATAACAGCTATAAACTCACCCCTTCTGACTTTTAGATCTAGGCCTCTAAGAGCAACTACATCAACCTCGTCAAGTTTATAGATCTTCCAGACATTCTTCAATTCAACAGCAGGAGTGTTTCTTTTCACAGAAAATAAATGTATTTATTGATTAAAAAGGTTAACTAAGTAATCTATTTTTAAGTATTGGTTTCTCAATATATTCTAAGGTGATTTAAATCGCAAAATTTTACATCACAACATCAATAATATATACAAATGCAAAGCCTCATGTAGGGTTTGCTCTAGAATTAATACAGGCAGATACTATTGCCAGATTTCATAGAATTAATGGAGATGATGTTTTCTTTCTGACTGGTTCAGATGAACATGGTCTGAAGAACCAGAAAGCTGCCAAAGAAGCTGGACTTACTCCACAAGAATTTGTTGATGCTAATACTAACTCTGTCAAAAATTTGATTGAAAAATTAAACATATCAAATGATTTTTACATAAGAACAACTGACAAGAAAGTTCATTATCCAACTGCTCAGGCAATCTGGAAGAAGCTAGTTGAAAAGGGCGATATATACAAGAAAAAATATTCAGGTCTTTATTGTTATGGTTGTGAAAAGTTTGTAACTGGGAAGGATTTAGAAGATGGAAAGTGCCCTTTACACGACAGAAAACCTGAAAAAGTTGAAGAAGAAAACTATTTTTTCAAACTTTCAAATTATTCAGATAAGTTGAAAGAATTAATTGAAAGTGATAATTATCATATAATACCTAAAGGGAGAAAGAAGGAAATTCTTAATTTTTTGAAGAAAGGGTTGGAAGATGTTTCATTTTCAAGATCTGTAAAATCTTTAGAATGGGGCGTTCCTGTACCTGAGGATGATGAACAAGTAATGTATGTCTGGTGCGATGCTTTGACAAACTATCTTTCTGGAATAGGATTCAGCAATGATCAGAAAAAATTCAGACAATACTGGCCTGCTGATGTTCATTTAATAGGAAAAGATATTTTAAGATTCCATGCACTGTTCTGGCCAGCAATGTTAATATCAGCTGGCATTAAAACTCCGAAGAAACTTTTAGTCCATGGTTTTATTACATCTGAAGGTAAGAAAATGAGCAAAAGTCTAGGCAATGTAATTGATCCATTCAAGGAAATAGAAAAATACGGACCTGATGCACTGAGATATTATTTGCTTAGAGAAATTCCTGCAGACGATGACGGTGATTATTCAGATAAACTGATTATTGCTAAGATAAATGGAAACTTAGTCGGTGACTTTGGAAATTTAGTTAACAGAGTATTAACTTTAGTAGCAAAGTTTAATAACAGTAAAATTCCAAAAGGTAAAAAGATATCCGATAAAATTAATTTTAAAGATTATCAAAAGTTTATAGATGAATTTAATTTCCAGGGATATATTGACGAATCCTGGAAATTGATACAGGAAGCTAACAAAGAAATAAATGACAAAGAACCGTGGAAACTTGATGGTAAAAAAAGAGACGAGTTGTTATATGAATTATTAGAAAAGATAAGAATATCTTCAATATTATTATATCCAATAATGCCTGATGCTTCTGTAAAAATATTAGAAAAACTAGGTTTGGGGGAAGAACATGTATCTGTTAAAAACCTAAAATATAATATTCTTAAATCTGGTAATGAAGTAGAGAAGGGTGACTTGCTTTTCAAAAAAATAGAGGTGAAGTAAGTGAAAACATATGAACTTGAACTGCCTGAAGTTGACGGAAATTTATTAGTAATGAAATCTGACTTTGATAAATTTTCTGAATATATTCTGAGGCAATCTAATAAAGAAGGCAAATATGTCCAGGTTTTTCATGATGAAAGAGGTATGATAGTGCCAAACTCTAGAGTTGATACATATTTCAAAGGAATAAGAAAAAATCTTATAGGAACATACACCAAGTTTAAAGATATTAAAGATCCTAAAATGAAAGATAAAATACTGAGAGCTTTTCATATTAAGTATGAAGATGGTTTCAGACACTGTCAGGAGATGATGATAAATGGCGGATGAAATTTCAATAGATAAATTTTTTGAAACTCAACTAAAAGTTGGTAACGTTTTAGAAGCTGAAGAAGTTGAAGGTTCAGAAAAACTGATTAAAATGAAAGTTGATATTGGAGAAGATAGGCAAATTGTTGCCGGTATAAAGCAATGGTACAGTCCAGAAGATTTAGTAGGGAAGCAGATAATTGTTGTAGCTAATTTAAAGACTGCTAAGTTAATGGGTATAGAAAGCCAAGGTATGATGCTCTGTGCTGACACAGAAGATGGTCCTGTTTTTTTAACACCTAGCAAAGAAGTTCCTAATGGATCAAAGATAAAGTGATTAAATGTTAGTTGGTTTAGTTGGGCATCCTTCATCAGGTAAGAGCACTTTTTTTAGAGCAGCCACTTTAATAGATGTACCAACTGCATCTTATCCGTTTACCACTATTAAGCCAAACAGGGGGATGGGGTATCTCAGAGTTGAATGTGTTGATAAAGAACTTGGAGTTAAATGCAATCCCAGAGTTGGTTATTGTAAAGATGGAATAAGATTTGTTCCTATTGAAATTCTAGATGTTGCTGGATTGGTTCCTGGAGCGCACGAAGGAAAGGGACTGGGTAATCAATTTCTCAATGATCTTAACATGGCTAATGCATTAATCAATGTAATAGATGTTTCTGGAATGACTAATGAAAAAGGCGAAGCAACTACTGGTTATGATCCTGCAAATGATATAACATTTTTAGAAACCGAACTAGACATGTGGTATTATGGTATCTTAAAGAAAGGCTGGGAAAAGTTTGCAAGAAGAATAAGATCACAAAAAGCTAAGATAGAATCTGAACTAGCTATTCAGTTGTCTGCTTTTAATGTTAATGAAAATATGGTTGTTGAATCAATGGATAAATTAGGATTAGGCAGTGACCCGACTTCCTGGGACGAGGAACAGATGAAAGGTTTGGCTTCTGAACTAAGAAAGAAAACAAAACCATTGATAATTGCATGCAATAAAATTGATGTTTCAACTGGCGAAGAAAACTTTAAAAAATTACAAGAAAAGTTTAAAGATTATATTTTAATTCCATGTTCAGCTGAATCTGAATTGGCTCTGAGAGAAGCTGCTAAAAAAGGAATAATAGAATACTCACCGGGTGAATCTGATTTTAAAATTTTAAAAGAAGATAGGCTAAGTGATAAACAAAAGAAAGCTTTGGAATTTATTAGGGAAAATGTTCTTAAGAAATATGGATCAACTGGTATACAAGAAGTTTTAGACAGAGCTGTTTTTGATTTATTGAAAATGATTGCTATCTTTCCTGGCGGTGTTCACAAACTTGGTGATAAAGAAGGAAGGATATTGCCAGATGTATTTTTGTTGAAAGAAGGTTCAACTGCTTTAGATTTTGCAAATAAGATTCATACTGACTTAGGCAAACATTTTCTTTATGCAATGGATGTCAGAACAAAATTAAAAATAGGAAAAGAGCATGTTCTGAAAAATAGAGATATAATTGAAATTATTTCTACAGCTAAGTAAAATTAATTATAAAATAAAAAAAACGGGCTTATGCTCTAGATACATGAGCGAAAGACGGACACATCAATACCCAGTCTTCATCTATTCCTGCAATATCTCCGTTAAGAGCAATGCATGTTTTTCTTAATTTGTCAATTGCTCTCTTCAGCTCGGAAAGATCCTTGTCTTTTAATGATTTTATTTTTACAAAGACAATTGAACCGTCTCTTAAAGTCTTTTGAATTCTTTCTGTGTCTGCAAAATCTTCAATTCTGTCGACTCTTACTGGTATCTTTCCTGAGGAAGCCTCAAGACTGGAGGTATCTAGTTCTATGAAATCGCCATCTGATATGTCTCCGAAACTTGATCCGAATATTTTCTCAAGAACCATTTACTCACACCCTCCTTTTGATTATCATAATCTATAAAGTAATTGCAGGCGAACATTTATATACTTATTTCTGCATGGCCTCTAATGCTGAAACTATGTTCCAGATTTGAGTTCTAGTATACATTGGTATATTTGGGTCATTTGAGACCTCGTCTAAGCAAGAAATAACTGTATTCAGCCTAATTGGAAGCGGATCTTTGTCATCTCTAAGAACAGTAATTGATTCTTCACATTTTGTCCTTATATTTCTTGGAACTGTTCTATCTTGTGCAATCTGCTCAAACATTGGAATTAATTGCTCAATTTTTTCCTTTATTTCATCAGACATAGAACCACCTTCGTGAATCTAATTATAATTTTATATATAAATAGATATGTTTTAGAGCTTTTTACAGGGCTTTTCAGTCTTTTCAGAGATATACTTGAGTATAAGCTTCTTTGGGCCTTCTGTATCTTTGTTTTTTCCATTAGCTGAGCCTGCAAGATCATGACCGCCGCCATTGCCTTCTATTAAGTTTCCGACGTCCTTGAATATTTCTGATAGGTTGATTCCATAATTTAAAATATGGTTTTTTCCTCTTGATGATATTCTAAGCTCGTCTTTCTTTTTTGTAAATACAACTGATATATCAGCTCCGAGCCTTAATAGAGAACGCGCAATCGCTGCTTCATGTGATGATGATTCTGAAAAAGAAATTAACAGATTTCCTGATTTATAATTTTCAATTCTTTTAGCTGCTTTAACACAAGCTATCTTTTCTGATTCATCTGGTGGTACAGATATATTTTCAAGAGTTTTCTGAAAGTCTGCGCTGTTTTCCAATAAAAATACAATATCCTTGAATGTTTCAAGATCGGCCATTCTAAGATGCGCTGTATCAGCTATTATTCCTGCTAAAAGTAAATTAGCTTGTTTTTTTGTCAGTTTAATTTTCATTTCTTTTAAAATCCAAAGAACCATCTGAGAAGCTGACTTCTTTTTTTCATCTACCCATGACACTGCTTCTTCTGTAAGAGATCCTTTTGGATGATGATCTATTACAATATCAGCTCTTATGTTTTTCACACCTTTCAATTGCTCTAAAACTGAAGTATCTAGAAGAATAATATTATCATATTTATTGCAGTCAGGATTAATTTTAATGTCAAATCCTTTTGCAAGATTTTTTGTAGCTCTTGAAAAAGATTCTGAAACTCCTACGTCAGATTTTATTGATAATGATAAAGCTAGTGAAGATCCTAT
>Ga0272442_10007924_pt1 | contig 13627 bp, 8 predicted proteins | sample SSMForm2O_FD_200262 | JGI IMG/M metagenome (GOLD analysis project Ga0272442, IMG submission 200262) | Marine sediment archaeal communities from Little Sippewissett salt marsh, Falmouth, MA, United States - SSM-Form-2O | ecosystem: Environmental > Aquatic > Marine > Wetlands > Sediment ...
TATTTATGCCAATAAATTTATCCGCAAACGTCTTTGGTGTATATGATTCTCCTTCATACTCAAAAATGTTTGGGGCTTCACCTAAATATGCTTTTAATGTACCTTCAAATGCCTTCTTCCAACAATCCTGTTTTATTCTGCCATAATTTTCATTTGCTATGGTTTTTACCATAGCTGATAAAAGAACATCCATTTCTACGTGATCGTGTCTGTATTCATTTTCAAGAATTCCATTATAGATCTCTTCAGGTATCGCACCAAATGTTTTATAGGCATCCAATACACTAAAGGTCAAATCTCCTTCAAGGAAATAGCCATGACCGAATTGTCGGACATACTTTTCTGCTTTTGCTATATAGGTTGGGGCTACATAAAATATTGGAGAAAGGATTACAGATTTCTTACCCATTCGGATAGCCTCTGTTTCAATAAATGATGTTGTTGCAAAACTCCAGCATGTTCCTGATGACTGTTGGTTTTTTATCGGAGAACTCTCAATCAGCTTTATTATATCAAAACCTTCTCTGTGTTGTGAAAAACATGATAAACTTCCGTACAGGAAAAAAAATAAGCTTAAGATAAATACTTTTAATTTCATGGTTTTTAAGGTCTGAAAAGTATCATTCATTTTACATTTCCTTTTGCTGTCCCGCAGGGGCTCAGCCCCTGCGGGATTTGTGAATATGTATGCGGGTTAGATCGGGATGTATTCTACTCGGACTTAACCAATCGAAAACTGATGCCGCTGCCTTTGTTTTCGGGAGGCGTGCCGCCGCCGCGATACGCTGACCGGCATTTCAAGGCAGGGTCATAGAATCCGCCGCCGCGATCAACTTTTCTGGTTCCGGTTTCCGGTCCTTTGGGATTGACTTTGTCATGGGGATCATACTCGCCGTACCAGTCATTGGTCCATTCCCAGATATTGCCGTGCATATCGTATAATCCGAACCCATTTGGCGGAAAGCTTCCCACAGGCAGGGGCTTTTTCCGGAAAGAACCCTTTGCACAATCGCCATAGGGTTTTTTCCCGTTAAAATTGGCCTGTTCTGTTGTAATGCAATCACCTGTATAAAAAGGTGTACTTGTGTTGGCCCGGGCCGCGTATTCAAATTCAGCTTCAGTTGGAAGCCTGCACCCCATCCATTGTGCAAAAGCCTGGGCATCGTACCAGGTAACCTGAGAAACCGGCAGACCGCCCTGGCTGTGCCTGCCGTACCAGGGCTTTTTTCTTCCGGTTGCTTTACAAAATTGATTATACTGGGCAATGGTGACCGGATATTTGCTCATTTTGAAGGCACTCAGAGTCACTTCATGCGGTATCTCGTCATCTTGTCTTCCTTTTTCATCAGCAGGACTACCCATGATAAATCTGCCGGCCGGGATATCAACAAACTCAATAGCTGGCCTGCCTGTTAACACCGCTTCATCGGTGACACGATCTTCATCCTGATATTCATTCCGAATTTTTGCCATATCAAATGTCTCTGTCATCTGAATTTGCGGTGTTGTATCATAAATATTCTTCAGTTTCGACAGATTTATTTCATCAAGACAGGTCATTAGTTCACAGATGGTGTTCATGGTGTTGATCTGAGCTTCCGACATTTGCATGTTGTTGGCAAACACATAATCCAGGACGGGAGGGTAATTATAGATTGTACATTCCCGGCCCAAAAGCGCTGCCAGATCACCATACACTTTTCCGGCGATGGATATTTGACCTGTATATCTGCCGGGGATGCCAAAGAAATTGGGATCAATTTCATTGTTTTGCAGTTGAATCCAGGCTTCGTTGCTGATGTCGAATTGATCTCTGTTGAAATCGATCATTCCCGTGTTAGGATCTACCAGCATCCAACGTTTTTCCTCTTCATTCCAGACTTCACAGATGGTGTGGCTGGCATGAAAATCGGGGATGAGATAGGTTGCATGTCCGGTACGCAGTCTGGCTGGTATACCGCGATATCTGAGTATGGATGCCAGCAGGAGGGCATAGTCGCGGCAGCCCAGTACCAGGCGATGTTCAGGCTTTCGGTCCCTCACCAGCCCTCGTGAGTCATATGAAAGCAGCCCCTTGAGAACCGATTGAACCGTGGGGTATTTTAAAGATTCATCCCATCTCTCTTTCGGGATGACCTCACTGTAAGATGGAAGCTCAGCTAATAGATGGATATATTGTGATTGTATTAAACTTGAAAGTTCAGACAATGATTCAGGAAGGGTTTCATACAAATATGCATATTTCCCAGGATCAGTATAAGAACTTTGCTGCCGATAGAAGTTCAGCACATCAGCACCACTCTTCAGTTGATCGGCTGACAGCCGGCTTTGTGAATGTATGCATCCTGACACAGCCAGGATGGAAATCATTAGTACAAGTAATAGTTTTTTCATTAGTCGACACTCCTAAACTAGTTTAAAATATAAACCAAATAGTTAAAAAATTTACTCCCCAGGATGAATATACTTTTTCAAATTATTGACATAGGTTTCAAAGGCCTCCTTCCCTTTTTCTGTTATTGAGACAGATGTATTGGGATAATTACCCCTGAAGGTTTTTTCTACTGCTATGTATCCGGCGTCTTTCAGTTTTTTTATCTGAACACTGATATTACCGGAGGTTGCCCCTGTCGAGTCTTTAATATAAGTAAAATTCGCCTCTTCCACTGACATCAAAAGTGAAATAATGGACAATCGAAGCTGAGAATGCAACAGGGGATTAAGATCATTAAACATCTTCCCTCCTCTTGGCCCTGTTGAGAAATATGCCGGGTATGATGAGTCCCACCACTGCAGCCAGCATCAGGCTGAATCCATGATAGTCACGAGCAAGCCAAAACGTACAAAATCCAATTAGATTAAGCAATAAACCTCCGATAAAGATCGGTTTAAAGCGAATGGATGCTCCGATAACAATCATAGACAAAGCAAGGAGAATCATAAACATCGGCGCCATGGCATCACCGAGATGGTCGCTAAAAAATATACCCAATACCAGAAGATTCATACCCATTGCCCATCCCATGGTTTGAATGACCCTTAACAAAAGGGTCTTGGGCACATTTTTTTTCTTTACGGTTTTCCTGGTGTATAAAAAGGTGTAAATTCCCCCTAGTGGAAACAGGACAGTCGTCCATATGATGTCAAACTTTTTATACAATCCGGTTATAGAAAAAAGATATTGACTGAAAAAAACCGTAAACATTAAAACACCCCACACAATAATAATGTGGCCGTTATCTTTGAATTTTTGCTTTGTCTCTTCGATTGTTTTTGAAATTAACAGGAGGCTTTCTTCCGGTGTAAAATTTTTGTTTTCCATTGTCCAGTCCAATCAAAAATAATTAGATACTATCTTAATGCTAATATAAACAAGTTTATATTGTAAAGCAAGAGAAAAATAAATCTTCCCGGGAATTTTCCCCATCTCTATGTATACAGGCCGTCAAAACAGTAAAAATTTCAATATCCCCGGATAAATTAATCTCCTGTGCATCGGAATGTGGCGGCCCGCGCCGGATTAAAGTATGCGTTTCTACACAGAGGCAGAGTCTGTGAAAGGCTGAAAACATCTGCTGCCCGGGTACATGGGGGCATGCCTCTGGCGCTTGTCTGCCGGCATCGGATTATAAACTGCATATGACTGATGAGAAATTTTCGTTTTCGGTTCAAACCGGTAAGTATGTGGCTTTTGTGGAAGTCCAAAATTTTACTTTTCTACTGGTATTTGTGCAAGTTTTTTATTCGTTTAAGATGTTTTTAACGGTTATGCTTCCCCGTAATCGGATATCCCGGGATGATGCTCCGATCATAATCCTGAACTCTCCGGGTTCTACTGTCCGGTTCATATGTATGTTCTCCATAGCAAGCAGGTCCGGTGTTATAGTAAAGCTGACTTCCTTTGTCATTCCTTTTTTAAGGAAAATCCGTTGAAATCCTTTCAGCTCAATCACAGGCCGGGCTACTGACGCGTACAGGTCTTTGATGTACAGCTGCACCACTTCATCTCCGTCACAGCCGCCGCTGTTGGTCAGCCGGAAACGTACAGTGGTATCCTCATTCTGCCCGATGAGGGGCTTTTCAATAGTCAGTCCGCTGTATTCAAACGTTGTGTAGCTGAGGCCGTAGCCGAAAGGAAAGAGAGGCTTGCCGGTCAGGTTGATATAGTCGTCCCCTCTGCCGGTGGGTTTATGATTGTAATAGAGAGGCAGCTGTGTTTCGGAAAGCGGAAACGTGATCGGCAGCCGTCCGGCCGGACTGGTGTCTCCGAAGAGAATGTCAGCCACAGCATGGCCGCCCTGTTCGCCGGGGTACCAGACATTGAGCAGGGCTGACGCGTGCTCCAGCCAGCTGTCCATGGTATACGCACTGCCGCCGGTAATGATTACCACCACTGGTGTGCCAGTGGCTGCAACCAGTCTGATAAGCTCCTCCTGATGACCAGGCATTAAAAGGAATGCCCTGTCTCGGAATTCACCCTCTTCAATACCAGCGCTGACAATGGCTATATCGCTGTTCACAGCTGCAGCGCACGCCCGCTTTATGTCTTTCTGCCAAGTATTATGTATACCCATATTCCATATCAGATTCAGGCGGACATTCCCCCTGGTTTCATAAAACTCAACTTTGATGGTATACTCTTTTCCTCGTTCAAATAGAAACGGCCTGGTTAATCGGCGGTATGACTGTTTCCGCCAGTTATCGATGATCAGTTTACCGTCAATGTATAGCCTGAATCCGTCATCGCCCTGAAGGCCTATGTCAACACGGCCGGTTTCTGCCGGTACCAGAATTCCGGTCCAGCGCACAGAATACCAGTCGGGGTTTATCTTCCCTGGAGCCGGTGAAAAAAGAGTCCAGCGGAAATCGATTCCGGGATCAATTCTGGTCAGGGCAGGATCTCCGCGGAGGTGGGGGTTGTTGAAATAGTCTGCATGCAGGCCCGGTTGTTTTTCCCCCTGTTCATAGTGGTAGAGTACACCGGACGGCACGGTGACAAATTCCTGTGTGTGCCTGCCGCAGCCGGGGGCAAAGGTGATTCGGCAGGCGCTGCCTGCCCTTTTTTTTATGCCCTGTAAAATGGATACGGGCATGCTGCCGGGACCAGAGTACCCGCCCAGACGTGCTTCAATCGCATCAGTTCCGATGACTGCAATGGAGCAATATGAAGAGTCCAGAGGCAGTATATTATTGCGGTTTTTAAGAAGCACGATGGATTTTTGTGCTGCAATACGCGCCAGCTTTAAATGGGCGGGCCTGGAGTTTACAGCAGCCGCGGTGTCTGGATTGACATATGGATCGTCAAAAAGACCCAGCCTGAATTTAGCCCGCAGAACTCGGCGTACAGCCCCATCAACAGCAGCGCTGTCAATCATACCTTTTTCAAATGCTTCCCAGAACAGGGGATAGTGGTCATAGGATGTCTGAAAAATGACATCAAGCCCGTTTTCCAGGGCCTGCTTTGTTGATTCAGCGTAATCTTTTGCGGTAAAGTGAAGCACATTGGCACCGCCGGTTGCACCGGCATCTGATATTACGAATCCGGTGAATTCCCACTGCTGTTTCAGTTTTTTTACAAGCAGCCAGTTATTCGCCGTACACTGGCGACCGTCCAGGGAGTTGTATGCTGTCATTATTGAAGTGGCACCGCCCGTTTGTACCGCTGCTTTGAAGGGCGGGAAATATATTTCTTCCAGCAGCCTTTCATTGAAATGAATGGGGTAGCTGTCCCTGCCCCCGTCTCCGGTGTTTACGGCAAAATGCTTGGGCGTAGTTATGACACCCTGCATTTCAAAACGGGTAATAAAGGCTATTGCCATTTGTGTCGTGAGAAAGGGGTCTTCACCGTAGGTCTCTTCAGTTCTTCCCCATCTAGGGTCACGGGCAATATTGACCACTGGAGAGAGCACCTGACGGATGCCGCGTGAACGCACTTCAGCGGCGATAGCCGCTGCAACTTCATGCATCAAGCTGGTATCCCAGGTTGCTGCAAGGCCTATGGCCTGGGGAAAGACCGTTGCGCCTTTTCGAACCAGTCCATGCAGGGCTTCGTCAAAAGGAATAATGGGAATGCCAAGCCGTGTCTCTTCCAGAAAAAATTTCTGCATGGAGTTGATACGTTCAGCGGTTTGAGCGGCTGCATGTCCGGGAGAACTGTCAAGCACCTGACCGGCAGCATGCAGAGAGCTTTCCCCGGATGCATTAAGGCCGAAGATACCGTGTTTATACCGTTCCCTCCCTTGTGAAAAATCGCCGGGGATCATGAAACACTGCCAGAATTTTTCCTGCAGCGTCATTCTTTGCAGCAGGTCTTGCACACGTTCCTCAACAGGGAGGGTTGGATTTTTATACGGGGGCTGCTGAGCGGCAACCTGGCAGGAAAACAGCATAATCAGCATAACAATAAAGGATTTCATATTTCCCCTTTAAATGGAAACATCAGCTAATAGTGTTGATGATAAGATAGTCTAAACCGAGTTGAAAAGCAAGGCGGATTTAATACGGTGCGTGTACTAATTCCAAAAAATTGTGTGTAATGACCGGAGCTCTCTTCAACTCCGGCGTTTCAAGGCTGGACAATAGTATCCCGGGCCGGCATTATCTTACATTTGCAGCATTGTATGTTCCCCGGACCCCGGTAATTTACGGCTTTCATACTGCGGAACAGTAAATGATCTCACTTCAGTATCGCCTGGCTTCTGCCTGCATAGCTGCTGTCAAGAATTGGATAAACAGGGGGGCGGTATATTGCCGCCAGTGATTACCCCAATAAATCATGACGGCTAATCACTCTGTTCCGCTAATTGTATTCGTATTCCATTGGGATCCAGTATGTAAAAGAATTTGATATGAGGACCTGGCGTAAATGGGCCGGATTCGACAGGAATATTTATCCTTTTTAACCTTTCCAATTCACTGTCAACAGAATCCACAATAAATCCTAATGAAATATCATTTCCGTAGCTGAGGTTTCCATGTTTTGCATGATGGATCAATTCTATTTCTGTTTTTCCCGATCCAAGAAAGACAATCTGCATATCCGGATTCGGGCTTGTTTTTCTGGTTACTGTTAAACCAATAATATCCTGGTAAAAATGTAATGATTCTGACAGATCGTTTACATGTATTGTTATCCAGCAGAAGTCCATTGTTGCCTCCATGGCTTTTTATTGATGGCTGTTGTTTTAATGCAAAGTATAATCCACAACATACACTGACTATTCCAGCGTTTCCCTGTTGCCCTTTGTGATGCCTGTCAGAAACAAACCGTCTCTGTGGTCTCTGCTGCATATGACGGCCGGAGTTACGGAGAAAATTAATTACAATCGATCAATCAATGGGCTTATGCTGTGTAATATAATTGACAAACGTCAGTTTTAATGTAACTAAAATAATATTGTACTGTCAAGAGAAAACAAAAATTAAAGGCGTCAAGTACAATAGTAATACATAACATTCAATACGCTATATATACAAACCAGAGCGGCAGAAATTCCACACACTGTGTAAAAACGCAACCGTATCTGCATATTTCCGTATACAAAATCATGCCGCATAACACATGGGCGGCAAAGTATAACAATCAAACCGGAGAAACTATATGAAGCTGATTTCCCGCTGTTTGCTGCTTTCTTTACTGTTTTCCTGTGTGCTTTTTCCCCAGACGAAAGAACCGCTTTTTCCCCTTAGAACGCAGACCCCTCCTGTGCTGGACGGCATTCTGGATGATGAAGTGTGGCAGAATGCGCCTATGGAAACGGGGTTCATGACCTATCTTCCTGATTACGGATCGGACATGTCATCGCAGACAAAGGTGTGGTACGCCTATGACCGGGAAAATATCTATTTTGCGTTCATGTGTTATGACAATGAACCGGACAAGATAAAGACGTCAATAGCTGCGCGGGACAATATCAGGCCTGATGACTGGATCTGCATTAACATGGACACCTTCAATGACCAGCAGGGCCTGTACTGTTTTTATGTAAATTCCCGAGGCATACAGATGGACAGCAGGGCCATCGGTGATGAAGAGGATATAAGCGCTGATTTTGTGTGGTACAGTTACGGCCGTATAACAAAAGAAGGGTATGCAATAGAAATGCGAATACCCTTTAAATCGATACGATATTCCAGAAAAGACCCGGTTTACATGGGTGTGATTTTTGAACGGTATATAAGCCGACGCACACAAGCCGGCACCTATCCGGCGCTGGATCCGAAATGGGGCGGGACATTCAATACACAGACACGGCCCCTTGTTTATAAAGATATCAAGCACTATCAGCTGTTTGAACTGCTGCCTGCGTTTACCTACGACAGGCAGAGTACGGCCAAAGAGAATACATTGGAAACAGGCCCGGCAGACACAGAAGTGAGCCTGACAGGAAAACTGGGCATTACATCACATCTGGTTCTCGACGGCACACTGAATCCCGATTTCAGCCAGGTGGAAGCAGACGCGGGACAAGTGGATTTCAACCAGCGGTACGCTCTGTTCTATCCGGAAAAGCGGCCGTTTTTTCTGGAAGGCAGGGAGCATTTTCTGTTTGGCGGCCATTCAGGAGGAGATCCGCTGGAAGCAGTTGTACACACGCGTACTATTGTGAATCCGGGCGGGGGCATTAAGCTTACAGGAAAAATAGGCCGTTCAAATACTGTAGCAGCCATTTATGCCAGGGATGAATCGCCTCAGCAAGGCGGGAGTGTGCCGCAATGCACCATACTCCGGTATAAACGGGCCCTGGACAGAGACAGCTATGTGGGCGGCTTCTTCACCTCCCGTGAAACAGCCGGCAGATATAACCGCGTTGAAGGAACTGACGGCCATGTGCGGCTCAACAGGCAGAGTTATCTGGGTTTTCACGCGTTCCTTTCACAAACACAGGCGAGTGATACTGCTCAGCATATGGACGGACATGCTCTCGGCATGAATTATATATACAACACCCGGGACTGGCTCATGAATATACGGCTCCATGACCTTTCGGAAGATTTCAATACAGAAACGGGATTTTTAACCAGAAACGGCATTACCAGATTCAGGAGCGGAATTATACGGCACGTGTATACCCAGTCGGATTTTATCAAACGGATTGATCCGCTCTTGAATATCCAGTTTATACGGGATAAAGCGGCTGAATCGTGGGAACGGAGCATCTCTCTGCAAACGGCGTTCCTTCTGCCTCGGATGTCTCAGGTAAGTGCCGGATATGTGTATTCAAATGAAATATTTCTCGCTGACCGGTTCAGCACCAGCAGAATTCAGGTGAACGGGCAAACACAGTTTACAAAAAAACTCTTTGCCGGCATATTCTTTTCCCACGGCAAGAAAATACGGTATGTGGAAAACCCGTATCAGGGTTACGGCACCGATGTAACGGGAACCGTTGTATATCAGCCGTCGGAAAAGTTCAATTCCAGCCTGAGTATAACGTACAGTGACCTGTACCGGGATGATACTGACCAAAAAATATTTGACTACACGATCATACACAGCAAGAATACTTTTCAGGTAAGCAGGTATCTGTTTTTCCGGGCCATAGTGGAATACAACTCATTTTATGAGCAGCTGATGACTGATTTTCTCGCGTCATTCACATATATCCCCGGCACAGTTATTCATGCAGGGTATGGATCACGTTATGAAAAGACTCAATGGAATACTGACAGGTATGTGGCTGCAGACAATTTTATGGAGACAAGACGCGGACTGTTTTTTAAGGCATCGTACTTGTGGCGGCTGTAGTAATTAGGCGGGGGAATTTCAAGGTTTCGGTAATCCTAAGCGGTTCTTTACAGACGGCTGCTTAAGAGGACCCGGGATTTAAGTTTTTCAGCCATCTTCCAAAATGGGGGATGGCTGGATTTGTTTCTGCGCAGCATACAGAGGCCGGTGCAGCGCCAGGAAACAGCTGCCTGTATCCATATACGGCGGTACTAAAAGGGCTGTCACCTTGTATGTGAATTATTCATGGCGTAAAGAGATAACAGGATCCAGTTTGGACGCGCGCAGCGCCGGCCAGTATCCGAATCCGATACCTACTGCAGTGCAGAAGAGAATACCGACTATAGCCCATTCCAGTGGCACATTGGCATCAAAAGGCGTTACAATACTCACAATATTTCCAAGGCCGAATCCAACAAGCACGCCAATAACTCCTCCGATATTGCAAAGAATGACCGCTTCCAGAAGAAATTGCATTAAAATAAAACTTCGTTTCGCGCCCAGGGCTTTTCGTATTCCGATCTCTTTTATACGGTCCGTAACCGAAACAAGCATGATGTTCATGATGCCGATACCTGCTACAATGAGAGCAATTATTCCGATAACAAATGAGCCCATCTTGACTCCCGCAGTAGTCTGATTGAATGCTTTGATATTGCTGTCACTGGTAAAAATTGTAAAATCGTCTTCTTCATTGGGCTTTAAATGGCGTTCCTGCCGCATTACAGCTCTGGTTTCATCAATAGCCTGCTGTAAAAGGGCTGAAGTTCTAGCCCGAACTGTGATGTTTACTGAACGGTCTTCTCCATTAGGTAGTTTGGGGCCGAAAAGTTTTTTAAACCGGGTTATGGGAATAATCATATATTGGTTGTAACGCCCGCCGAATGAAGAGCTTTTATCTTCCATTACACCGATTACTCTGAATTTTATTCCGTCGATCTTTATGGTTCTCTGTACCGGGTTTATCCAAGGAAACAGCTCTTCTGCTATACCGTGACCCAATACTACTACTTTTCTTGCGACTTTTACATCTTCTTTACTTAGGTTGCGTCCTAACTGTATATAATGGGTGTTATTTGTTGTGTATTCGGGAGTACCTCCGCATATGACCAGATTAGGATTCGTTTCAATGTCGCGGAATTTGGCAACATGATTGTAACTCCACAGTTCCGATCCTACCAGATCGACACTCTTTACGTGATTTCTTATCGCTTCGGCATGATCAGTTGTAGTGGGGCGGCGCGCGTTTATCTTTCGCCTCTCTTCATCGCTAATGGGGCCGCCGGCGGCAAATTTTTGTACCTGAAATGTGCGTGTTCCAAGGACGCTGATCTCTTTTTCAATAGCGGTTTGAACAACTGAGATGCCAGTCATGACTGCTATAATTGAGGAAATACCGGCAATTATTCCTATCATGGTTAAAAATGATTTGAGTTTGTGTGCGGTAATTGCTGAAATTGCCATTTTAAATGCTTCAAATATATACATATTCAGCCTCAATGTTCTTGTTTTTAATAAATATTTCTGTATTCAGCAGTCTATTCATACCGCAATGCATCAATTGGATTTAGACGTGAAGCCCGTAACGCGGGTATTAGCCCGGACAAAATGCCGATAATAAATGAGATGAAAATAGCAATACTGACAATAAACGGCGATACGGACGCGGGCATTAACAGCTTGTTTATTAATGCGGCGATGCCGTATGACAGCACCAGTCCGAACAGCCCGCCCATAATGCTGATACTGGAAGCTTCAAGCAGAAACTCAAGAAGCACTGTTTTACGCTTGGCTCCAATAGCCATGCGGATACCAATTTCCCGTGTTCTCTCTGTTACAGAGACAAACATGATATTCATCAGTCCGATACTGCCGACAAACAGAGAAAAACTGGTAATGATAAAACCGATGATAATAATTACTCCCATCACGCTATTGTACGCGTCAAGCAGAGTGTCCATGGAATTAATTGAGAAGTCATCTTCAGCAGTAGGGCTCAAATTGCGTATCTGTCTCATCTGCCCGATCAATTCATAACGGAAATTTTCCAGATCGCTCTGGGTCGGCGCTTTCACTGCTATTGAAAACTGACGGTTCCTGCTGCCGTAGGCCTTGATAAAACTGGTTATAGGTACGTAGATGCGCCTGTCATAATTGGGCCCGCCGAATGTCCCTCCGCCCTCTTTTTCCATTACTCCGATAACACGAAATGTATACCGCCCGATTTTTATATCTTTCTGCAGTGCGTCAACATTAGGGAAAAGATGGTCTTTGATCTCTGAACCCAATACGCAGACAAATTTTTTATAATGGACATCAATGCCTGATAGAAAGCGGCCATAATCCGGAACGGAGCTGGATACCCTCATTTGCTTTTCTGTTGTTCCGATAATATTGATATGTTCAATAACGTTAGATTTGTATTTTACATTTCTTCTTGTTCCTGTTGAAGGGTTTACAGCCACAGCGTTCTGTAATTGCCGTGCAAGTTTCTGGCTGTGGTCAAACGTAATCTGAGGACGGTTACGGTATTGAAAAAAATTTCCGGTAATGATCCACGGCATTCTGGAAACATACAGCACATCAGATCCGACGGCTGATATGTCCTCTTTAAAACTGTTGCCTAATCCATTGGACACAGTCATGGTAGTCGCGACAGCCATAATTCCAATGACAACACCCAGTGTTGTGAGGATTGCCCTGGACTTATTCGCCTTAAGGACTCCCCAGACAATAACAGCTGATTCTATGAAGCTGTATAACAGTGACCGCATAGTTATACCCTGTTTTTATTGGTTGTCTTCTTCATCGGTGTTTTTAACCTCTACAGCAGTTGAACTCCCAAGAGTCTGGCTGATGTCCCGATAGCTGCCGGTTACAATTTCATCGCCTTCGGAAATGCCGTTTAAAATTTCTATATGCGTGTCGCTTTGTATTCCGGTTTCTACCTGTACCGCTTTTGCAAGGCCGTTCTCTACAACAAATACAACAGGGATAAAGCCTTCTTTGTCAGGTGAATATTCCGGCTTCAATGCCGAGTCTGCTTCGGCTGTCTTATTTCTAAGCTGTTCGAGTGTGCGGGCGGTAACACAGCGTATATGAACACAGAGAACACTGTCTCTGGTTTCAGTTATTATATCTGCACTGGCGGTCATGCCGGGACGCAATTCTTCTACAGCATCAACGATTCTGATTTTTACTTCAAATTCGGTTTTCTGCTCAGTGGTTCCGGCGCCGCTGATGTTGGCGCTGCTGGCGATATCACTCACAACGCCATGAAAAACCTTATCCGGGAGAGCGTCAATTTCAATGGCTGCGCTGTCATTGAGGCTGATATTTACAATGTCATTTTCATCGACGTTGACCTGGGCTTCCATTACAGACAGGTCGGAAATGATCATGATGACATCTTCCTGAAATTGAGAGCCGAGAGCGATTTCCCCGACTTCTTTGTTCAGCGTGCTCACCGTGCCTGCCATGGGTGCGTAGATTGTAGTTTTTGACAGGTCGTCTTTTGCTCTTCGGACTGAAGCGGAAGCCTGGTTGACCTGTTCTTCTGCAGATTGATACCGGGCTTCTTCAATCTTTACATTTGAGCAGGCCTGGTCATACAGCGCCTGCGATTCAAGGCCTTTTTTGTACAGTTTTTCTGACCGTTCATGGTCTTTTTGTGCTTTTAAGAAACCCTCTTTTGCCAGATTGGCATTTGCTTTATATGACCGCAGACTGGCTTGGGTCTGTTCAAGAACCGCCATTAATTTTTCCTGATCCAGGCGGACCAGCAAATCCCCTTTTTCGACCCAGTCTCCCTCTTTTACATTGAGATGTTTGATCTTGGCGGCGACATCAGCACTGATTTTTACCTGGGTTTTTGGTTCAATCTTGCCGGTGGCAGTTACT
>Ga0272442_10007925_pt1 | contig 13625 bp, 12 predicted proteins | sample SSMForm2O_FD_200262 | JGI IMG/M metagenome (GOLD analysis project Ga0272442, IMG submission 200262) | Marine sediment archaeal communities from Little Sippewissett salt marsh, Falmouth, MA, United States - SSM-Form-2O | ecosystem: Environmental > Aquatic > Marine > Wetlands > Sediment ...
ATCTTCAGCAGTTAGACCAGGCCTAAGAGTAATAGCTCCATTAGGAATAACACCGCCTAATGCTTCTTTTATATTATAATCAGAATTATGATAATCATTAGCATAAATGTAAGAATAACCGATGGAACAGCAAAAATCATCTATATAGCAATCCTCTCTACAATTCTTACAATCTTCTCCATCCCAATACTGACAATTACTATCACCACAATTATCAGAAATATTAGGCTGATTAGGTTCCTCTCCCTGATCATCATCAGAAAGATTATCTATTAACTCATTTGAAGCATTAGTTAACTCATCTACAAGAGGTTGATCATCTGCATCTAATATCTGAACTACAATAACATATTCATCAACAGTTGTAATTATGGCTCCTGCATTAACGGGCACTCCATCAAAATAAAAGGTAAAGGAAGCAACCTCAGATTCATTATCTTCTATAAAATAAGGTTCTTGCCAATCTACTCTTTCGAAAAGCTCATAATACTGGATCTCTAATTCATCAAGAAATGATTGTTTCATTTCTTCAGCTAATTCTAAACTTCTAACTTGCCAAATAATAGCACTAATAAAATGGGTGTCATTTTCATAATCAGCATAATAACCAGCTACAATATCTTCATCAGGCACCTCTTCTTCAATAGAAGTCAGAGGAACACCATTTAAGGTTTTAGGAAAAACATTCTCAGACAAAGCAAAAATAAAAAAAGGACAAATAAAAATCCCTAAGCAAATAATAAAACCTATTATTTTAAGCTTTTTAAGCATTATTATATTATACTACTTCTAGTATGATTAAACTTGTGGAAAACTATTAAAACTTGATTTTGTTTTCTAATATGGTATAGTATTAAACATATGAAAACCCTAATCATATTCTTAGTAATAATTGCTGGAATATCATTATTTACTTTTTTAGATAATTTCTTTCGGGAAAACCTTCCTGATGAGTTTTGGTTAGTTGATAAAGAACAAAAAGCCAGTGTAAGTGAAACAATAACTAAACCTGGCTTGGGTTCAAAAACAGATAATGTTGAAGAAAATCCAGTTGTAAATAACACTCCGGAAGAAACAAAACCAAAAGTATCTCCATATATTGGCAATGTAACCATATCCAGTATAAGAAAAGAAACTTCTAATAATGTTTCTTTAATCAATCTAAGAATAAGGCCTAAACAAGGAGAAACTATTAATATAAGTGGTTGGATTGTAAAAACTAGAAAAGGAAAAGTATCTATTCCTCAAGCAATGGAATATTATAAAACAAGCTATAATCCTAAAAATATTACCATCAATGAAAGTATTACTATTTATTTAATAGGTTCTTCTAGTCCTTTAGGATCAAATAAAAGTTTTAGACTTAATAAATGTTTTGGGTACTTAGCTGAAACAAGAAACTTCTATCCTGGAATATCAAAAAGCTGTCCTAGATTAAAAATAGAACAAATATCTTTCTTAAATCCTTATTGCCAAGATTTCATAATAAAACAATCTGGCTGTAGAATGCCTAATTATTCTGCTGAATTTAAAGTATCAACTGATAATACTTGTGTTTCATATATTTTAGATTACTTTACATATAATGGTTGTTCTAAAACATACTCTAAAGATAAAGATTATCTAAAAAACTACTGGTATGTATATTTAGGAGAGAATATTATAGAACCACTTCACGATACTATTTATATATATGATGAATACGGACTATTAGTAGATGAATATACTTATTAAAAGAAGCGGCTTAATAAGCCGCTTTTTAATTATAATTTAATTCCTTTAACAACTCCATTATTTTGTTCACATAACCAAACAAGCTCTTCTGCTGTATCAAAATACCGCGACGAGGTATCTATATTATAAAAATCCTCTTTTTCCTCGTCTTCCTCTACAATATCTTCGTCATCCATAATTTCTCTCCTTTAAATTTTTAATGTCCTTATTAAATAGCATCCTTACAATAGGATTCTTTTAATCAATTAAACACCTTTTTAAAAATAAAGTCAATATAAAAACAGCCTTTTAATAGCTGTTTATTTTAATATCCAATAAATTCTCTTATTTTAGTAATAGGTATAGCTGTTACCCTCTCTTCAGCATCTATAGTATTTAAACCAAGTAATTCTCCTTTAATATTAAATAAAGCACTTCCAGAAAGAGTATTCTTCTCATAAATATTAGTCCTAATATATTCTCCGGTAAAATATTTAATCATTCCTTCATTAACTAATAAAGATTTATCTTCATTAAATATCATTCCTAAAAGAAAAGCTCTTTGACCTAATCTAATATTATCAAAATCAGCAAAAGCTATTGTTTTTAAATCATTCTCCTCTAATTTAATTAAAACTAAGTTATTCTTTGCATCTCTTTTTAAAATCTGCCAATTAGGAGTCTTGCCATCTACATAAAAAACAAAATCCCCTCCTTTGGGGATAAGCTCATTTAAGGTAACTATTAAACCATCTGAGGTAACAACTATGCCTGAACCATATATTTCTTTATCTACTACCTTTATACCAACAATTGATTTTTCTATTTTCTCAACGGCATTTTCTAAAGCAGTATTTTCTTCTATGGTTATTTCTTTAGTTTCAGTTAAAACAGGAACACTAGCCTGATATGAAGGTTGCTCAACCAAATAAGGCCAAAGAATCTGGTTAGCAAAAATACCACCGCAAATACCAATTATAAAAATAACAATTATTTTAGTTATACCTTTGAACATACTTTATTATCTGAAATAATAATCTCTTTACCCTTTGCATCTATTATAACATTTTGGTCTTCTTTTATTAAGCCCGAAACAATGCTCAAAGCCAATGGATCAAGGACCTCTCTTTGAATTACTCTTTTTAGAGGCCTGGCTCCAAGATTAGGATCAAAACCTTTTTCAGCTAAAAGATTCTTAGCTTTCTCAGAAAACCTAACTTTAATATTCTTATTCTTCAAACGATAAGAAACTTTATTTAATTCTAAATCAACTATTTTCCTAATATCTTCTCTATTTAAATGATTAAAGATAACAATATCATCAATTCTATTTAAAAACTCTGGACGAAAATCCTCTTTTAAAGCATCCATAACCTTATCTTTTAATGACTTACCTTCTCCTCCTTGCTTTAAGAATCCCAATGATCCCATCTGAGCAATATATTCTGAACCAATATTAGAAGTCATTATAAGAATAGAATTTTTAAAAGAAGCTGTTCTACCTTTAGCATCAGTTAATCTACCATCTTCTAGTATTTGTAATAGAATATTAAATACTTCTGGATGAGCTTTTTCAATCTCATCTAAAAGAATTACACTATATGGTCTTCTTCTTATTTTATCTGTTAACTGACCTCCCTCTTCATAACCAACATAGCCAGGTGGTGAACCAATCATTTTAGAAACAGTATGCTTTTCCATATACTCAGACATATCTAATCTAATCAAAGCATTCTCATCATTAAACAAGAACTCAGCTACTGCTCTAGCTGTTTCTGTTTTACCTACTCCAGTTGGGCCTAAAAACATAAAAGATCCTAAGGGTCTATTCTCTTCTGAAATACCTGCTCTAGATCTACGAATAGCATTAGATATAGCTACAATAGCTTGTTTCTGGCCAACAACTCTTTGAGATATGATATTTTCCATTTTTTCCAATTTCTTAGCCTCTTCTTCTATTAATCTAGTTACCGGAATACCAGTCCACTTAGAAACAACCATAGCCACATCTTCTTCCTCTATTTCCTCTTTAAGAATCTGTTTGTTCTTCTGAATTTTAATTAAATCCTTTTCTGCCTGCTTAATATTCTTTAAAAGATCAGGTATTCTACCATATTTAATCTCAGCTACTTTCTGTAAATCAGCTTGTCTTTGAGCTGTTTCTTCTTGAAAATTAAGCTCATCTAATTCCTTTTTAAAGGTTCTTATCTTTTGTATAAGATCTTTTTCCGACTTCCATTTAAGCTCGAAAGCTCTGGCTTTTTCTTTTAAATCAGCTAAAGAACGATTAATGGCTTTCATTCTTGTACTATCTTTTTTAATAGTCTGCTTTTCTATTTCTAATTTCTGGATTTCTTTTCTTAAATCATCTAATTGAGCTGGCTCTGATTCAATTTCTAATCTTAGAGCAGACATAGCCTCATCCATAAGATCAACTGCTTTATCAGGTAAGAATCTATCAGAAATATATTTAGAAGCCAATTCTACAGCAGCTACAATAGCCGAATCTTTTATTCTCAAACCATGATGAACTTCATATTTCTCTTTTATTCCTCTTAATATAGCAATAGTATCTTCTATTGAAGGTTCTTGAACATAAATAGGCTGGAACCTTCTTTCTAAAGCCATATCTTTCTCAATATACTTTTGATATTCTTTAATGGTAGTAGCTCCAATAGCTCTTAACTCTCCTCTGGCCAAAGCTGGTTTCAAAAGATTAGAAGCATCAATAGCTCCTTCGGCTGCTCCAGCTCCTACCAAAGTATGTAATTCATCTATGAAAAGAATATATTTACCGTCAGCTCTATTGATTTCTTTTAATAAAGATCTAACTCTGTTTTCAAACTCTCCTCTATATTTTGTACCAGCAATCATGGCTCCCAAGTCTAGAGCAATTAATTCTTTGTCTTTTAGGCTTTCCGGCACATCAGCTCTGATAATTCTTTGGGCCAATCCTTCAACAATAGCGGTCTTCCCTACCCCAGCCTCTCCAATTAAAACAGGGTTATTCTTGGTTCTCCTAGATAAAACCTGCATTAATCTTCTTATTTCATCTTCTCTACCAATAACCGGATCTAACTTACCTTTTCTAGCCATATCAGTAAGATTCCTAGCATATTTCTCTATAACTTGATATTTAGACTCTGGTTCTGGGTCAGTTATTCTAGCTCCACCTCTTATCTGAGCTAAAACCTCTAAGGCTGTTTGATAATCTAATTTGCCAAACTCTACAGTAGAACTTCCTGATTTTAGAAAAGGAGCTTTATCTAATATTTCTTTAACTCTAGTCTCCTGATCTAATAAGCCTAAAAATAAATGCTCTACTGATATGAATTCATCTCCCATTTTCATTGCTTCTTGTCTAGCCTTTTCTAAAACCTTAGCCATATCTTGGGTTAAATAAAATTGTCCAAAGCTCTTAGGAGCAACTATATTAGGTATATTATTTAAACTAGCTTCGGCTCTTTTTTTCAAAGCATCAATATCAGCCCCTAGTTTTCTAAGCAATGTTAAAACCACGCTTTCTTCCTGAGAAAGCAAAGAAACAAGCAAATGCAAAGCATCTATTTGTTGCTGACCCTTTTTTTGAGCAACAGACTGGGCCCTTAGAATAGCTTCTTGAGCTTTATGGGTAAAATTAGCTCCATTCATATAGTTTTTTTTACCATAAAATATATATAAAATCAAGTATTAAAAAAGGTGGTTTCATTTAACCACCTTTATTGGCACCTTAAAGGGACATCTACCTAGTATATTATCCCTTATACAGCAGGTCGGACATTTATAATAGGGGAACTTAGGATGTCTACCACTACCATTACAAGTTGGACAATCTCCTGTCCCTCCACACTGCTTACAATTACCATCTGAATAAATTAACCCGCATCTGCGCATTTTAAACCTCCTTATTTTAAAAGAACAAAAAACCCTTTTTAGAAAAAGGGCTGATTTAAATATTTTTTTATTAAGAACTTAAACCAACCCTTTTTCTAAAAAAGGCAAAGAAGAAAATTTGGTTAGTTCTATTTATCATATTATTTATTTTTAACAAAATAAAAAAATTATGTCAACTACTCGTTTCTTTCGTCTAAGACTAGTTTAACTTCTGAATACTCCCCTTCTCTTAAAATTCTTAGAGTAATTTCGTCCCCAGGATTATAGTTCATAATAATTTCAGCTAAAGTATTTTCAGTAGTAATCTTCTCATTATTTAGCTCTAAAATAATATCTCCCTTTCTTAAACCTGCTTTTTCAGCTGGTGAACCAGAAGTAATAGCTGGCTCTCCTTCTCCTTCTACTATTAAGGCTCCGAAATCAACATTTAATTTATACTCTTCTTTAACTTGCTCATTAATTAAAATATAGCGGATACCAATAAAAGGATAAGCTATTTTACCCAACTTTCTAACCTGCTCTAGAGCTCTTTTGGCCTTATTAATAGGAATAGCAAAACCAATACTCTGAGCATCATTAGCTATAGCTGTGTTAATACCAATAACCTCTCCTTTAAGGTTTAATAAAGGACCCCCGGAATTACCCTTATTAATAGCTGCATCTGTTTGAATAACATCTTCTAAGGTTTCTACAAAATCACCACCAGAAGCCGTAATCTTTCTACCTAAACCAGAAATAACTCCAGAAGAAACAGTATTTTTAAATTCAGCTAAAGCATTACCAATAGCAATCACTGTCTGACCTGTCTGGATATTATCAGAATCCCCCAATGTTAATACTGGAAACTTAACAAAAACAGGATTACCTTCTTCATCAAGATTATTTTCCTGATCTATTTTAATTATAGCTACATCCTGATAAGGATCTTTAGCTAAAACTCTAGCTGGAAACTTTTCTCCATCATTAGTAAAAACCGTATATTCAGCCTCGTCATCTATAACAACATGCTTATTGGTTAAAATTAAGCCATCTTCAGAAACTATAAAACCAGTTCCTCCTCCTACTTCAACTTTTTCTGTTCCTTTCTCTCTTAATTGAGGAGTAAAACCAAAAGGACCTACTTCTAAATACTGCTCTAAAATAGGGACATCTTTGGTAATAATAATACTAACCACTGATTGAGAAGCCTGATCAACTGTCTGAATAACTGCTGTTTCCTGATCTGTTTGAGGAGAATAATCATTATTTACATTTAAATCATTTAATCTCTCAGCAATCCTATAATAAACTATACTAGAAGAAATGGCTCCTGATATAAAACCAAAAAGAATAGAAACAATCACAACCAAAGGAATTAATTTAGAATCATTTTTTTTCTTCTTTGGACGAATATTAAACTTAGGTAAATTGTATAACTCCATATACTTCTATTATAATTATTTTTTCTTCTTTTTCAAATGATCAAACCCATATTTGAATATATCTGATTTAACAGGACCAATAAATATCATATGACCTTCACACAATAAATACTTAGAATAAGTTTTAAACCAACCCTCTTTTTTAAATCTTCTATCTGAGACATGAACTTTAGAAGACTTTATTATGCCGTACTTACCTAATTTAACCGCCCTTCTGGCTAAATCATGATCTTCAGCTAATTTAATCTTTTCATCAAAACCTCCTAGCTTATTAAATAGTTTTTTATCTACTAATATAGCCATGGCAGCGTGAGGCAAGATCTTTTCAAGAACGAATATGGGGAAATTATAGAAAAAAGAAAAGAAAAAGGTAGATAATTTATTCTTTTCAGAAGGCAATAAGAAAAAAGTAGCTATTTTGAGTTTTCTCTTTTTAAACTCTTTCAAAGCTTTAGAAAACACTTTTTCAGGTAAAACAGCATCAGCATCTAAAAATAATAATAAATTACCCTTAGCAACCTTAGCTCCATTATTCCTACCTTTAGCTGGAATACCTCCAGAAACAATCTTGCAACCGTATTTTTTAGCAATCTTTTTTGTCTTATCTTTAGAATTATAATCAGCAATAATCATTTCATAACTTTTAAAGTCTTGCTTTTTAATCGATTCTAAAAGCAAGGGTAAGTGCTTTTCTTCATTGAGTGTTGGTATAACTATTGACAACATGATTTGATTATTGTTAAAATAAAATAAGAAACATGGTTCTTTCCAAAAGATCTTTATAAAGCTGTTTATCAGCTTTTCATCACCCTCCTCCGAAGCCAGATTCTGCTTATTAGAATCTGGCTTTTTTATTTAAATAAATTCTTGGCCTCCTCCCAAACAGTAGAATTATTATGAACAGTTTTCATCCAGTACATCCACTCTGCCCCCCAAAGATAATTTCTATCAAACCCTATTTTTCTGGCAAAATTAATATTCTTTTTAAATCTTTCTAGATTCATTGTTTTATCCTGTTCTTCTAAACTAAGATCATAGATTAATTTAGGACCCCAGGGTTCTGCTTGTAATTCTACACAGAAAACATCTTTCTTAAATAACCAATTAATCAGAGCTGCCTTACGTCTATAAAAAGTAGCTGGAAAAGGATATATAAAATAAGTTCTAGTTTCATTCATCCAAACCTTTTTATAAGTGGTAACTCCTACTAAATCTCCGTGTCTAGCAGCTGAAAACCATAAAGGAAACTCTCCACTCTCTGAAACTATTACCTTCCTATCATCTAAAGATTTCACAAGCTCTATTTCTTTTTTCAAAAACTCCTTATCTTTCCAAGGACACTGACCAAATGGGAAAAAGGGCTCATTCTCCACTTGCCAATATTCTATGGTTTGAGAATCTTTATAACGATTAACAACCTGCTCTAACAATTGAGAAATTTGTTCTTGCTGTTCTTCTTTGCTTAAACCTTTAGCCCATTTTGGTAAATGACACTCTGGCCAACCAAGAGTTTTCATGCCAATTACTAGAATTATTTTAGCCTCTCTCTTTTCTGCTTGTTCAATCTGCCAATCTAAATCATCAAAAAAATAATCATCTTTTTTTCCTTCGATAAAATCCCAAGAAACAGAAACCTTAAGATGTCTAGCACCTAAATCATCTAAAATCTCTGTATAAACCTGTCTCCAATCTAAATCTAGATTTTCAGCATGCTTTTGAGAAAAATTAATCCCCCAAATAATATCTTGTTTAGGTCTTGACCAACCAATAAAGAAAAAACCTAAAATAATTAAAATTATAGCTAATAAAATTAAAATAATCATTTTTATTTTCTTCTTATTTTTTTTATTCATAATATAAAATAGCTAATCCAGCTAATATTAAAATTATAGCAAAACCTTTCTGTAAAACAATCTTTTTAGATATTTTCTCCTTAAAAACCTTATAAAACAATAAAGAAAATATAAACAAGAATAAATACTGAACACCTTGGAGAGCAGAAACAAAAGAGATATGGAGAATGTCTACTAAAGCTATAGACCAATTCTGTAAAACAACTGCTCCAGCACCTAGGGCTTGAACTAAAAGAAAAATAACAGTTGTTTTTTTAGTAAAAGCTTTCTTTTTAGTAAAAATCTCTTGTCTAACATCTTTAAACAATATCAAGGATAAAGCTAAAACAAAAACACCTAATCGCATCCCGATAAAACCATGCCAAAAATCTAGCTCTGAATAAATAATCTTTGACACAATAAAACAAAAAGAAAGAAAAAGAGCAGCCAAACCTGCAAAAAATAAGCTTTTAAAAGAGAAATTAAAAGACTCTCCTTTAGATATAAAAACACTTCCTAGAATTAATAAACAAAAAGAAATAATTATCTTAGAGCTAAAAAATCCTTCCTGACCTAAAAAGAGAAAAGCTAAAATAAAAGTAAAAACAGGCAAAAAACCTCCTAAGGCCGGTATAATCTTAGAAACCTCAAATCTTTCTAAACCTCCGTAAAGAGACAAAAGGGATAGAATAAACACTAAACCGTATAAAAGAAATAAAAATACTTGATTAATACTAGGAATAAAGAAACCAGTAAAGGGAACCAATAATAAAACAATAATGCTTAATATTCCTACATAAAAAGCATAAACCTTGGGATTAGGAGGACCAATTAAAATATATTTATCTCCCAAAGAAGACAAAGCAAAAAGAAAATAAGCTAAAATAGCTATTATTAACCAAAGCATACTTTTTCTATATTATAAGTACCTAATTTCTCGGCTTCTACAAAACCTTGCATAGCTGCTTCTGCTAATCTTCCGCTCTTTAAATAATCAAAAAGCCATTGATTAGTATAATCAGGATTTTCTTGCCAAGTGCCTGATCCAAGAGATAAAAGCCATTTTTTATTAAAGTCTTCTTGGGAACCAATAGTTGGTGCCATTATAATAGGAATACCTAAGCCAGTGTAAAAAGACAATTCGCTTGGCTTGGTCCACAAAGCATCTATTGTTCTTAATCTTTCATTAAATTTTTGGAAATACTTTTGAATATTCTTATCAAAGATAATTTCAACCTTTTCTTCTAAACCAAGCTCTTTTAGAATCTCTTCAAAACACTCTTTAACTTCTGACCTTATGCCAGCCACTAAAACAAATCTCATTTCATTGTTTTTAATCTGAGAACTTAAGCTTTTAACTGCTTTTATAGCAATCTCTGTCTGAGCTCCAGCCCCACCCACAGCAAACATTATGGTTAATTTATGATTAGATTTCTTAGGCAAATTACCCAAACTTCCCTTTATCAAAACTTTATAATTATTAATATATTCTTTTTTAGGGTCTAGATTTAAAAGACGATGAGAAATATCTTTTTTCAAAACAGACATTCTTCTATTAAGACCAACATTTTCTGTTGGCAGAGGAAAACCAGTAAGGAAAATGTTCTTTTTCTTAACCCCATAAAGCTGTAAACGATTAACTGTCCAGTTATTAGGAGCCAGATACCTTATCTTGCTTTCATGTGGTTTTAAAGCAGCCCAGGCTCTAGAAATATCAGCATCACAAACAATAGTATAAATATCTCCGGGATAATTAAAGTGTTCAGCCATAAAAGCTGTGGTGAAAAAAGTACTAATAAGAGGCATTGGCTTTTTAGCTAGCTTAGAGATCAAATGTTCCCCCCAACCCTTATCCATTAAAGAATACATTGTTTTTAAACCAAAAGTAGGTTTAGATAAATCTCTTCTGGGATAAAAACTAGGTATAGCTTGAAACTTATTATAAGTATTAAAAACAAAACTCCCTATTAAAGGAATTCTTTTAAACCTAGAAACAAACTCATAAAAACCTCTTGATGATTCCCAAATCTTTTCATCCTTCTCTGGAATCCCCTTATAATCATTAGCATTAATAATTTCTCCTTTATAAGCTAAATCCCTTAAAGGATAGGCGCTTCTCTGATGACCATAACCCATATTAACAGCCACCACCCAAGCTTTTTTATTTCTCCTCATAATTATATTTATAATTTCTAAGACTTATCTTAATATTCTTTAATTATACCTTGTAAAACAAATTTGGTAAACTAAACTTGACAAAGAGTTTTAGTTTGATATAATTAAAATAGTGGCAATAGTTCGTATATTACGGGCTAAAGTTGCGTGTCACAAAAAGAGTTTCAAAAGAGCTCTTTTTGTTTTATAATAAATACGTGGATCTGGGCCCGTGGTGTATGAACGTAACATGTTGCCATTGACACGCAACGAAGCGGGTGCAAGTCCCGCCGGGTCCACGCTAAAAAGCCTTTTAATTAAGGGGCTTTTTAGTTTAATACGTTAAAAAGCTTAATTTTGTCTTTTGTTTCATTCTTAAATGATAAACAAAGAAAACATAACAGAGGAAATTATTACCATATGCGTACTTGTTCCTATATAGCTATGATATGACCGAAAATAAAAACCCTTTGATGTTATCGCTGGGCTTTAAATAAAATTAAATATGAGATTCTCTATTTTGAGGGTTCAGTCAGTATCCAGATAATCTTTCTATTCGGATTTACACATCCCAGAATCGTATCATTTAAACAAAGATCTTTTGCATCAGTTTCGTTTATTTTCAAAAAGGGAGATGAAGGCATCTCTTCATTTATGGCTTCTGCAAAAATGAACTTCTCTCCTATGTCTAAATCTTTAAATGTCATCATTTTAACAACTCCTTTCTAAAATCCCATATTCTATCTAATGTACTGCTTATATTATACGCTTATTATTCCAATTTGTCAATAGCTTGACAAAGATTTTTAGTTTGATATAATTAAAATATAACGCTGATATGACCTGTGTATCATGGGTCAAAAGTCAGGTGCTAAATAAAAGGAGTTTCTTTAAAAGAGACTCTTTTTATTTTATAATAAATATGTGGACCTGGGCCCGTGGTGCACATAGTTAGCATGTCAGTGTTAGCACCTGACGAAGCGGGTGCAAGTCCCGCCGGGTCCACGCTAAAAAGCCTTTTAATTAAGGGGCTTTTTAGTTTAATACCTTAAAAAGCTTAATTTTGTCTTTTGTTTCATTCTTAAATGATAAACAAAGATGAATAAGAATAAATATAAAAATATTAACCAAATCCAATGAATATCAAAAGATATACTCCAAGAAAATATATCTATTACTTTTAAAATATAGGTTAACAACAACCAACAAGGCAATGAAAGAATAAAGGCTAAACTACTAGATAATAATCCCACAATAGATAACAAAAACCCAAATATCATTATCCAATAAACAACTGGAACAATTAAGATATTGTTTAATATGCCTGTTAAAGATAATTCTCCAAAATTATATATCAATATAGGAAGAGTAAAGATATAAGCAGAAAGAGACATAGCTACGATATCTCTTATGGTTTTAGGAAAAAACCTAAACTTAAACAAATCAGCTAGATAGATTATTCCTAAAACAGCTAAAAAAGATAATTGAAAACCAACATCATATATAAGTAATAAAGGATTAACAATTAACATTACTAAAAAAGCAATAGTTAAAGCTCTAATACTATCTGATTTTCTACCAAACAAAGGAGCTATTAAAAACATAGAACCCATAATCCCTGCCCTAATAGAAGAACTCTGAAATCCTGTTAAAGCAATAAAGAACAACACAAACAATAAAGAGATAATTGTTGCTTTTCTTCTTTTTAAAAACAAAGAGAAAAGAGAGAAAATGACAGAGGAAATTATTACGATATGCATCCCAGAAACAGCTGTAATATGACGAACCCCAGCTCTATTAAGCTTTTCCTTTAAATCATTAGACATCCTGCTCTTATCCCCTAATAACATAGCTCCTAAGATAGAACTTTGAGGAGAAGGCATATTTTTATAAATAACCTGTCTTACTTTATCTTTAAAAGAGAAAAGATAAGAAGGATTTTCATTCAAAACCTCTACTTTGGGATAATACATAACAGAATATATTCTTTCCTTTCTTAAATAATTCTTGTAATTAAAATCATCAAAAACAACAGGTTCTTCTAGCTCTCCGGAAACTTTAATTTCGTCCCCATATTCATATTCAGGATATCTAGCAACAGTAATCAATATTCTTTCATTGTTAGTTTGTAAAGTAAGTTTTATATTATTATCTCTAATATCAGGTTCTCTAATAATCTTACCCTGTAGAACAACATTGCCCCTTACCCCTAGTTTATTGAACTCATTACTAAATAATTGATACCTATATATAATTAAGAGAATTAAAATAAAACAAAGAACAAAATAAACTGTTCTTGGCTTGACTTTTCTATATAATTGGAGTAATATAAGCACAGAACCTTATATCTTTTAACCCCTTTTAGGAGACCCTTAAAATGAAGGTTAAAAGACAAACAGATGATTAGGTCTTTTCGAACGCAACACCATTAATTGGCCTGTAAAGCCAGAAAAGAAAGATTCCTATCATCTAAATACACAAGGGACTAGGTTCGGAGACGCCATTAAAACTTAGCCCCTTTTATCTTACTTTACAAATCTTAAAAAACGGAGAGATAGTTTTCTTTATATTAGCCAAATATTCATCAGGATGAGGCTTCTTTTTCTCAAAC
>Ga0272442_10007926_pt1 | contig 13624 bp, 7 predicted proteins | sample SSMForm2O_FD_200262 | JGI IMG/M metagenome (GOLD analysis project Ga0272442, IMG submission 200262) | Marine sediment archaeal communities from Little Sippewissett salt marsh, Falmouth, MA, United States - SSM-Form-2O | ecosystem: Environmental > Aquatic > Marine > Wetlands > Sediment ...
TATCTCCTGGTCGTACAGGGCAACGACGTACTCGGCGTCGCGCGGGCCGTTCGGGCACACCTGGTCGAACCAGGGCTTCCACCACTCCCCGAAGGGTTGTTGCCACAGCGGCGCCAGCGTGTCCTTTTTGGCCGGGTCAGCCGGGTCGCCCTCGTAGAACAGGTGCCGGAAGCGGTCGGGCGGAATGTACGGGGTATGCGGGTCCCAGTAGTGGATGAACATGAAGAAGGGGGCTCTCGCCTTTTCTCTGAGCCACGGCACGGCGACCCTGTTGAGGTCCTCGCAGGCTATCTGCTGCATCCATCCGACGCTGCCCTCGGGCACGGTGTACTCGCTGTACCCGCGCGCGAACCACGGCTTCATCCGCACGAGGTTGTCCACCGCGCACGTGTGGTACCCGGCTTTCTGGAGGATCTCGGTGAGGAACGGCGCGTCGGGCGATAGCTCGGCCTGCCCGCCGTGCGTGACGATCCCGTGTGTTATCGAGTGCTGCCCCGTGTACACGGTGGTGTACGAAGGTTGCGTGGGGATTGCGGGGGCAAAGAGCTTCTCGAACAGCACGCTGTCGTCGGCCAGGGCGTCGATATTCGGACTCGTCTGCCGCCGGTAGCCGTAGCAGCCGAGGTGGTCCGCCCTCAGCGTATCGATTGCGATCACCAGGAAGTTCATTCGCTCGTGTCCTTGTCCTCGGTGAATGCTCAGAGCCGACCCCGCGCGTATTCCGCCGCCTCCCCCATCAGCCGCAGGCCCGCCTCGATGTTACCGAGCGTCTCGTAGCCGTAGGAGACGCGAAGCTGCCGCCGGCCGAGGCCGACGAGTTCCCCGCCGGGGTGAACGAAGTGCTCGCCGGGAACGTAGACCACCCGCGCCCGCTTGGCACCTGAGGGGCCGTCGATCCTCTCATCTCCGGTCGTCCTGGAGAGGAAGCGGAAGAAGCCCGACCGCTCGTGCGTCTCCACGTTGAGCGTGAGGTAGAAGTAGAAGCTGGCCGACCCGCCGGTCACCTGTTCGAGCGTGCCGCCGAGGTACCGGCCGATCAGTCCGCGCACGGCCCGTGCCTTCTCCCGGTATCCCCTGTTGACCCCTCGCACCTGCGAGGCGATGCGCCGGTCGAGCATGTACGAGGCCACGTCCTGCATGAGGAGAGATGCGGAGAAGCCGACGTCGCTGCAGCGTTGGACCAGCGCGCGCATCAAGTCCGAGTCGCGCCCCATCATGTACCCGATGCGCAACGCCGGGGCCAGTATCTTCGACACGGTCCCGACCTCATAGCAGATGCCGAGCTCATCGTGGAGCAGGGCCGACTCGGGCCTCTCGACGGCGGGGTCGTGAATCAGGTCCTCGTACGCCTTGTCGAGGATCAGCGGGATCTTGCGCCCCAGGTCTCGGGACAGCTCCACCGCCACCGCCACCAGGTCCCGCCGCCTGGCGTTGGAGATAACGGTGCACGTCGGGTTGCCCACGGTCACGACGTAGATGAAGCGTATCTCGTTCCGTCTCTCGCCGAGGTCGGCTATCCTCTTCCGCAGCGCGTCGGTGTCGATGCCCTCCTCGTCCTCGGGCACGGCCACGACTTCGAAGCCCAGCCTGTCGAGCGTATTCGTGTAGATGTAGTACACGGGGTCGGCGGTAAGGACGATGCCCCTGGGGAGCACATGCGCGAGGCCTTCGAGTATGCTGGTGGCGCCTGACGACCCGATTATGATCCGGAGCTTGCTCAGCGTGTCCTCGTCGAGCCCGCCGACTCCCTGGGCGAGGTGATACCGCCGGATGGATTCAATGAGGTTGGGCGAGCCCTCGGGCCCGCCGTAGTTGAGCGGCTGGCGGTATTTGCGAGGGTCGCGGAGCACCTCCGCCATCGCCTCCTGGATATAGGAGGACGGGATAGTCTCCTCGTTGACGTATCCCACGCCCAGGTTGATATCGACGTCGTCGCGGAAGTCGGCGGCGAACGACGCCATCATGCGGGACACCGGCGACGGTTGCGCCGACATCGTCCCGTATTCCGACAGCATAACCTCGTGCATGCGTCAGCCCTCCACAGGTCGAGTCCGCGGAAATGGTAGCAGAGGGAGTGCAGTCTTGCCAAGGATAGCCGAAGGCATCCGCCGTCAGCGGACCGTCACGCAGCCGTGGCCCGCGCCCAGGCCACGGTCCGCTCCAAACTCATCCGAGCACAGCGGGCGGGCGATCTCGCGCTCGGGGACGAGCCGCTTGGCCTGAGGTGACCCCGATCTCACGTCTGCCGCCCCGACTGCCGATCGAGGTTGCGCAGGAGCGTGCCGCCCGCCCGTGCAAAGCCGAGAGCTTTGTAGAAACCGCACATCTCCTCATCGCATGCCAGGTCGACCATGTATAGATGGCTAAGGGCGACCAGCATCCGGCGAATCAGCTCATGCCCTATGCCCCGGCCACGGTATGTCGGCAGTACTTCCAGAAGGGGTATGTAGGCGCTTAGGACCCCGTCGGAGACGGCGCTGGCGAAGCCGACGACCCTGCCGGCTTCGTCGTCCAAGGCGAGGAGCACATGGTCGCTAGCCTTGAGCAGGCGCAGATGGACCTCGGCCGACGGTGGATCCCCCCAGCCGTCGAAGAACCCGGTCAAGTGCTCGGGCTCGATGCCTTCCAGTGACTCCGTGTATTGGATCATCGCGTCTACCCCTTCACGGCCCTTATCGAGAACATGAGCGGCAGCCGCTCGGGCGCCTGTGCGTATCGCCACAGCCCATCGTCGCCTTGGGTAAGGAACTCGTGGAACTGAAACGTGCAGAATGGGAACTCGTGCAGGAACTCGATCCGCAGCCCCGCTGCAGCAAGGGCGGTCACAACCTCCCCCATGCTGTGGACCCACTCGTAACTCTTGGTGGTCACCTCGGCCTGTCCGCTGGAGTACGTGCCGGTGTACGGTGGGTACTCGACGACGCCACCCGTGGAGAAATACGGCTGGCCGATAACGGGTACGTCCTCCCGCTTCGGGTCGATAGCGTTGGCAAGCCGGTGAAACTCGAACATGTAGAAGGTGCCGCCGGCTCGCAGGAAGTGCGCGATTGTCTCGGCCCACCCCCGCAGGTCCTGAAGCCAGGCCAGCACGCCCTGGGACGTGTACACGATATCGAACTGGCCCTCCAGCCGCCCGGGAAGGTCGTACACGTCGCTGCAGACGAAGGAGGCGGGGACGCCTATCTCGGTGGAAAGCTTCTCGGCGAGTGCGATGGCCGCCGGGGAGATGTCCACGCCCGTAGCATCCGCGCCGAGCCGTGCCCAGGAAAGCGTCTCCATCCCGAAGTGGCATTGCAGGTGCAGCAGCGACTTCCCGCTCACGTCCCCGACCTCTTCCAGCTCGAGCGGCAGGAGCGTGCACCGCCCTCGCCTGAATCCTTCGACGTCGTATGAGGACGACGACGCGTTGATGGCTGTCAGTTCGTCCCAATGGTCGCGGTTGGCCCGAGTGAAATCGTTCATCCGGCACGCGCCTTTCCGTTTTGTTGTGTGAACCGGTTAACTATACGAGATGGCGCCCGTGCGTGTCCAGCCAACTGGACACGGCGTCCGGAGGACTGGACACGCGCGGCCAAATGAGACTAGGGTGCTGGTGTGCCCTGAGTGGCAACGGCCCAACAGTGACGGGCCTCCAGGGGGACGTACCTGGCTGGCGCTTACGTGGCACGCTTGTTGCGGGCTTGTAAGAAGGAAGTCTGTACACCTCGACTCGAGGTACTATGCGTGCCGACACTGCCTGCATGCCTGCTGGGGCCTGCGGGAGACCAGGACAATACAGGGAGACTCACAGCCCAGGGGAGACACCACCGTGAACAAGACTGCCTGTCTGTCGCTGTGCCTTGCGCTTCTTCTGTCCGTCGCCTTGGCGGACGCCACGTCCACTCCGGGGGCCGTCGGCGAGAAGGGCCCAGCGCCCGGCCAGCTCCTCGTGCTTGGTCAGGCTCACGTGCTGACGGACTCCGTCCTCCAGGCCCTGGATGACCTCGGGGTCACCTACACCGCTGTTCTGGACGACCTCGCCTTCGACACGATGGACTTCTCCCCGTACGACACAGTCCTCCTCGGCGCGGACGGAGGGGTGACCACGCAAGCCGCATGGGCGGCCCTTGCAGACGTCCCGAACCAGGGCAAGCGCCTGGCGTTCTACGGAGGCTGCTCCCTTCAGGCGTTTCGCGACGCGGTCAATGACAACCTCGTCCAGCTCGACACGGCCTGCAACTGGCAGATTCCCATCGCGCCGCACTTCACCGTAACGAACCCCGGCGCCCAGCTCGCCGACGGGCTCCCCTCTCCTCACAGCTTTGTCAATTCCTCCTGCGCTTACTACATGGGGAGGCCAACCGACCCGGGTATCCACGTGGCGGCCCAAAACGGTGACGGCTGGCCCTGCCTCTTCTCCAAGAAGGTGGGCAGCGGCGTCTTCGCTTGGTGTACGAACACCCCCAACGACAGCTACTACGCGGATGCGGGAGATTATGCCTTTCTCAAGCAGGTGGTTTGGAACCTCATCCACGCCCAGTTCGACGTCCTCCTCATCCGCACAAACGACGTAGTGGGCTCCGTCGCCGCCGCGCTCACCGACCTCGGTTACGCCTTCGACGAGGTCTATGCTAGCACCGCCGGTTCCCTGGCCGCTCTCAACCTGTCGGGCTACAGCACCGTTGTAGTCGCAATGGACGGCGGCTTCTGGGATGAGACCGACATCGCGAAGCTGGCGGAGTTCACCGCCGGCGGCGGCCGACTGGTCGGCATTGGCGGCAGCTGCTATGCGGACTTCGCTCTGGGCATCGATGTCCATCTCTTCGACGTGGATGCGGCCGATTACTGCTGGGCCCATAGCTCCACGCCTCATCTCACGGTGCTCTACGACCAGAACCGCCTGGCGATTGGGCTGCCGTCGGTACACAACTACGCGGGCGACAATGATTACTACTCTCTCCGCCCCATGGGGTGGGATGTGCAGGTCGCGGCGGAGAACGGCGACGGCTGGCCCTGCCTCATCAAGAAGCGTCTGGGCAACGGCTGGCTGGCCTGGTACACGGCGTCCCCGTACACGAGTTACTGGGCCGACCCGGGCGACTACACCGTCCTCAAGAGGGTCATCTTCAACATGATGCACGTCGAGGAACGCGCCGTCCGGGTCGAATGGGGCTGGAACATGATCTCCTACCCCGCCCTCGACCCCGAGGAGGCCGTCAGTGTCACCGACTGTCACTGGCAGACGGGCACCGCATACCGCAGTTGGGCCGGGGCCCTTGGCGTCAGTTGGTTCCAGGACCCGGGCTTCTATTACGTGCCCGTCGTGGGCTACGGCGCCATCGGCACCTGGATGGGCGCGGATGACACCTACTTCCGCTATGACCTCGGTTACTGGTTCCTCTGCTACGGCAAGCCGGGCACGACGCGCTACCTCCTCTTCCCGGGCCCGAGATAGGGAGCGGCTCCGTGAGAGTGGCGGGACGAGTCGACAGCATCCGGGCCGGGGCCCTAGGGTTGCCTACGGGTCTCCACGCGCCTTTGGCTAAAGACAGGAGACATACAGAATGAAGAACCTACTTGCCGCAACGCTCTGCTTGGCGCTCTTGGCCGCACCGGTCTTTGCGGATTCCACTTGCTCGAGCTCGGCCGGAGGTGAGGACCCCAAGCTCCCCACGCCCGGCGCGCTCCTCGTCCTCAGGCCGGTTGGCTCAGCGACCATCGACAACTCAGTGCTCCAGGCACTGGACGACCTGGGCGTCACCTACACCTATCTTGAGACCGACGACTACGACACTCTGGACTTCAGCCCTTACACCACGGTCCTCTTCGCGGCTGACGGCGGCATTACTTACATTACACAGGCCGCCCTGGAGGCCCTGACCGCTCTCCCGGCCCAGGGCAAGCGCCTGGTCTTCATGGGCGGATCCTCTGCTGCCCACTTCCGCGACGTGGTCAACGCCGATCTTGTCTCGCTGGACGCCACATGCTACTGGACGATGCCGGCCTCGCCGCAGTTCACTGTGACGGACCCGGCGTCTCCGCTGGCGGTGGGGCTGCCGTCGCCCCACGATTTCGCAGACACCTCGGCCGGCTTCTACATGGCCCGTCCCACGGACCCCGCCATCCAGACAGCCGCCGAGAATGGTGATGGCTGGCCCTGCCTCTTCTCCAAGCGGATAGGCAGCGGCGTCTTTGCCTATTTCACCAACACCCCGTATGACTTTTACTGGGCTGACGCGGACGACTACGCCCTGTTCAAGCAGGCCGTCTGGAATCTCATCCACGTCCCCACCGCGGATATACTCGTCATAGAAACCGGGAGAGCGATGCAGGGATCGGTGGGTGCGGCTCTGACAGATCTGGGCTACACGTACGACCTAGTAAGCCGAAACAACGACCTCGACGGTCTCAACCTGTACCCGTACGAGACCGTAGTCGCAGCCGTGGATGGCGGCACGTGGGATGGTGACGATGTGGCCAAGCTGGCCGAGTTCGTAGCGGCGGGCGGACGCCTCGTCGGGACGGGTGGAAGCTCCCAGGCCGCCTTTACCGAAGGCGTCGACGCGCATCTCTTCGACGTAGACGAGACCTCCTACACCTGGGTAGTGGGCGCGACACCTTATTTCACGGTTCTCTACGACGAGAACCGCCTCGCTGTCGGGCTTCCATCCCCACACAATCTCAACGAGTATTACGCGGCGCAGTACTGCCTCCGACCCTGGGGACACGACGTCCAGGTCGCCGCAGAGAACGGCGAGAGCTGGCCCTCCCTCATCAAGAAGCGCATAGGCAGGGGCTGGCTCGGCTGGTATACCGGCACAACGGCCGAGGTCCACTACGGCGATCCGGCCGACTACGCCTTCCTCAAGAAGCTCCTATTCAACATGATGCATGTCGAGGAGCGCGCCGTCCGGATCCAAACGGGCTGGAACATGATCTCCTACCCCGCCCTCGACCCCGAGGAGGCCGTCAACGTCAAGGCGTGCCATTTGCAGACGGGCACCGTCTACCACAATTGGGCGGGAGCCCTTGGCGTGAGTTGGTTCCAGGACCCGGGCTTCTATTACACACCCGGCGCGGGCTACGGGGCCATCGGCACCTGGATGGGCGCGGACGACCGTTGGTTCCGCTACGGCAAGGGCTACTGGTTCCTCTGCTACGGCAAGCCCGGCACGACGCGCTACCTGCTCTTCCCGGGCCCGCGGTAGGGAGCCGCAGAAGACAACGATAATACGCGAGAGTGTTGAACGGGCGGGGTCTATAGACCCCGCCCGCTTCTCGTCCGCGGATGCCGTCGGTTTGACAGCGCTACAGGATTCAAGCTATACTCGAACAGGAGGGACAACGGTCACGGGAGTACCCCGGGCATGACTGCGGGCATGGATAGTGCTAATACCGACAGCCGTCCGGGCAAGTCTGCCCGGGCGGATTTCTTTTGGGTACGCGGACATGTCGAACCTGACAACGGGAGGTGGCTGAGATGAAGCTACTGACTATGGCGGCAGCCGTCCTTGGGCTCTTGGGCGCACCGGTCTTTTCGGACTCCACTTGCCCGATCTCGGCTCGTGGCGGTGACCCCAAGCTTCCCACGCCCGGCGCCGTGCTCGTCCTCGAGCCCACCAACCCAGGCAGCATACTGGGAAACTCCGTCCTGCGGGCGCTCAATGAGCTTGGCGTCACCTACGACTACATGCTGACCGACGACTACATCGGCATCGACTTCGACCCTTACGACACTGTCATCTTCGCGACCTCCGGAGGCCACCCGGACCCGGTCCCCCTGCGCTGCGTCACCCGTCTGGCGAACGAGGGGAAGCGGCTCATCCTGATAGGAGGCTCCGCGTACGAGGATTTCCGGTACGCCGTTTGGGTTGACCTCGACCCCGACTATTCCTGGGCGATACCCGCTGCCCCGCACTTCATCCTGACGAACCCTGGGCCCCCTTTGGGCGTCGGTCTGCCCGCCGCCCACGACTTCAGCGACGAACGCGCTGCTTACTACATGGGCAGGTGTACGGACTCCGCCGCCGAAGCGGCCGCCGAGAACGGTGACGGCTGGCCCTGCCTCTTCAGCAAAAGGATAGCAGACGGCATCTTCTCGTGGTTCATCAACAGCCCGAGAGACGTGTATTGGACCGACCCGGACGACTTCGCTCTGCTGAAGCAGATTATCTGGAACCTCCTCCACACTCGCATCCGCACAGCTGACACGCTGCTGATTCATACAACTGACGTAACGGATTCCGTTGCCGCTGCGCTCACTGACCTGGGCTGCGCGTTCGATCAGGTCGAGGTCAGCACCGACACTGACCTAGACATGGTTTCCTTCTCGGGCTACGAGACGGTGATACTGGCGATGAATGGAGGGACTCTGGATGGGGACAACATGGCCAGGCTTGCTGATTTCGCCTCGGCGGGCGGCCGACTTATCGGTCTTGGCGGCGCCAACCATCAGCCGTTCGTCAACGGCGTCGACGACCATCTCTTCGAGGTGAACAGGGACACGTACAGCTGGATCCAGACGATCTCGCCGCACTTTGCCGTGGTGGACCATCACAACCGCCTTTCTGTCGACCTCCCGGGCACCCACGACTACGGCTCCGAGGGACCGCGGTACTACTGCCTCCGCCCAATTGGGAGCGATGTCGAGTGCGCGGCCGAGAACGGCTACGGCCGGACGTGCCTTCTCAGGAAGAGAATGGGGTACGGGTGGGTCGGCTGGTTCATCCATCCGCCCACGAGCGACTTCTGGACCGTCCCGGCCGACTACGAGTTCCTCAAGAACCTCCTCTTCGCCATGTTGCACATGGAGGAACGGGCCGTCTGCATCAGTCCTGGATGGAACATGATTCCGTATCCCTCCGCCGACACGGACGATGACATCCACGTCGATGATTGTCGGTGGCACAGCGGCGGCACCCATGCGACCTGGGACGAAGCCGCTTCGTCCGGCTGGTTCCAGGATCCGGGTTTCTACTACACGCCCGGCGCGGGCTACGGCGCCATCGGCAAGTGGATGGCAGCGGATGATACCTACTTCCGCTACGGCTTCGGCTACTGGCTGCTCAGCTACGGCAATACCGACATCCACCTGATTCTCCCGGGCCCACGGTAGGGAGCCGCAGAAGACAACGATAATACGCGAGAGTGTTGAACGGGCGGGGCCGCCTTGGCCACGCCCGTTCCTCACGGCGTATGGAGTTGTCGCGACGGTCAGTCAGACCCCCTCGCATGGCAGGAGCGTGAGCCACCGGCTGTCGTCGGAGCGATTCGCGCGGCAGTAGTATGGGATGAGCGTGACCTCGGCCTCTTTCTCCACGGGGTGTTCCAGAACGGCCGCGTACGGCCCGCCGGGCTCGGCCGCGCCGGAGTGCTCTCGTCCCATCACGGTCAGGGTCCACACGCCGCCGAAGAGGTCGGGGCGGAACTCCTCCGCGACGCCCTGCGACCCACCCCCGGGCAGGGCGACGCTCAGCCTCGCCAGGTCGAGCCCCGAGGCATCGGCCTGTTCCAGGCAGTACACGAGCGGCCCGCGCGCTATAGCCACTTGCCCTCGGTTGGCCTCGATCCGCTCGTCGAAGCGGATGACACGCGGGGCCATCGGCATCTGCAGCGCGACCTCGGCAGAGTCGCGCCATTTCCTATCGATCCGGTGGTAGGTGCCGGCCGTTGCCGGTGATGTCGTCCCCTCGACGGTGATCTCAGCGTCGGCGCACCAGTCGGGTATCCTGAGGAGGAGCGCGAACGCGGCCGGAGACTCGGTCGAAACGCGCAGCAGGACCCGGCCACTGTGTGGATAGTCGGTCTCGACGTCGATAGTCACCCGCGCGCCGCCGTCCAGCCGAGCGACGGCCTTGGCCGCCGTATACAGGTTCACGGCCACTTCGTCCCGGCCGAGCGAGAAGACGTACTCGGGGATCTGGCCCAGCAGGCGCCAGACGTTGGGGAAGCAGCACGAGACTGGGTGTATCTTGGGCAGCCGCATCCGCCCGCCGATGGGTCCGCCCCAATCGGTATAGCCTTCGAGACTCCCGACCACCCGCAGCGGGTTGAAGTACCGCACGGCGGTGCAGTCTTCCGAGAGCGCCCCCAGCACGTTGTTGTACAGTGCGGTCTCGACCACGTCGAAGCACCGCGGGTCGCCCGTGACGGCGTGCAGCCGCCAGCCCAGCTGGCACAGGGCGACCGAGGCGCAGGTCTCGGCGATATCAAACTCCGTCTCGTCCGGCAGCCACTGCGGCAGATCGTGTGGGGTTTCAGGAATGCGTTCGCCGCGTCCGAGTCCGCCCGTGACGTACATCCGCGTGCGTGTTATCTCCTCCCACAGGCCCTTGGCTTTTTCGAGGAGTTCGTCCTCGCCCGTCTCCATGTAGAGTTCGGTCATTGCGGAGAGGAGGTAGAGCACGCGGACGGCGTGCCGCCGACCGGGCCCGACCCGCAGATCACTCACGGAGCCGCCGACGTGGGCCAGGCCCGCCAGGGCGCGCGCGAAGCCTATGTACTCCCTCCGCCAGCCGGCCCGCGCCAGCCGCACCAGCGCCACCTCGATCTCCTGGTGCCCGTGCTTGGCATAGCCTTCGAAGTAAGGGTTCCCACGCTCGTGGGCCGTCATAAGCCGATCGGCCAGAGCGCACGCGGCATCCAGCAGCCGGCGCGACCCAGTCGCTCCGTGGTGCGCTACACCCGCCTCCATCATGTGCCCGGCCACGTACAGGTCGTGCCAGCCGCATCGCCCCAGCAGCCGCCCGTCCCGGACTCGTGAGGCGATGTACCCATTCGGGGCGTCGGGACTTATCGTAAGGTCTACGACGCGCTCGACCTCTCCGGCCAGGGTGGATGGTGCCCCCCCGGCCGCCAGGGCGTAGCAGGCCCCTTCCAGCCACTTGAACTGGTCCGAGTCGGCCGACAGCCGCAGCCATTCGGTCTTCTGACCCATGCTCCGCATGTGAAAGCCGCGGCAGATGTCGCTGTCGAGCGCGGCCGCGATGCCTGTGTCGTTGCTTCGGCGGACCGTCCGGCCCAAGAGGCCCCCCAGCCGCACGCTTGCGAGGCTCACTGGCCGAAAGCGGACCCGGGTCCCGTCCCAGTTGCCGACCAACGCCTCGTCGGGCTGTGCCGTCACGTCGCGTCTCCTTTCCGCCCGGCGGTGAACCGCCACGCACGGGCGAACGTAAGTGTTTCTGGCGGCATTGCGCCTTGCACCCGTGCCCCTCTAGCAGGAGACTATACACGAGTTGCAGCCGGGCTCTCAACGCTGCTCTGGACGAGGTGAAAGGATGACCGACCGAATTGCCGTGCTTTTGACGTTGCTGCTTTGCGCCTCGGCCTCGCCGGCCCAGTGGGCGGAGGGGTATCAGCCGCCCCCGGATCGCCACAGCAACCCCTACGGCGTCATGCTGGGAATGGGCGGTGGTGACAACAGCGATTTCGCCAGCATCCACTTCGGCTGGGCGGCCGAGCTCTGCGGCGACTGGGGTCACGTCCGCGTGGGCTCCGGGGTTCACAATCTCGATATGGACGAGGCTGTGCGGGCCCTGGCCATCTGCCGCGCCAAGAGGCTCACGCCGGTCTTCACCGGGCTGTACGTGCCGGAGGAGTATCGCATCCCGGGCGGGGCCGATCACGCCCCCTACGTGCGGGAGGATGGCTATCCCCTGGCCGCCGAGCGTTATGGCGCCTGGGCCGCCGCCATGGCTGAGCTGAACGCCTCGCCACCCTACTACGAGGTCGGCAACGAGATAAACGGCAAGTGGGAGCCGGCCGCATATGGCCGCTTCATCATCGACGTATCCCGGGCGATGAAGGCGGAGCTGCCGGGGATCAAGATAGTCTCCGCGGGGCTTGCGGGTTGGGGCGGCGATTTCCTCGACGAGATGCTCACCGCCGTCCCCGAGGCGGCGGCCCACATCGACTGCTGGGGCCTGCACCCATACTGCGCCAACCATCCGCCCGCTTATGACAAGGACGTCTACGCAATCAAGGGCCACCGCCGTACGGCCGAGGTATTGGCCGAGCACGGCATCACGGATCCCCGCTTCGTCATGACCGAGTCGGGTTATGAGCTCGGCAACCGCTCAGACGCCGCCTATCCCCGCATCACGGATGAGCTCCGCGCGGACTATCTCGTGCAGGCCTATCGCGACGTCTGGGTCCCGGACGAGCGCGTCACGGCGCTGACCCTCTTCATGCTCCAGGCGGTTCATTACCCGCAGTGGCGCGGCTGGGTGCTGGTGCGCGATGACTGCACGAAGACGGAGACGTTCCGCGCCCTGGCGCGTGTTCCGAAGCCGAGGGGCCGCGACTGGATGCCCGCCGGCCCGGGGCGCATTCAGGGCACCGTCTTCGACCTGACGTCGCTACAGCCTCTGGAGCGCGTGTTTGTATACACGGTCCCGGGCGTTTACGCGGCCGAGACCCGCCCCGACGGCTCCTTCGTCCTCGACGGCCTGCCCGAGGGCCGTTACGAGGTGCGCGTATTCCGCGACGGCTTCGACGCCGGTCCCCCATCGTCCGTGGAGGTCACGGCCGGCCGGCCCGTCCTCTTCAGCGCGCTGATGGACCGCTATGGCTTCGTGCCCACTGATATGTCCGGGGATGGAAGGCTGGCGGACGGCTGGCTCCCCAGCGAGGCGGCGGCCGACGATCACTACGCTGTGGACAGAAGCGTGAAGCTCTCGGGCGAGGTCAGCCAGAGGCTCTCGGCCCGCCCCGGCCGCCCGGTGGGGATCTGGCGTTGCACGGGCTACGCCACCGCTTTGCCCGACCGCGCCTACGCGGCGGAGGTGTGGGTGAAAGCCTCGGGGTTGCGGCGCGGAAGCGGCGAAGGGCCCTCGTTCAGCCTCGCCATCACCGACAGCCACGCCCAGTCCCTGTCCACGGCCAGGGTCACATTGCCCCCGTGCATGGAAGGCGATTTCGATTGGACGCCGCTGTGCGTGACGCTTGCGCCGTATCCGCCGGGCCGGCGCTTGGTGCTCACGTGTTCGCTGGACGCAGAGGCCGGGACGGTCTGGTTCGACCGCCCCTACGTCCACTACGCGTCGTACCCGGTCAGCTCGCGCGAGGGGCTTACAGGCCGTGCAGGCGGTGCCATAAGCGGCGAGGTGATGGGCGGGGAGGAGGAGCGGCTTGCGGGCGCCGCTGTCTGCCTCCGCCCGGGCAACATCTGGGCGCTTTCCGGAAACGACGGCACCTACACATTGCGCGACATCCCGCAGGGAACGTACGATCTCTGGGCCTTCGGCCGGGGCTGGGCCGGGGCATCGGTCTTCGGCCTGACGGTTGGTGACGAGCCCATTCGCGTGGACACGCATCTGGCCAAGCCCCCAGCGCCACGCAGCGTGCAGAATCCCGGCTTCGAGAAGGCGGGCGCCGAGATGGCGCACGTGCCCGGCTGGACCCGCTACGGCGAGTTCGACGGCCGCTCCGACAGCGGCTGGCACACCGAGCTCACGGACCACCCCCGGGGCGTCCAGGCCCGCACGGGTGAGGGTTTCGCCGGCTCCATCGCCGGATCCAACGTGAAGAACGGCGGCATATATCAGATCGTCGAGGTGGACCCGGGCGCCGTATACGAGGCGGCGGTTTGGGTCTACACGTATCAGACGCCGGGCAACGGCCAGCGCGGCGACGTCGCGTGCCGGCT
>Ga0272442_10007928_pt1 | contig 13620 bp, 40 predicted proteins | sample SSMForm2O_FD_200262 | JGI IMG/M metagenome (GOLD analysis project Ga0272442, IMG submission 200262) | Marine sediment archaeal communities from Little Sippewissett salt marsh, Falmouth, MA, United States - SSM-Form-2O | ecosystem: Environmental > Aquatic > Marine > Wetlands > Sediment ...
GCCTACAAATCCAAGAATGGAGCATCCGCCTGTAAGAGGCTCTGGAGAGGTATACTGGTGCCCAAACTGCAAAACCCTATGGGGAGACTTCAATGTCCAGTCCAAGACCGGAAGAAAAGTCTGTATAAGGTGTGGGTTTTATCTTACGGTCAATGGAAAATAAATATTTTTTGTATATATCACATTCTTTATAATGATTGCAGTAATTGTTTTCTCTTAGTCGCATTACCTTACCACATTCATATCTTTTGTTTTGTGTTCCCCAGATTACAAAAGGCACATCACATAAAACATAGTCTTTCATGTATATAATATAGGGCAAACACCTTTTAAAGTTATCTAAGACATACACACGAATAAGAATATTTAAAAACCCCAAAGACCAACATTTTACAGGTGATTATATGATAGATAATGCAATATTCGGAGCAGGCGCTGGAGTCGCAAGAGCTCTTCTTGGATTTTTTGGAAGAGAGAACCAGAAAAACGACTTTGAATGGAAAAAAGCCGGAAAGACAATATTTGTGTCTTGTGTGGCAGGTCTTGTGCTTGGATTTATGGGAATTGAAGAACCAGCATTAATAGCGTCAGGCTCATATGCAGCCGACTCAGCTATAGGAAAGGTCTTGAATCTTTTCAAATAGATTTGTGGCGGGTCGGACCCGCTATTTTTATTTTTTTAAAAATCTTTAAATAAAATTAAGTCACTTTATATAATGCACATTAATGAAATAGCTCATTGACACACACCTTAATTCCAGCGGGGGCGGTTTCTCAATTCTCCGCCTCCCATAATCTTTATATAAGATAAAATACAATCAGTGAATAGGTGATAAGATGACAACAACAGAAACAAAGACTAACATAAACGACAGCGGAGAGTTTGTCGTTACAAAAACATTCGTTTTTTCCCTTGAGGAAATGGACAACGAATACCAGAGAGCTCTTTCTCAGAAGAACAACATAAAAAATTATATGAAGCAGTTTGAAAAAATTATCCTGACCCCGGAGCAGAAAAAGATAATAGAATGCATAAAACTGAACGAAAAGATAATGTGGCAGAAACAGAACGAGCAGAATACTGAACACATGAAGAAAAGTGCTAAGATGGACATGGAAAACACAGACAAAGTAATTAAAGACATAAAAGCTTCAATGCAGGAATTTAAGGAAAAGTTCCCTGAAAAATACAAAACCTATACAGAATCAAAAGAAAATCCAAAAAAGAAGGAGGCAGAAACATGCCAAAAGGAAAAATAACACAGGTGGGAAGCAACAATAAGGTCGAACTTGACGGTGTATGGAGAACTCTTGACACCCAGCCTGCAAAATATATAAAATATTTGAAGAAGGGTGACGCTACATATTCAGAGGACCCATACAAGCCTGACCAGGATGGAAATCCGGTTATAACATATATTAAAATGGTTCCTTCTGCAGCACAGACAACGACTGGTAGTTTCGCAGGACAGCCGGGTAAAAGTGATGAGAATCTCGGACTGATACTACAGGCTATCGAGGGAATTTCAGAACAAAATGAGATTGTGAAAACAATATTGGCTAAGATAGACTACAAGCTTGAGCTCCTGCTAAAAAACAAAGGAATACAAGAGGGTGGTTCAAGTGATAAAAACTGAAACAGAATATAAGCTCCTTGGTCTGTGCAGAGAAATGCCAAGAAGTCCGCTTTTTGTGTCGGGAAAGCTTAAAATGAATTATTCATACATAGCTCTTATGCTTTCACGTCTCAGTCTGGCAGGTTTTCTGATAAAGAAAAAATCGAATAATTCCAATAGGACAGAATATAAGCTGTCTGCAAAGGGCAGAACCGAGCTTGAAAAGTTCGCCAACAACAACAAAAGCGTTCCTTCGCTGAGAGCTTATCGTTAGAGCGTTTGCATATCGCGTTCTAACTTAATTTGCGTAGGGATACCTATATAAAATAAAAATACACACTTTTGCGTTCCTATGCCAAGGGGGGATGTTTTGTTGTTGTTGGTCAGTGTGTATAACTAAGGTGATAAGATGGGTAAGATGGATAAGATGGTAGAATATGAAAACGAGCATGGTTTTAAGATGCTAATCCCGGCTAACTTAGAGCCATCTATGAGAATAACAATGTCAAAAACAAAAAAATGCCTGACATTTTTTGATTTCGAAACAGGTGAATTTATAGGCCAGGCAAGCATATCCAAAGTTATGAACCTTGTGAGAGGGTTCCAAAAAGCTGTAATATCTTTCAGGTCAATAAAAAATAACAAAAACGGGGTGAAAAATATGCCAAACAGAGATGGAACAGGTCCGAACGGAAAAGGTAGAAAATCCGGACGAAAAAAAGGAAACTGCTGAACGCCAAAGGCCTAAGTGAAGACGTTTTCAAGCTATAGCATATGGGTAAAAAATCGCAGAGTGGGTTACCCAACCCTTTTTTGGCGCTGGCTATAGAGCGTGTCTGGCTCGGACAAACTAACACACCCTGTCTTCAGGCCGGCGATATATATACTGCAGTATATAATTAGATATAAAAAACAAACCACAAAAATAATAGATGAGGCTTAAAAGTAATGAATGGAAATCAAACCGCTCGGCCGCTCTGAAGAGGGATGACTTCAAATGCAGAAACTGCGGGAATCACGCAAATGATGTTCATCATATAATCCCTTTTAGAATATCAAAATCAAATGATATAAAGGGCCTTGTGACACTGTGCAGAACATGCCACAAAACAGCGGATAATTATTATATAAGATATGGTCTCACCCAAAAAATGAAAAGATGGCAGAATGAAAATGCAAACGAACGAAACATCCACAGAATACAAAAAGCAGGACGACCCGCTTAACCCTATTTTTCTTCTTCTGCCAAACACACAGTGGAACTGATAAGATGGGAGAATCAGCTGAAAGAATAAAAAAACTAAATAAAAAATTAAGAGAGGGATTAAAATGCAGTCTGTGTGGGCGTTCTTCTGATGCTAAAGGTTTCATACATTTTCATCACATGAAACCGACAAAACTGAGCGGAGACGGCCGGGGAAGATGGGAAAGATATTACGACATTATCAAAAATCCCAAAAGCTATATCCCGCTGTGCAAAAAATGCCACATGAAAATACATAGATATGGAGGAGAAGAATTTGCCAAAAAGCTGCAAAATATGTGGGAGAAATCCAAAGGAAGCTGGGCACTTGAAAAGACTTACAAGAAATTCAATGATATGCCGTGACTGTTACTATAAAGCCAAAAACAAAAAATCCACTATGGGCGTATGCTCGGTCTGTGGTAAAGTCAAGTCAATTTTTCACCCTTCACATAAAAACAAAAAAAGAATATGTGTAAAATGCTCACATCTTCAGAAATTATAATCCCCCCTTATCATCTCATTATATTCATCTGATAAAATCCCCTTCTCACATAACTTTTTAACAACTGCGAGAGCATGATAGCAGAATTTCTCATTAAATAATGTAATCCCATAAAACTCACATGAACATGTTCTTATAACATCTCGAATGTCTCCATCACCCTTTTTATATCTGATTATATCCTCAGCCGATACTGTTATACCATGCCTGGTCTTGTTTTTACTCTTCGGGTCTATGATAGTGAATATATACTTACCGTTTGAGATTTTGAGACTTAAAATAGACCTTTCAGCTCTGTTTATCTGATGAACTGAATATGTCATTCGCTCACCTTCTTTTTATATCTAAAAAATGTTGCTCTGCTCAGACCTGTTCTTTTTATAAACTCCCTCATCTGCATATTTACATTTTTGTGTTTTTTCATAACATCTGCGATTACATAAAGCGTCTCATCTCTCACAATTTCATTATTCGCAAGGTATTTCCACTCGGTTTTGCTGTAATTGTAATATTCATTTATCTTGATGAGTGTTCTTATGTTAAATATACTGAATTTATTTACAAGATTAAGAACATAACCAGTAACTTCAGCAGGTATTTTTTTCGTGGAAGCAACACTCTTAAGTATATTTATCTTCTCCTCATAAGGAAGCTTATATCTTAAAACATTCATTCTTGTAAGAAGAGCCCTCTGATGAGGTTTTGATTCATCTACATAATTACATAATATTATAACATTTCCCTTGAACTCAAACTGAGGTTTTATAGCATACTGCATAAAGCTTGACTTGTAGCTTATTATTCTCTTTCCATTTCCAGAGTCCCACAGAGCACCCTTAAGAATAGCCACACTCTTTGAATCGGCGAGTATGCCCTCTACATCATCAAATATTATAAGACTGTTTCTGTTTTCATAAAGTGTCATATAAAGAGCAAGAGGTGTGGAATATGTATTAAAATATTTGAATTTCTTGTTCTTATCTCTCAAAATCTTCTGAACAGTATAGCTCTTACCCCAGCCACCTTCACCAACAATCATAGTAGAAGGTATCTTACCCTCAGCAGTAAGCATAGTAAAATGATATAATTTATCGCTCATATTCATATAATCACCAAATTAGGCAAGGGAATTTATCCCCTTTTTGCCCATTTCTTCAATTTCAGCTAACCTATTGGCGTGTCTTAAGTTCTCAATTTTCTTAAAGTTCTCGTGTTTCACACTTTCCAGCTCTAAAGCGTTAGCATGTTTAAGCTTCTCAAAGTCCTCATAACTGCTCATTCAATCACTCTCCTCTAATTTCAATATCTCCATTATTATATCCCTAATGTATATCTCGGGTTGTCCATTTATTTCAAAGTCTGTTTCTATACTCGCCCCTTCAGGAACAAACCCTGTAGCAAATGTCTGTATATCTCCTTCTACTGCTTCTATAATCTGCTCTATTTTCTTGTCTATCTCTTGACTTTGAATTAACAGCATTTCATACTCATCTTCATCAAGATAGCTATAGCTCTTCAAAAACTCATCTTTACTCAGTTTTTTAATATCTCTCAATTTTTCTACATCTAACATTTCAATCGCTCTCCCTTTATTACATATATTATCTATACTTTATTTTGTATATTCAGTTATAATTTCTTCTTTTTCTATAATCCTAATGCATTTTTCAGCTAGTTCATGTATATCTTCAAAATCATCTGATACTTCCCCTGCTTGTGTTCTCGCTATCGCTATTATCTCTTCAAGATAACATTTAACCACCTCTATACTAAAACCTCTACATTCCATCTCTCTTTTAAATTTAAAAAATTCTTCTTTCAGATACTCATCTGACAATTTTTCTACATCTAACATTTCAATAACTCTCCTTATAATTTATACATGGTCTTATATGAGTAACATAACCATTATCATTAAAGCAAATGCCTTTGATTAACATACCACATTTCTCACAGCACCAATCTTTGCTTATTTCAATACCCATTCATACCACCTCTATATTGCTATCACATTCAGCACATCTTAAGCCACCTTCTGCCTCTTTAAGAGCATTAACTATATCTTTATCTGTTACTTTTTCATCTTCGGTAAAACTACAAACTTCACCGACAAACAAAACAGTTTCAACGTTCTTTTTACATTCTTCACAATACATATTATTCACTCTCCTGATTATGCCTTACATTAATATTCTTACAAATAGCTTTATGGGTTTTAAAATCAAAACTAAAAAGATATGCTCTGAATTTCTTCTCATAATCTAAATTTCTTTGTTTCATTTAACCACCTCTATATATAATACTGTCTTAATATCTTCTGAATCTGTTTCTTCATTTAATATGTTATTCCAATTCATAGCTTTCTCTTCAGCTTCTTTCTCATTTTTAGCTTTAACAGTAACCCATACATCTCTTTCAATCAAAAGCTTCACATTATACTTTTTCATTTTCAAACACTCTCCTCATCATCTAATTGTAATCTCAAAATCGGTTTATCATCTACTAAATCAACATCTGCTATACTGAAATCTTTTAAATGTCCTATTGTATTACCATAGTAATCTTCTATCTCTATGTCTATAATATTATCTCTCTTTATACATTCTAAAATTTCTTTTAATGTAACCATTAAACCACCTCTATAATTTCATTATAATTATTTCTTCTTCCACTTTCTAAACATTTTATTTCTATCTTGTCTTTTTCTTTTTTGGTCCTGGCGTGAATATATCTGACAATATAGTTATATTCCTGCTGATTATCTTCAGTAGTAGCATAGATTTCACCGACACCCTCTTTAAATTTCAAAACCAATTGAAAAGCAAAATCTCCAATACCATTAAAGACCTTACCGATAGTGCCTACATCTTCTAAACTAATACCATTAACAAACTTACCATTTTTCACAAAGTCTTTAAGTTCAGTTCCCCAATCTTCAATATAGCCATCACTTTGTTTATAGATAGCTAAAAGTAACGTATCTTCATCATATATTCTTGTTAAGCTTCTTGTTCCCATTAAAACACCTCTATCAAAGGATTATTAACCATTTCTGAAATAACAGAACCTTTCATTCTATCTGTTATTATTATTTTATTCTCTTTAGGCAGTTTATCATTAACTCTTGTAACAAACTCATCAACTAAACAAAATACTTCCATTACATCTGATTTTATCAAAAACTCATCTTTTGTTATCATTTTTTCACCTCGTTTCTATCGTCTATTATCTTAAAATATTTAGGTTTCATAATGTCTTTAATACCATTTTTATCAATATCTCCAATAAATCCATTACAAGACTCTATATCTTCATAAGTAGCAACATTACAGCATTTACAGACCTTTTTCTTTTCAACTCTATAATACCATACATTGCCTTCTAATATTTCAGAGTAGGTTTTAACTTCGTCTATAAGCATAGTTTTAACCTTTTTTAATACTGATTTTGTTATTTTCTTAATGCCCATAAATTCTTGTATCTTTTCTTTGGTAGTATAAATAAATCCTACTTGTCCACTGTCCCAGGCACAGCTAAATCCACTTGTATTAATCCATAGCCCTGAATGGTCTAAAAGATATAAAGGCAGTATTATAACTGCTTCTTTCTCTTTTTCCAAATAGGTTTTTAAACCTTCCCACCCTCTAAATTGTTCAGCAATTAAATCTGTTTTATGTCCTAATTCATATCTCTTGTGAAAACATATCATAGTGCCCAAATTACTATCATCTAAAACATAATTATCTAACATAGAAACGTCTTGCTCTATTATAACTCTAATATTTCCTTTTTCATATATCATATTATCACCTCATAAATGGGTTAAACCCATATATTTCTTTTTAAGTTCTGAATAGTTTTTTATTATCTCTTTAACTTCTTCTTTCTCTAAACCTGAAAGCATACAAACCATTCTAACATTAAACATATTTGTTGTTCCACTTTCTCGCACTTCTTCATAGTTCATAAAATCTTCTTTAGTTATCATACTTTAAACACCTCTTTAATGTATTTATTAATCTGCTCTGAATAATGTATATATTCCTCATAAGCTACGTTACCTTTTAAAACATCTCTGCCTATTTTTAAATTGTCTTTAAGTGGTTGTATCATTTCCTCAAAAAGCTTTATTTGTTCCTTTCTTAATTCTATTATCTTTTTTAATTCTTCCCTTCTTTTTTTCAGCTTAATACGTCTTGCTTTTTCTTTATCACTTAATTTATTCATTTTAAACCAATTCCATTGACCGACTCTATAAATTGAAGCTTATTAAATTCTTCATCATTCCAGAGTTCTTGTTCAATAAGACAATAAAGTAATACTCTACAAAATGTTTCAAAACCTCTTTTTTCAAGTGTTCCCTCATAAAGCCCACTATCTAACGTTTTAATATCTTCATCTGAATAGTTTTTAAGTTCGTCTAAAACTTCATTATAATCTATTTCAGATACTATATTATCTACAATTTTATGTAAAGAAACGTTTAACCTGTCTGAATATTCATATTTATTGTCTTTACTCTTAAAGTCCTTTACTATATCTTCTTTTATTTTATCTATATTCATTTACTCACCTCTATTTTATTTTGTGTGAGAACAGCCTTAACTATTCCCATATCACAAATAAATGGTTTTGAATAGACCAAATACTATTTAATTCTTTTATTCTAAATCCTTAAATTCTCTTGATATTTCACCAGCAAAACTATCAAGACAAAATCCTTTAATTTCTTTTTCGCTAAAATACTGTAACATCTCATTGAGTATATTTTTATGAGACATTACCCCTTCTTCAATTAATTCAATTAATCTCTTTGTATATTCTCTACTCATTTAATCACCTCTATTTTTACCAAATTTAACATAATTATAAAGTTTATTATAATCTTCTCTATTTCCACCCATTCTTACAATTATACTGACTAATTCCCTACCATTTTTATATTCTTGAATGGCTTTTTCAAAATTAATCATTTAACAACCCCCTTAATTCTTCTTTAAGTTCATCTTCAGCTATGCTTAAATCATTAAGTTCTGATTTTTCAGCGTGAGCCATAGCTTCAATTAGCTTAAGATACCTACTCAAACAACTTTTTAAATCTTTATACATTTAATCACCTTACGTTAATTTTATTATATCATAATAATTATACCCTTTCTCTTCTACATACTGAATAATTTTATTTCTGTATGTATAACTATCGAATTGTCTTAATTCTGGGTAGATATTACAATATTTATTAAACTTTTCTTGTATTTTAAAGTCTTGATATATCATAATCTTACCCTTTTACTGCTATTATAACCGAATAGCATAGTTTTACCTTTTATTGTTACTATTTTAATCATCTTCATCACCTTCATTTTGTATTTCATCGGTTATTAAATCTAAAAAATTCCTAATTTCATTAAGTCTTTCTTTTTTATAATCTTTGTTTATCATTTTAATCACCTATTTCATTTTCTTTTTCGTAATAATATTTTAACAGCTTCTAATCTTTCATTTTCTTCTTCTGTGTTCATTATAGGGAATGTTTCTAACGCTTTTCTCATTTGTCTAAGTTCCCATGTCGCACGATTTCCAAGTATTTCCTCTGCTTCTTTTAGATTCATTTCAATCAAGTTCCTCTATATTGTTTATTATATCTCTTATCTGCCCATATATGTCCTTTTCTGTTCCTATTTCTTCATCTCTTAGTTCTATTTTTTCTGTTGCTATTTCCTGGACTTGTTCCAATAGTTTTATCATATCTTGTTTTGTTTCCTTTTTCATATCTTCACCTTCTTTTAGTTATACATATGTCTATTAAATAGTTATACACCCATCTATTTAAAGCTTCCTACGACGATTTATATATACGACAATAAGTATATATTACCTGCGAGAGCATGAATATTTAGCATAAAGAACAGTATTAATATTATTATATTGGTTTTAATTTATTTAATTTATTATGGTGAGTATGTTTAAACGTTTATAGTATACCTCTGATACTTTGATACTCAGATTAACGATTCATTAATCTATGTATAACAGCGTTATATAACAGCGTTATACTCAGATTAACCACTCACTAATCTAAGTATATAGATTAACGATTCACTTATCTCTATAATACAGATGAACGATTCACTAATCTAAGAACACAGATTAACCACTCATTAATCTCTATGTTACAGGCTGTGAGAACATAAATTATAAGTAAGTATTCAATTAATTATTCAATTAATTATTAGATTTATTATTAGATTTATTAATTATTATTATAGACCGGGTGGGTAGTGATAATAAGGCAATTTTGTGATTCTATTGACGTAAAAATAAAAACTCCGCCAAAATTCTGAATATAAACATACACACCTTAATAATAACTTAATAATAACTTAATAATAAAAATTAAAATAAGATTTAACTTGTTTGTGTTCTTTATACTGAAAAGTAATGCTCTCACAGAACGATAGCTTTATATATAATGAATACACACTACTATATAGGTGATTAGATGAGTATGACTAAAAGCGAAGCAATAGAAAGAATAAAAAACCTTGAAAAAAACAATAAAAATATAATACCAGTAGCCATAGATAGCAAGAATATTTCGTATGGTTATCGTGGACATGAATCAGACAGAGCTAATATATACAACGTAGGATACATAAACGCACTTACAGAAGCATTTAATATAACACCTGAAGATATACACCCGCCAAAACAAACCAAACTTGAAATTCTTAACGAACATGGAATTTGGGAGGAATCAGTTTGTTGGACAAAAGAAGAATTAGACGAAAGAGAGAGGAAAGGTAAAATAAAGATTTATCCACATTCAGAAAATATATTTGTAGTTAAATGGAATGATAATGCTGTTTCAGTATATCGTGAGGTTAAAGAATGAGCAGACCAATATTGCCCCAGGAAAAGCGGGTCCATAGAAAAAACTTTACCCTAACATGGGAAGCAAAACAAAGAATAGAAACAATACCGGCAAACCAGCGCTCGAAGCTAATATCGGCGCTTATACTTGAAAATATCAGGGAGAGTGACAACAATGAAATTCAAGACAGTCCTATACAAGTTGTTTGAAAACGACATATTCATAGACGGAGACATAATCAAAATCGAAAGTTCCTCATTCACCGAGGCATCAAAGCAGTGGGAAAAGCTGCTTAAGAGCGGATTAGATGCTGAAACAGATTTTGATTAACGGCACAATCGAAAAACAAAGCGGCAATTTCTACATAATTAAAACCGGCAGGTGTGAAAAATGCTAAGAAATCCAAAAGCCAGTGATATAGGAAAACTAACTGGTATAATATTCTCAATAAAAAAAGCAAAAGAGCACTACATGAAAATCCACGAAGGTTTTGGAATGTCAGAGTGTGTAATAGATGAGCTTACCGAGATAAACCCAGGAATACTCGTGAGAATAAAATATGATAATCATATTTACGAAACAACACTCGGAGCATTCAGGATAAGCAAACTAACCTATGATAATAACGGAGACCCTCAAAGGTTTGTAAAATTAAAAGATATGGAGATGATTAGATGAGAAAATTTATAGCTGTAACGATTTCTTTTATCGCAATATGGGTTATAATAAGCTACGGATTTGCAGCAAGCCATGAACATGTCCATGAAATAATATTCGACAGCTACGGATATGAATCAAATACATCAGTATGGTTCAACTGGATAAATTTTGAATTTGACGGAATCTGCATAGCAGAACATAAACGCAGTGACTGGGATAAAATGGCATCAGACCACAATTTAAACGATATAGTTGGGTATCATCTGAGATGGGCCATAAAAGCTATAATATTATCAGCTTACCTGCTAACACTTGCATCAATGAGGAGGAATAATAAATGAAAGAATATGAAGCAATTATGGTATTTGGATTAATAGCTATGCTTTTGTTTTTTAGTTCGTCAGATATACAAAAATGCCCAGAACCTGAAAATGTTACAGTTTATATTGAAAAAGAATGCAACTGTATAAACACAACTCAATACTGGAAAGATAACTTAGAAGCTGGAAAATATGACTTTTATACAATCAAAAAAGACCTGGGAAGATTAGCATCTGAGCACGAATATGAACTTAACAAATATGACTGCACAGATTTTTCATGCGAGGTTTATAATTATATAGACGAAACAAACTATGTTTCTGCTTACTTCATAGGAAATTACAAAACAGGAGGAATACCTCATTTATTTCACACATGGACTGGAGTTATAACACCTATTGAATCAGAAACAGGAATGCTAATGGGTCAGCAAGGATTTGAAGAATTTGATATAGATTATGTGATTATTAACGGAGAATTATACGAGAGAAAGAAAAACATACTTGACTTTAAAAGAGTATTAGACGATTTAAACAAAAGAGACGACGAATTTAAATATTGTAATTGGAGTGATTAAAATGGAAAAGAAAAAATCAGAGTTGAGTAGAGAAGTTGCTAAATTAATTGATGAGAAGTTAGATGATTATAGTAACCCAGTTTCGGTATTGTCAGAAATTGAAGAATTTATTAGGCAATATAAAATAGATTGTTGTGACTTAGAAAAACCTAATCCATGGTTTGATGAAGATATATATACTGGAGAATTACCAGAACCAGAAAGAGCAAAGTTTGAATATCTTGCGGTAAATGGAAAATGGTATAATAATATGGAATTTTCATCATGGGAAGAATTACAACAAAAGTATAATTTAGAAGAAGTTTTTAGCTCAAATATTACAGATTTACTTGGTAAATGTAAAATTTTCAAACAAAAAAATGGAGTTAATCTTTTTTTCTATAGAGAGCGAAAGAAAAAACAATTTAGAAACTTTTTAGATTTATTAAAACCAAAAGAACCAAAAGAATTTGTATTAGAAGCAGATAACATTGGTGGTAAGTTAATGAGCAGTTGTGGTATTGTATATTGGAAACCAATTCTAAAAATTGGTGGAAATAAAGAACAAATTTTAAATTTTATACGTTCCCTAAACTCTGGAGAAAAAATAGCTGTGAGGAAGATAGAATGAAAACACTAAAAGACATAAGACCATTGTCTTATATTAAATCAGAAGATTTTGCGAAAGGCGTATCATCACAATCAAGTGCTATTAGACAAGAAGCTATCAAATGGATAAAATCAATGGAAAAAGATTATTCAGACGAATCAGAAAGAGTAAAATTTAAACCACAAAATAACAGAGAATATTGGTTATTTACAGAAGAGAGACAACGATGGATGGATTTTTTTAACATAACAGAAAAAGAAATAAACAAGGAGGATTAAGAGTGTTTCATTTTATAACATGGGAAGATTTAAGAAAATTTAAGTATCATTGGTCAACAACAGGAACAAGTGATTGAATGAAACCAATTGAGTTTATAGATAAAAATATAGGCAGAAGCTGTTTTGAGATGCTACCAGCAAGAATAACAAAGGATAATGAATTTAGACAGGCTTATGGTTGTGGAGTAAAAGAATCTGATGAAGCATGGCATGAAATATTAAAAGAAATAAAGAAAGAACTAATCCAAAACGCTAAAGAACGAATAGCTGAATTAGAAGCTAAAATAAAAGATTGTGGAACTGTAACAGAAACATTACCAATAGTTGGAAGAATACAAGAAATAAAAGAACAATGGGGGCTTGAATAAAATGAGTAAACTAATAATAGAAACAAACAAAAAACCAAAAGAACCAAGACTAAAAGACTACGACAAAGGAACACTGCTTGAATTTGGAGACAGAACTATAGGAGTCGTGTGTCACAGTTATTGTATAAAACCTGAATTTACACAAGACCATAAAGCAATATTTTTATTAAAATATGGTTGTGGAGATTTTCATGGACATATTGCAAATAACTATTTAGACGAGTTCAAAAAAGGCAGATTCAAAGTAATAGTAAAAATAGACAGCATAGAGGTGGTGAGATAAAATGAAAGATTTAAACAAAATGACAGTTGGTGAACTGGAAAAACACATAGAAACCTTAAAAACAAAAGCAGTTACTAAAATGAAAGGAACACCATTTGTATTAGGAAAAAACTATCTGATAAGGACAGTAACAATGATATATACAGGGAAATTAACAAAAGTGTTTGACAAAGAATTAGTGATAGAAGACGCTGCCTGGATACCTGAAACAGAACGATGGGCAGACACAGTAGCTAAAGGAATATTCAAAGAAGTAGAGCCATATAAAAATGAGGTAATTATCGGCAGAGGAGCTATACTGGATAT
>Ga0272442_10007930_pt1 | contig 13619 bp, 11 predicted proteins | sample SSMForm2O_FD_200262 | JGI IMG/M metagenome (GOLD analysis project Ga0272442, IMG submission 200262) | Marine sediment archaeal communities from Little Sippewissett salt marsh, Falmouth, MA, United States - SSM-Form-2O | ecosystem: Environmental > Aquatic > Marine > Wetlands > Sediment ...
GGCATTTCTTCCGATTGTCTGGACCATTTTTCACCCGTATGACGCCATATTTTTGCAGAAATCTCTAGATTTCCCCTTTCGTTCCATTGGGCCAAGCCTAATGACAGACCTTTTGCATCTGATTTTCCAGCATTTCTACCATCAATCAAGTCATAGTCTTCTGAAATAATCACCGGTTTGTGTTTTAATTCTGTTGGGATTTTCACATTAAAATCCTCCTTATATATTTAGTAAATTACTCATTTAGTATTTTACTAAATATCTCTTTAAAAATCAACATAATTTTTCTGGGTAAATTTTTCTATTTCCGGTATAAAAATTATTCCCGATATTTTAACCTTTTTCATTCATTTCATATTATTCCGATCCTAGGCTGATTGCTTGTCAATACGGTAATTATTTCAATTATTTTAATTAAATTTCCATGGGATTTTATTCTCTGCAATATTTCTATATTATCTGGATTTAACCAAGTCTCCCAGGATTTCACCCATCATTCCTAATAATCCGAAATAGAGATCAGAGATAAAAATTCTGCTTCCCAATATAAATCCGGATATTCCACCCAGCAATCCTCCCAGTAAATCACCAAAAGCAATGCCTACCAGAGTACCTAGACCGGGAAGAACAAACAATCCAGTATTCCACCAAAACTTCCACTCAAAAAACCAGCTAATACACCCCTTCCTGTTTCTCTAACAATGATACCTGCTATAAGCCCGGCAAGCTCAATAATTGAATGGGAAGTTTCAGAGTCTTTCGGGAAATCCTGCCATTTTTCCTTTATTTTAACATCAGTAAACTCTTCAACATAATAATCTTTCCCCTGGTACTCACGGAGTGGATTTTGACTGGTCTGTGTAAATGGAATGCAAATTCTCCCCTTTGAATTGTGGCAAAAAAACCGGGATAATCTGAATTTTTATCATAACCAACATGACTAAAACAATCCGGTTTATCATTTGAATCAATACGGAAATATTAAAATTTGCCTTGTTTAATCATCATACATAAATACCAATTCTTCTCAATATTTTTATCATTTGCTTTTTAAAAATGTATTTGAATGGAAATATTTAGGAAGGATTATTTTCTTCTTGGCCTTACATCTTTCCCAGGGATGCTGCCAAATAATCAGATTTTAGAAAACGCTCCACAATAAAAAGCATGATAATATTCGGTGTCATCATAAGTAACGCCACAACAGAGGCGTTGGTTCGTATAAAATTATATCCCATAAATGAATAGAGAATGGTCGGTATGGTTTCAAAAGTAGGTGTACCGATAATAAAAGTAAGATTGAATTCTTCAATGCTGACAGTAAACGCAAATATCATGCCGGCCAACAATCCGGGGCGAATCATAGGCAAGAAGATATCCCGGATTTTAACAAAAGTGCTAGCTCCAAGATTTTCTGCTGCGTCTATCACATCCTGAGGGATTGCCTGAAAACTGGTTGTCATCACTCGAATCATATAGGGTATACTCATGAGCGTATGCGCAAGTACCAGGCCGATAAAGGTTTGACTTAAACCAAATGCGGCAAAAACTCTGCTAAGAAAAAGTGCAACTACCATCCCCGGCATAATAATGGGAAGGAGTACTACTAGCATTAATAGTTTCTTTCCGGGAATTCTCTTTCTACCCAATACATAGGAGGTGGGCAATGATAGGATTAATGAGAGAAGCACTGCCAGTGGCGCTACGCTGTAGCTGGTGCGCAATGCACGTCCGATATTGGTATAATCGAACACATATTTCCATTGGGCAAGCGAAAAGCTCGGCGGAAAAACATTGGGGTAAGACCAGGGTTTTTTAGGATCAACCAAAGACCACATCACGGTCATGAGGATTGGTATGCCTACCCACAAAATCAACACTATCATAAAAAAAATCATCAGTAGCAAATAAAAATTTCTTATCCTCCTAGCCTGGATAAGATGTAGGGCCATTTTGCTATCCGTTGAAGTCATGCTAAATCTCTCCTTTTAGAAATTCCGCTAATCGTGAATAGGCCCAGATGACAATGAAAGCAGTCACAATAATAATCACTCCTAATACAGCTGCCTGATCCCATTCCTGATATATAGTGGCCATGATGTGCATTCGTCCTGCCATGGATGAGGGATAGATCGGTCCCGCAACACTGACGATTGGAAAATCCCCGAATGCTTTGATAAACATAAGGATCATAGATACCAATATCCCGGGCATGGCCAAGGGAACATACATTCTAAATAGTATCGACCAGTAACCTGCTCCCAGATTCTTTGCCGCATCGATCGTATCATCCCTGATTGATGCTAATGATGCCATGATGATAAGCAATACAAAGGGTAGGTTCTTCCATATCTGAATGAAAACCACCCCCCAGCCGAACTTGTCATTGAGCATGCGTAATGGTTCATCGATCAAATGAAGCCGCATAAGAACTGTATTCACCAATCCGTGGTAAGAAATAAGGTTCAGAATAAGAAAAGCTGCCACCAAGGCAGGTATGAAGAGCGGTACTTTAATGATTGAACCCAAGATTCCTTTACCGGTTCCACCCTTTCTAAAGAATAATGCAACAGGAAATGCAACCACTACAGTACCTATTGAGCTTAAAAGGCCCATTTTAAGGGAAAAGAGTAAAGAATCTATGGATTCTCTAGCTTGTAATATCATTTTCCAGTTTTCCAAGGTGAACATCGACTTTCCCGTGATACTAAAGAGGCCGAAACTTTGCACAAGAGTCATGAAGATTGAGGAACCAATAAATAATAAAATGAATCCCACGCCTGGAAACAGCATAAGCACATGAATGGGTGAAATATTTTTTTCTTTCATTATTTAACTCCTCAAAATATTGAAGGCATCTTCAGGAATACTAAATTCTATCGTGTCTCCGGCAATTAGTTTCCTGGATTCATCGGTTTGAGCACGCATTTTGTTTCCCTTGACATCCATAAAAATATCTGTAATATTTCCCATAAATACAGCCTGGATAATTTTTCCCTTAACTCTATTCGGTGCGCCACGGGTATATATCTTCATGTCTTCTGGTCGCCAAACGAACTTCACTTTACTAAATGTTTCAGATATCTTTTGGTCCTGAGAGGAAATTACTATCTTTCCAAAAGAAGTGTCTAAGGTAATCCGGTTAGCCTCTCTGCCGATTATAGTCCCTTCATAGATATTCGCCAAGCCAATAAATCCAGCCACAAAACTGGTCTCAGGAGCCCGATAAATGGTATGGGGATCCCCCAACTGTTCAATATGACCTCGATCCATAACGACAATCCTATCCGATATCGCCAGAGCTTCGTCCTGGTCATGGGTCACATAGATGGTTGTAATCCCCAGCCGTTTTTGCATTTCCCGTATCTCGACACGTACCTGCACACGTAACTTAGCATCCAGGTTAGAGAGAGGTTCATCAAAAAGAAGCACCTGAGGTTCTGTTACAATAGCCCTTGCAAGAGCAACCCGTTGTTGCTGTCCTCCTGACAGTTGACCGGGTTTTCGTTTTTGTAACTCTTCAATTCCTAACATCTCCATTACCTTTAAAACTCTAGTCTTTTGTTCTTGTTTAGGAATCTTCTGCATTTTTAGCCCAAAGCTGATATTATTCCAAACAGACATATGTGGGAACAAAGCATAAGATTGAAAACACATAGCCGTATTTCTCTTGTTTGGAGAAATATTATTCATGAGTTTTTCCCCAAAAAAAATCTCACCCTCGTCAGGATAACAAAATCCTGCAATGGACCTTAGAGTTGTAGTTTTGCCACAACCAGAAGGACCTAGCAAGGTAACAAATTCACCATCAGTTACTTCTAAGTTCATATTGTCCACAGCAAGGACTTCATTAAATCTTTTCGTTAAATTTATAAGTCTTAGATTTGACAAAAGACTTCCCCCATTCTTACAAAATTTAAGGCTTACGGTTCAACCCTATTTCAGAAAGTTTTAGCCGATTTCGATAGTCTGACTGGTGTATATTCAGATTTTTATAAATAATAATAAGTTCTTGAAAAATACTTTTAATTTCAATTAAAAAAATAATCTTTGCACAAGTATTGTTCGCGGGCTGAAGATAGACCGTCCCCAGCCCGTATTTTAAGTTATTTGACAATATTCGGTTATGTAAAATTTATTTCATCAACACATTTTTGACAAACTCGGAAATCATAAGACCCTTGTAAGGCGCAGGGAACCATGCAATCGCATTATTCGCTCTATCTTCCTCGGTCAACAGAGTTCCTTCAATTGCAATATCAATTCTTGCGGGATAGGCACCCACCATTTCAAACTTCTTTAGCTGCTGTTCCTTGGTGGTAATATGATAAATGAAAAGTGCCCCTGCGGCTTTATTCGGTGCATTTTTCAATATGCCCATAGTATCTCCACCCCCAGCTGCTCCCATCTTAGGAATATACATTTTCGCTCTTGTGAAGATATTTCCTTTATTCATCATGTCCTTGACATTATCATCCCAAGCGAAGGTCATCGCAATCTCCCCGTCATTTAACCTAGTGATAGAATCATTGTTTGATACCGTAAAAGTAAGTTTATCCTTGCGGGAATTAACCCACTCCCAAGCCAGATTCCAATTGGCCACCTTCTCCGGAACTACTTCGGTGTCACCCTTATACTTGTCCAATCCTCCGGTGGTTTGTGCAATCAATGTGTGAACAAAGGATTGACCAGAACCACCTTTGGAAGGATCATTAAAGCCAAATTTCTTGGGATTTTCATCTATCCACATTTCAAGCTCTTCCCAGGTCTGGGGCGGATTGGAAACCCGTTCCGGATCATAGAGGATTCCTGTCTGGTTTCTATGGAAGGGTGTAAGATATCCCATTGTCAATACACCTTCCTGAACTTCCCAGAGAGAAGGAGCCAGTTTGTCAGCATCGGGTATCACATTTTTCATTGGACCATAGAAAAGGTCCAAGTCCATCGTAGTCTTTACCCACTGTCCTCCAACAATCATGGCATCGATAGTCCCGACTTCACGATCCTTCTCTGAGATGGCTTTATTGAAGTTAGCTGTCTGGTCGCCAACAATCAAATTAACCTTAATGCCGTATTGGTTCTCAAAATCCATAGCCGCATCCTTGAAGTAGTCTGGGAAATACCAGGCATAAAAAGTTACTTGTCCTTCTTCTTTGGCAGCAGTGACAATCTCATCCCAACTGGCTGTCTGCAAGTCAATTTCCTGTGCAACTACCATTGCTGATAAAAATACGGTTAAAAATAAACAAATAAACAAAAAAATCAACCGATTTCTTAAATTACCTTTCATTTTTACCTCCAAATCATTTTTAAACATTTACTACACTCAAGAAATTTTATCTTCTTATATTTCACCTCCTCCTGTGAGTTCCTCCATCAGAAACAATATTTTTTTAAAGACATAGCGACAAAGAGTTTGGATTTTTAGGGAGATTAATTTTGATAATTACACAACAAGCAATTCTGTTTATTGGTGCAAATGGTTTTAAAGAAATTTTACATGCAATTTTTTTTATTTCAGATTTGAACAATTTTAAATATTAAATCACTTTATTTTGATTTAATATTTTAGAATTTAAGAAATTAATCGAATCATTAATTGTATGTAAAATCTATCAATGAATAGATTAAAGTGATCATAAGATATGATAATTTTGAGTGGATTTTTAAAATTATAAATTGATATTATAATTATGCATTCGGTTGCAGGTAATTTAATTTTACAGCAAGATCATCTTTTTTGTCAAAGATTTTTAGCTTTATCCGGTTCAAATTTAGGGAATTAGACCTCATAATTTCATTTACTGCCTTGTAAAGCATTTAAAAGATGAATAAGAATTCCTGATTTTTTATTAATTATCAGATTTTTTCAATTTATCCATTTTATCCATTCCATATCTGAATACATAACAACTCAATCGTCATTTTTCTAAACTGAGAATTATACTTAAATACAGATAATTATTATAGCTCTATTACCGCATAGAATCAATAACTCTTGCTCTTTCCGCAGTCGAAGTCACAGAGATATCGATATAATCAAATCATTTTTCCATATTCCTATTTAAACATCTTTTCAAAAGCATCAATAGAATCTACTTTTAACAAGTTCATTGTGCGCCCTCTGATGCCGACCTCGGTCCTGACTATTTTTCTGTTCAATACAGACATGCATTTAACGATTTTCCCTTAACAAAAAATAAGCTCTTTTTTTTATACTTGCCGTTTTTATATTTTTTGTGCTATTTTTGTGGTTTTTTCACAAAGACTGTTTTGGTACCAAAATGCCGGAAGCGATGGCCACGAATAGAATAAAAGATTTTTTATCCTAAAAAATAGAATGTCATGATATGCTATTTCATTTTACCGGATAATCGATACCAAAGCATTAAAAAACATCCCTTGCCAACCTTTTTCCACACAATAAAGAATATATTTCCCTGTTTCTTTACCTGGTTCCTGGTTGATGATGTCTGCGGAGGATTCCCCTACTTCTTCTATAGGTACACTAAAAGCTTCCAGAGTGTAAGGCAATCTTTTTAAATCTTGATTTAACCTGGAACTGACTTTGATGCCATGATAAAAATTAGTTTTGACCATGCCGGGAATTAGCATGTGTATTGAAATTGGATATGCTTGATATTCTGCTGCCAGATTTCTGGTAAAGCTACTAACCGCGGCTTTGGTGAGAGCATAGGCTGTTAAATGAGGCGATTTTTCTCCCTTATTCCCATACCTCCCATATTTATTAATATTCCTCCTCTCTTCCTGACAAAATAAGGAATGATGATGCGGGAAGCCAACATCATTCCTGTAATATTTACATTGACTATTTCTTTTATTTCTTTTCCACTGAATTCTTCAAAAAATCGCATTCCTGCATGCAGATAGACCGTCATTATTGACCAATGCATCTATCTTCACGAAAGTATTTATTGAAAAATTAAATAATTTTATTAGGTCATCATTTTTTGAAACATCCGCTTTGATTCCAGATACTTTGAAATTTTCCTTGTGGAAAGTCTCGCAAGTTTATTTAACAGCTAACTCCTTTTCGGGAAGTAATAATGACTTTAGCTCCTTGTTGAACACAAGCACGTGCAATTGCTCTCCCTATTCCCCGAGCAGAACCAATTATAACCACAACCTTGTCCATTAATTTAATCAATTTCCTCCATTTATCTGTAAAATAGCATTTAACTTCATTTTTTTACTTTTTCCTTTTCTGTTTACTGTTTGGCCTATGATTTTTCTTTTTAAAAATATTTTTTTGAATAATGCCCTATTTTATTTTTCTTTCAAATGATTTTTTTATAAAATAGTTTAATTCGTCACTCCTTCCTGTAAATATAATCATTAGATTATTCTTCCATGAACTGCCTTCAATAAAATAGTCATCGCTTCTTTTTCTTTGCGGGATATCTCTATCAAAATATCAGAGGCTTGATTTATATACTCAATATCCTTTTTATTCCCTGCATTGATGAATAATTGAGAAATTAATTTCCACAAATCAGCAATATGAATAAATAAGCCATAAGCTTTTCTTATTCCTTCTATCTTTAACAGGTGAAAACTTTCCTCTAAAAAATCACGATAAAGATTTCTGAATAGTGCACCGCCAGTACCTGCTTTTTCCATTAACATTGCAGTTATCTTAAAATCCCCTTCGACATCTTTGCTCCGTTTAAACCATCTTATGATTTCCCTGCTGGTTTTCAAGATACCTTTATAGCTGATATTTTGTATCGGTGGATTTAAATAGCTTTGGGCATTATTCAACATCGCCTGCAGGATTGATTTTTTCAGATTATAATTCCTGTTTTCCACCTTAATAATGTAGGAAAGATTTCTAGACGACATCGGCCCTTTTTCGTTTCTTGCCAAAGCAAGGTTTTTCAAAGAAGCTTTCACTAATCCACCTTGTTGAATGGTATCCACCAGATAAGTATACTTCTCATCATATCCATACATGGCAACATAGTGACCGGCAAAATGAATTTTATTTGTGAAATATTCCAGATGGTAGCAATCCAATTTTATCCCTACCGGAATCCCTACATCGATATTTTCCTTGATAATTTCCCAGGCTTTTTTAATTGAAGTTGTTTCCCAAACATTTAATTTTAAGTTTAGATTTCGAGTGATATTATGAGTAAGCAAATCGGTCTTTATTCTCCCGCCAATAAAAGGGAAATTCATTGTCTTGATGTTCCAGATAATGAAACTCAATCCTTCGCCTAATCCAAAAAGCATAGGCTCTGAAAGACTTATCCCCTGATGAAGTAATAAGCTGCCGGTTGCAGTTGTTTCACAATGCTGTCCTCTAAAAGGAGTAAAATTTTTAATTATCATTTTTTCACTTTACCCGCACTACTGACCGCAACCGATTTATCAACCCATTTTCTAATTCTATTTTTATCCTTCATGATTTCTTCAGGCACAAGCCAATAGGGCATCACTGTTTTCTTGTGATTTTTATATTCATAGATAAATAGCCTGCTATGCATTTCTATATAATCAGCACGATTGCTGTCTCCCACTTTAAAGTATAATTAGTTAAAAGCAATGAGCGCAAATATAGTGCATCCTGATAGAGGCCATATCCTCCAAACATGACACGATAATTGATGCCGGGAATATCACCCAGTATATCTTGCAAAATATATATTAGAAACTTATTTTTCTTTCCTTGATTCGCATTTTCTTTTATCATTCTATCATTCAATTTAATTTAAACTATTCTTCTTTACTATCTGTTTTCTTAGAATTTTTTTTGATTTCATTACATGTTTTGTAATCCACTGTAAAAATATAAATCAATATGTATTATTGACCAAATAATATTGGGTAAAACCGATATTGATTTTTATCTTCATGGATATTTTTTTGTTTATCACGGAATAAGTATTTTACGAACAATTCTTTCATATCTTTCTACTCAATATTAATGGATAAGTGTTTAACTATTATAAATTCTTAGTGTTTTTTTAAAAATTCTAAAAATTCTGCAATCATATTATTTAAAGTCATTCTATCTATTTCTTCCAAAACCTTCTTTTCCGTAAATCTTTTTTCTAAACCAAAAGCATTATCAAATAAACTCTGGTCAATGCATATCGACTTTGCCTTTTTTTCTTCCCAGCTGACTTTTAAATTTCCCTTATTGACCCAAGATTGCACTTTCCAATCATAATCGAAATAAATATAAGAATAACGATATTTAAAAGCATTAGGAGACTCTTGAATAAATTCAGGTGTGCCCATGGCTCTAATGACATCTTCCACCGGAGATCCAATTGTAATAGGAGAAGCACTGTCAATCTTTCCAATACGATTGATTTCTGCCGCCGTATGAACATCATCAATAGAGGAAAATCCAACTTTTTTGAGAATCGATGAAGCATTTTTAATGATGGTTCCTATTTGATTTTTCTCTCCAATGGAAATCTCAAATATCGCTGCTGAGTTTTCTGCATCTTTTTTATTATTTTTTATTCCAAAACTGTTTTTATTGGATTCATGATCATCTTCTAAATAGTTTTCCCTTACCATTTCAGATACCTTGCTAACAACCGGCGTTATGTTAGGTGAAAATTCAATATTCCAAACTTGTGCATTAATAGATGATATAAACATTAAGGTAATCATTAAAGCAAAAAGTGTAAGAATTAGTATTTGTTTACCATTCATCATGCTCCTCCTTCAAAAATGATTATTTTAAAAATTGAGCGTTTTCATATTTATTATTTCTTTACAGATATTTATGGATGAAATTATTTTTATGGTGATGTTAATACTATAATACTCCATAATCTTTTTAAGTCCTGCTTTTTTAAGTTATCCGGCTTCTAAAAACTTTACGAATGATTTTCACATGCAAATAGAAATAAATACAAACTGCATTTATTCTCCAAAAAAACTACCTATTTAAAGACCAGAAAAATATCAAAATAATTCCTTCCTAAAGACGCCCCACAGCCCAAAAATACGCTATTTCAAAAACACTTAATCTGATATAATGAATCATGAATAGCGAGAAAGGTAAATGGAGTAGGCGATTAAAATGAAAAAGGAGAAACCATGAATAAAAAACTGAATAAAGCAAAAAAAGCCTATAAAAAAATGGATTTTTTGGATAGCCATGATGCCCGTATTGTTCGCATTTTATCAGAATACCTTGAACCAATGCAACGATTCCGGGAACAAAATATTAAAAATACCATTGTTTTTTTTGGCTCTGCCCGTACAAACCCACCGATAGAAGCAAAAAAAAATCTGGCTGAAATTAAAAAACGTATTAACCAAACAGGTGATAAGAAAAATCCTCTTTTGCAGGAAGAATTAAATATCGCCCGGAACAAGGTTATCCTTTCCGGTTACTACCAGGATGCGGTTAAATTGGCAAAACGTTTAACCAATTGGTCAAAATCCTTAAAGCCAACCTCTCGTTTTATTGTGGCTTCAGGTGGTGGATTCGGTATGATGGAAGCGGCAAACAAGGGAGCTAGGGAAGCCGGTGGAAAATCAATCGGTTTAAATATCAGTATTCCCATTGAGCCCTTACCTAATCAATACATTACTCCTGAATTGAATTTTGAGTTTCACTATTTTTTTATGCGTAAATTTTGGTTTGTCTATCTGGCCAAAGGACTCGTCATATTTCCTGGTGGCTTCGGGACACTTGACGAATTGTTTGAAGTGCTTACGCTCATTCAAACCAAAAAACTGGATAAACGGCTTCCTATTGTCATCTATGGTTCAAAATATTGGAACCAGGTTATCAACCTCGAAACCATGATTAAATATGGCACTGTCAATAAAGCTGATCTCAAATTACTTAAATTTTGTGACACAGTGGATGAAGCATTCGATTATATGACGAAAGAGCTCACCAGTCTCTATCTGGTCTCAAAATAAAATATATTACGTTTTGGTTAAAATATATTTTACTTGTCCAATATCTCTATTATATTTAACGGGGTTTAATTTTGAAGCGTCAACGATAAAACTGTAAATCCCGAATTCGAATTCTCACATCTTTCTCCATTTTTTAGTAGCAAAAAAATGTATTTAATTGCCAATAAAATATTTCTATAAAACTCGACCACACACAAAAACCAGAAAAAACAATCTACCTGTTCTTCCAGTGGTGAGCTTTATCCTAGACAGACAACAAAAACACCAATATAGATACCGATAACTATTATTATCTTTGTATTGGAAAGTAAAAGAAACGAATCTCATCTTTGAATTTTTAATTCCAAACAAATCAATCCCGTGATATTCCGTTTATTTCTATTTTTCTAAATATTATTTTTTGGATATTATCTTTTTCGCATTAATAAAAATAGAGAATAATGCGGTATGTCCAGCATGTTTTAAAATATTTTTCAAATGATAACCATTGATTCTTATTCATTATCTCACTCTATTGGTTAATTTACCGATTCCTTCAATTTCTATTTCAATGGTATCACCAGACTTTAAGAACACAGAAGGTTTACGGGAAAAACCAACACCCTCCGGTGTACCGGTCAGAATCACTGTACCGGGATATAGGGTAAAGTTTTTAGAACAATAACTCAGTAATTCTTTTGTGCTGAATATAAGATCCGAAGTATTTGAATCCTGCATTATTTGGTCATTCAACCGAGACATAATTCTGCAATTATCAGGATCTGTAAGCTCGGTTTCAATCCAAGGACCCAAAGGACAAAAAGTATCAAAGGATTTTCCCCTTGCCCATTGTTTATCCCGGCGAATCTGACAATCTCTTGCCGAAACATCGTTGGCACAGGTATAGCCAAAAATAAAATCATCTGCTTCGTCTATCTCAACGTTTTTTGCTTTTTTGCCTACTATGATGACGAGCTCAGCTTCATAATCAACTTCATCCGGTGCAACTGGCGGAATAATAATTTTATCTTCCGGTCCAATGATACTGGAAGTGGCTTTTAAAAAAATGGCGGGCTCTTCAGGATAAGTAAAACCGATTTCATCAGCGTGTTTTTTATAATTTAGCCCGATAGCAATAATATTAGGAGGATTAACGGGAGCAAGTAACTTAACTTCTCCTCTCTTTATTGATGGAAACTTTATTTTGAAATCACCAAACACATCCCCCTCAATTGGATAAATATTTTCATCTTGAAGGTTTCCGAAAAAAACGCTACCGGATTTTTCATATCTTACTATTTTCATACTTATTCCTTTCGCTTTCACTTGGTTTAAATTCATGATTGATCTTACTCTAAAAATTATTTTTTAAGCTAAATCTACTTATTTTTCAACTTTATCTCATTTCCAAAATACCCCATTCAGCATTCTTAAAAATATTTTTATATCTCTATTTCGGTTCCCACATTACAGAAAAAGAAACGGTCTCCGAATTCTTGCAATAATCGCATTGATATTTCCAATCCGGTACAGTGAGAAACACCAATCTTTTCTATATCGAATTTTTTTAAATCTTTGATTGTTTTTTCTTTTGTTTCATTGCTCGCCGGTCCCAAATGAGTACCGCCGATAATAGCACAGAAATGCGTTTGACCTGTTTTGTCAATGACATGATTAAGTATATTTATGATGCCTGAATGTGAACACCCCAAGATGATAACCAAGCCTTTGCTGGTAGATACGATTAACGTTTGGTCATCTAAAATAAAATCTTGAGTATATCCTTTTCCGGATTTTAACAAAAATCTTTTACTACCTTTTTCATATTCAGTTATACGGGGTATTTCTCCACTCAACATCATTCCCGGAATAATTTCACTAAAAGAAGTATTAAATTTAAATTGAGCCCCTTTGCTCTCTAAAATTTCCTGTCGAAAAGGAATGCCGGTATTTTTTTCTTTCCCTTCATCCAAAACATAACCGTTTTTAAATATTTCCGAATGTGCATACACATTGACTTTCCCGACCTGTTCCAAAACCTTCAATAAGCCTCCGGTGTGATCGTAATGATGATGACTTAGCATAATACCTTGAAGCTTTGACAAATCTTTTTTAAAATGAAGTGCATTGTTGATAATTGCTTTTCCCTGACCTGTGTCAAAAAGATAATTTCCTTTGTCGCTCTCGATAAAGACAGACCATCCATGCTCAGCTATTGCCCCTGAGTGACCAAATACACAATTTTCACAAAGAATTGTTGCTTTTCCTTTCATACCCAATCCTCCCTTTTTTTATTTGTTGATTTGTAATGATTACTTTTATCCTATATTATCATATATTTTTCCCTACTCGAATTCCCTAAATAAAATCTTTTATTGTTTAATAGCAAACAGAAATGCTTATTTCATTTTCAGATTAATTCAATGTTAAGCATAGTAGGTATTCAAATAATAGATACCATACATTTTCTATCATCGTAAAAATGCAATAGTACTCAACCTATTTCATTTTTACCGATTTTTTTATCGATTTTACCGCGAGCAAGAGAAGCGAATATTCCGGCTACACAAAGAATAGTAAATACAAAAAAAGCGACTTTCACACTACCAAGAAAATCGGCATAGTATTCTTCATTGATTTGGACATTGCCCATATAAATCAACATAATCAATGATGTAATCCCCATACTGAATGCCTGGCCTACTGAACGTGCCGTACCA
>Ga0272442_10007932_pt1 | contig 13617 bp, 14 predicted proteins | sample SSMForm2O_FD_200262 | JGI IMG/M metagenome (GOLD analysis project Ga0272442, IMG submission 200262) | Marine sediment archaeal communities from Little Sippewissett salt marsh, Falmouth, MA, United States - SSM-Form-2O | ecosystem: Environmental > Aquatic > Marine > Wetlands > Sediment ...
ATTTAGAGTAGTTGGACCGTTAAGAGATGATACTCAAATAGAGATGAGCGTTACAGATATTATTTCTCTAGGAGGTAGAATTCCCGAAGGTATTTTTGGTAATACTTTTAAATTTCCAGAAGTTACTATTATTGGTCCTAAGGGTAAAGTAAGAATTAAAAATGTAAGGGTTTTTTCTCAAAGACATATACACTGTAGTCCAGAAGAGGCAAAATCTTTAGGTTTAAAAAATAAAGATATTGTTTCTGTTAAAGTAGATGGAGAAAAATCAGTGATTTTTAATAATGTATTAATTAAGGTTCATCCTAATTTTAGGCTTGCTATGCATCTAGATACTGATGAGGGTAATGGAGCTGGAATAAGCAGAAAAGCCTATGGTTATTTAGTATGATTTTAGTATTAAATTGTGGTAGTCAATCAATAAAATGGAAAGTTTTTGATTCCAAACTTAGACTGAAGAATCAAGGGAAAAAAGAGATCTTCAGAAAAAGTAGCTTTAAGAAGGTTTTAAAAAAAGAATTAAAAGATATTAAAGATATTGATTTGGTAGGACACAGAGTGGTTCATGGAGGAGATTATTTTAAAAAGCCAGTTAAGATTGATTATTCTGTTTTAAGGAAATTGAATAAAGTTAAGAAATTAGCTCCTTTGCATAATCCATATAATATATTAGGGATCAAGATTACTAAGAAAGTTTTTCCTAAAGCTAAACAAATAGCGGTCTTTGATACCGGATTTTATAAAGATCTGCCTGAAGTAGCTTCTATTTATGCTCTGCCTGATAATTTAAGGAAGAAATACAAGAGATTTGGTTTTCATGGTATATCTCACGAATACGCTTTTAATAAAGCTACTAAATTACTTAAAAAGAAAGATCTTAATATTATATCTTGTCATCTGGGAGGAGGCTCAAGTATTACAGCTATTAAGAACGGTAAGCCAATAGATACTTCTATGGGCTATACTCCTTTAGAAGGAGTAACCATGATGACCAGAGCAGGGGATATTGATCCAGGAATTATTTTAGAACTAGTTAATAGATATGGAGTAAAAGAGGTTAAAAACATCCTTAATAATAAAAGCGGATTAAAAGCTTTATGTTCTGAATCAGAGATGCTGGAGATATTAAGGTTAAAAAGGTGTAAGCCAGCTTTAGACTATTTTGTTTACAGAATTAAGAAATATATAGGAGCTTACCAAGTTATCCTAGGTAACGTAGATGCTTTAGTATTTACTGGTACCATTGGAGCTGGTGATCCTAAGACAAGGAAATTAATTTGTAAAGATGTTAAAATTAAAACATTAGTTATTAAACCAGATGAAGAATTAGCCATAGCTCAAAAGATTATATGAAAAATAAATTTTCTTCTAACGAATCGAAAAAAATTCTTATAGCAATAGCAGATAGTTTTATAAGAGATACTTACTCAGAAGTTCTTAAGAATGAAAATTTCACAGTATTAAATGTCGATGAAACAGAAGCAGCTAAAGATTTAGCCTTAAAAGAAAAACCAGACATTATTATAGCTGATATTAATCTTGGGGGGTTTGAACTGTTAGAGAATCTTAAAAGTGAAAAAATCCCAATAATTATTTTTAGCCAGCTTGAGAAAAAAGGGGATAGAGATAAGGCAATGGAATTAGAGGCCAAGGACTTTATTACAGCTACTGAGGCTACTCCCTTAGAAGTAATTAGAAGAATAAAGATCGTTATAGGAGAACAGAAGTCTTATAGAATATCTATATTAAAAGACGAGCATGATGCTAAAAAATTAATTACTGATCTAGGGTGTAAAAATTTTAAATGTTCTGAATGTGGTTCCGATCTTTTATTATATTTAATAAGAGATCTTTCTGCAGGAGAAAAGCATTTCATACTATCTGCTTTTTGTCCTAAATGTAATAAATAATAAATAAATAAACATGTTGAAAAAACTAAAACATATACTTTGGTATAAAGAGATTAATTCTAAGGATGGTCTTTTAGTTGGAGGTAAGAATGCTTCTTTAGGAGAAATGGTAAGAAATTTAATTAAACAGGGCATTAATCTGCCTGATGGTTTTTGTCTTACTTCTAAGGCTTTCTGGTATTTTCTAAAAGAGAATAAAATAGATAAAGAGATTAAAGAAGCCTTTGCCGAAATGAATCCCGATAATTTAAATAGTCTTAGAAAAACTGGTAAAACTTGTCGAGACTTAATTAAAAATGCTGAGTTTCCCAAAGATTTAAGGAAAAAGATATTAAAGTCTTATGAAAAGCTTTCTAAAAAATATGGTTATATTGATGTTGATGTAGCTGTTAGATCTTCAGCTACTGCTGAGGATTTAGCCACAGCTAGTTTTGCTGGTCAGATGGAAACTTTTCTTAATGTTTCCGGAGAAGAACAGTTGTTAAGAGCTATTAAGAAATGCATTGCCTCTTTATTTACTGACAGATCTATCTCTTATAGGGAGGAAAAAGGCTTCGATCATTTAAAAATTGCTCTTTCCGTGGGTATTCAGAAAATGATAAGAAGTGATGTTGGTTCTTCTGGAGTAATGTTTACTCTAGATACAGAAACAGGTTTTGAAAATGTTGTTTTAATTAATTCTATCTGGGGAATAGGAGAAATGATTGTTAAGGGTAAAATTACTCCTGACGAGTTTTATGTATTTAAGCCTACTTTGGAAAAAGGCTTTAAATCAATTATTGTTAAGAACTTAGGTAGGAAAGACAGAAAATATATTTATGCTAAACAAGGAGGATTAAAAGAGGTAAGCGTTAAGGATAAAGATCAATTAAAATTCTCTTTAAAAGAAGAAGAAATAGTAACTTTAGCTCAATGGGCTCTAAAGATTCAAAAGCACTATAAAAAGCACCAGGATATTGAATGGGCTAAAGATGGAAAAACAGGAGAATTATTTATAGTTCAATCCAGGCCAGAAACAATTCATAATCCAGAAAACCATAATGTCTATAAAGAATATATAATTAAAACTAAAAAAGATCCTTTAATAAAAGGTATTGCTGTTGGAGATAAAATAGGAATAGGCAAAGTAAGGGTTATTTCTGACGTTTCTAAGATAACTCAATTTAAACCAGGAGAAGTATTAGTTACTAAAATGACTGATCCTGATTGGGTGCCTATTATGAGAATAGCTTCAGCTATTGTTACTGATGAAGGAGGTAAAACAGCTCATGCCGCTATTGTTTCTAGAGAATTGGGTATTCCTGCTATTGTTGGCACTGGTTCAGCTAGTAAGATTTTAAAAACAGGGAAAACAGTAACTGTTGATTGTACCCAAGGATTAAATGGTAGAGTGTTTGAAGGAAAAATAACTTATGATGTTAAAGAATATGATTTAGAGAAAATACCTAAACTAGACACCAAGATTATGATGAATATTGGCGCTCCTGATATTGCTTTTAAAACATCTTTCTTGCCCAATAAAGGAGTTGGTTTGGCCAGAGAAGAATTCATAATTGCTGAGAAGATAAGAGTTCATCCTTTAGCTTTAATTAATTTTAAAAACTTAAAAGATAAAAAGCTTAAGAAAAAAATAGAAGAGATTACTGTAGAGCATAAAGATAAGAAAGAATTCTTTATCAAGGAATTGGCTGAAGGTATTGCCCAAATAGGAGCTGCTTTTTACCCTAAAGAAGTTATTGTTAGATTTTCTGATTTTAAAACCAATGAATACAGAAACTTAATTGGTGGGGAATTGTATGAGGGAGAAGAATCCAACCCCATGATGGGATTTAGAGGAGCTTCTAGGTATATTAATGAAGACTTCCAACAAGCTTTTAAGTTAGAGTGTTTAGCTATTAAAAGAGTAAGAGAAGGATTTGGTTTAGATAATGTTACGGTCATGGTTCCTTTTTGTCGAACAGTTGAAGAAGGAGAAAAAGTAAAGTCTTTAATTCAGAAATTTGGATTAAAAGACATAAAAACATATGTTATGTGTGAGATCCCTTCTAATGTTATTTTAGCTGATAAGTTCTTAAAGATATTTGATGGTATGAGCATAGGCAGTAATGATTTGACTCAATTAACAATGGGTTTGGATAGAGATAATGGTCAGATTGCCTATATTACCGATGAAAGAAATGAAGCAGTAAAGAAATTAATAACTCAAACTATTAAAGCTTGTAAAAAGAAGAATAAGTATTGTGGCATTTGTGGACAAGCTCCTAGTGATTATGTAGAATTTGCTGAGTTTCTACAGAAGCAAGGTATAGAGAGTATGTCTTTAAATCCTGATACAATTATTAAAACAATTATAAGTCTTTCAAAAAAATATGAAAAACAATAAAGGATTTACATTAATAGAGCTTTTAATGGTTTGTTCTATTATTAGCTTACTAGCTAGTATTATACTAGTTTCTCTAGGAGACACTAGAAAAAGCGCAATAAATGCAAAAAGTCTTCAGTTTGATGCTACTATTTATCATGCTATAGGATATGAATGTATAGGAGCTTGGAGTTTTAATGAAGGTGCTGGAAATATAGCGAAAGATATAAATGGAAGCAATAACGGAATTTTAAGAAATATGGAATCTACAGATTGGCAATTAGCTTCTTCTGATTCTGACAATACGCCTTCCGGGAAGGGCTCCTCTTTATTATTAGATGGAGGTCCTTCGGGTAGCAACGAAGGCATCTCTGTAAATACGATTAATAAGTCCAGTGCAGCTTTAGATTCTGAGGTTACAGTAAGTTTTTGGGCAAAATCTAATGGTAATTTTCGGGGATATGCTTTAGCTAAACCAACAGAAGCAGAGGGTGTTTACGTTCTTTGTTACGGTATTTGGTTTGATCAAAGAACTGGTGTTTCAGCTTATTTTAGTACAGTGATAAATGGAAACTCTTCTTATAAGACATACTATATTCTACCAACTGATTCTTGGACTCACGTTGTTTCTACTTTTAATGATACAACTGATACATTAAAACACTATATAAACGGGGTAGAAGTAAGTAGTTGGACCGTAACGCTTTCTATACCATCAAACACTGCTTATGGTTTAATGATAGGGGCTAGATGCTCTAATAGTCCCCCTTATAGTTGTAATACTCCTTATTGGAGTTTTGGAGGTTTTCTTGATGAAGTTAAATTATATAAAGAATCTTTAAGTTCGTCTGATGTTTTAAGATTATATGCCGAGGGGATTCAGAGACACTTAGCAAAACAATAATGTATAAAATAATTACTTTTGGATCAGCTGCTTGGGATGTTTATTTAGAACCAAAAGAATTCCAAACAGTTAAAAACAATAAATTTGTTACTGGCAAAGGTCTTTGTTTGCATTTGGGTTCTAAGACTGATACTGATAATATCTATTTTTCTTCTGGCGGAGGAGCAACTAATGCGGCTGCTACTTTTGTCAAGCAAGGTTTTAAAACTGCTTATTGTGGAACAATAGGCAATGATATAAATGGTAAAGAAATACTTAAAGAATTGAAAAAGCTAAAAATAAGTACTAAACTTGTTAAAACAACTAATCTAAAGCCCACTAATTATTCAGTTGTTTTAAATACGGGTTTTAATAAAGACAGAACTCTTTTAGCTTATAGGGGAGCTTCAGAGATTCTAGGTATTCCTTGGAGAAAACTAAAAGCTAAATGGTTTTATATAGCTCCTTTGTCAGCAGATTTAATGAATCAAGTAGAGGAAATAATTAAGTTTGCTAATAAAAAAAAGATAAAAGTTGCTTTTAATCCAGGCAGTTCTCAATTAGAACATCCTAAGCTTAAAAAGTTATTAAAGAAAGCAGATGTTGTTTTTCTTAACCAAAAAGAAGCATCATTAATTACTGGTGTTTCTTACAATAAAGAAATAGAATTGTTTAAAAAAATTGATAAAATATGTCCTGGTATTATTTTAATGGGTTCAGATAAAGGAATTACTGCTTCTGATGGCAAATATTTATATAAAGCTAAGGCCTCTAAGGTGAAGATTGTAGATAAGACCGGAGCTGGTGATGCTTTTGCTTCTGGTTTTGTTTCTGGTTATATTAAAAAGGAAGATATTGAATATGCTATTCAAATGGGTATGGCTAATTCAGCTTCTTGTATACAGAAAAGAGGAGCCAAACAGGGATTATTAAGTAAAACAGAAAGCTTTAAAAAGGAAAAGATTATTATTAAAAAAATATGAAGAATAAATCTTCCATCAATATGTCGATAAAAAATGTTTTAAAAAAAGCACAAAAGAATAAATATGCCATAGGCCAGTTTAATTTTTCTACTTTAGAGCAACTAAAAGGTATTATTTCTGCTATTGGTAAAAAACCAGTTATTTTGGGTATGTCTCAAAGTGAAGTAAGGTATATAGGTTTAGAAGAGGCTATTGCTTTAGTAGAAATTGCTAAGGTTAAATATAATGTTAATCTCTTTTTAAATTTAGACCATGGTAAAGATATTAGGCTAATAAAAAAAGCTATTGATTATGGGTTTCCTATGGTTCATTTTGACGGATCTCGTCTAGGGCTTGAAAAAAATATAAAATATGCTAAAAAGGTAGTACAGTACGCTCACAAGAAAGGAGTTTTGGTAGAAGGAGAGTTAAATGATATTAAAAAAGGGAATTTGACTTCTTTGGAAGATGCTAAAAAGTTTATATCTAAAACAGGCGTAGATAGTTTAGCTATAGCCATAGGCAATATCCACGGTTATCACAAAAATGTAAAGCTTAATTTCGACAGATTGAAAGAATTAAATAAGTTGAAAATATTTTTAGTTCTTCATGGTGGATCAGGAATATCTGATAAGCAAATTAAAAAAGCTGTTAAACTAGGTATTGTAAAGGTTAACGTTAATACAGAATTAAGAATGAGTTGGAAAAAAGGTTTAGTCAATAATTTAAAAACTAAAGAAATTAAACCATATAATATATTACCTTTAGTTCAAAAGGAGATTGAAAAAAAAGTTAAAGAAAAATTAAATCTATTTTTAAGAAAATAAATTTTCCATTAACATGTTAAAAATAATTCAAGAACATAAAAAATGTATAGGTTGTGGCTCTTGTAGTGCTATTTGTCCTAAGTACTGGGAAGTAGGGGATGATGGTAAGAGTAAACCCAAAGGAGCTACTCTTAATAATGGCAATTATGAGTTAGAGATAACTAAAACAGACTGTAATCAGCAAGCCGCTGATGCTTGTCCTGTTCAGTGTATTATTATTAAAAAATGAAAACAAGTTTTCCATTAATATGTCGAAAAAGCTTAAAATAGAAAAAAGAGAAAATATTGGAAAAGGTTTAGATAGTTTAAGAAAAAGGGGGATTCTCCCTGCTGTTTTGTATGGACCAGAAATAGATAATACATCTATTCAGCTAGACTTAAAAGAATTTAAAGTTTTATATGAAGAAGCAGGAGAAACTACTTTGATTGATTTAGAAATGGGAGATAAGATATATTCTGTTTTAATTTACGAAGCTAAAAAAGATCCTTTAACAGGTGAATTTATTCATGTCGATTTTTACCAACCTATTCTTACTGAAGAAGTTGAGGCTGATGTTCCACTAGTCTTTGAAGGGGAATCTTTAGCTGTTAAAGATTTAGGTGGTACTCTTATTAAAGAAATACAGGAGATAACAGTAAAGGCTTTACCTAGAGATTTACCTCATGAAATTAAAGTTGATGTATCGTCTTTAAATACTTTTGATGATGAAATATTAGTAAAGGATCTTAAAGTGGCTGATAATGTCAAGATTCAAAAAGAAGCAGATGAAATAGTAGCTCTAGTAACTCCTCCTCAGAAAGAAGAAGAGGAAGAAAAGCCAGTTGAAGAAGGTGAAGAGGGTGAAGAAGGAGAAGAAAAAGAAGAAGGAGAAGAAAAAGAAGAAGTAGAAGAGGAGAAAAAAGATGAAGAGTAACATAGCGAAAATTTTACTTGTTGTATTATGCTCGGTTTTAATTTTGCCGAGCTTTGTTTTTTCAGAAGACTTAGAATCTGTTTGTCAATTAGATAAAGTAGAAAGTCAATGTAATGTTTTAGAAGCAGAACAATGTCGTCAATTACTTGAAAAATGTGAAACTTACTATAATGAGCTTAGCGAAGAAATAGGAGAAGATCTGAGTAAAACAGAGGCAGAGAAAAAGACCTTAGAAAATAAAATATATAGTTTACAGAAAAAGATAAAGAATTTAAACTATCAAATATATCAGAGCAATTTAATTATTAAAGACCTTGGTATCCAGATTATTGATACAGAAGGTTCTATTGATAATACAATAGTTAAAATAGAAGATTCCAAAGAGAAATTAGCTAATATTTTAAGGTCTATTTATGAAGAAGATCAAAAATCAATAGTAGAGATTTTAGTATCAGACAATTCTTTATCCGGATTTTTCGATAATCTAGCTGCTTTAGAATCTCTCAATAGCGAGAGTAAGGATTTATTACAGAATATTAAAATGCTAAAGATAAGTTTAGAAGATCAGAAAGAATCTTTAGATGTGGAGAAAAACGATCTAGAGAATATTGTTGAAATTCAAACAGTTCAAAAACAACAAAGCGCTATATCTAAAGAAGAACAGGAATATTATTTAGAGCTTACAGAGCAGGAATATCAGAAATATTTAGCCGAAAAACAAGCTGTAGATGAAAAAGCTTCTGAAATCAGAGCTAGAATATTTGAATTAGCTGGTGGAGGAACTAAACCTCCTACTTTTGGAGAAGCTTATGAAATGGCCAAAGATATAGAAAAAATAACTGGGGTAAGACCTGCTTTCTTATTAGCAATTCTTACTCAAGAATCTAATCTTGGAAAAAATGTAGGTCAGTGCTATCTAAAGAATTCAGACACTGGAGCAGGTGAAGTTATTAAAACGGGGAGAGTTTTGTCTAAAGTAATGAAGCCTTCAAGAGATGTTGGTCCATTTTTAATAATTACTAGAGAATTAGGCAGGGATCCTTATATGACACCTGTTTCTTGTCCTATGAGTTATGGTTGGGGAGGTGCCATGGGCCCAGCCCAATTTATCCCTAGCACTTGGATGATTTATAGGGATAGATTGAGGGAGATTAAGGGCAGTCCTGGAGATCCTTGGAATATTAAAGATGCTTTTTTAGCGGCTGCACTTTATCTATCTAATTATGGGGCTGCTAAGCAAACTTATAATGGAGAATTCAATGCTGCTTTAAGTTATTTTGCTGGCCCTGGTTGGTATAAATCTAAGTATAAGAAGGTATATGAAAGAGATTATGGTTATCCAGTAATGGCAATTACCAAGGCTTACGAGAACGATATTGCTAAGATAAAATAAAAAAGCCACGATAGCGAAATCGTGGCTTTAACAGTGTGGTAATACCCACTGTTTTTTTGAGGGCGGGTGTATCCGCCAAACCCGAGTATCTGTCCGGAATGTTTTGCCGATTATCGACTAAGCTTTATTAATCTCCTCAGAGTTTTTTTCGAAAGCTTTTAGCGAATAGGCGCCGGATCACTGTTTCGAAAGCCTACTACAGGCTCGGGGTTTAAAGAGCTATAAGTGCTCTCCATATTTCTTGCTTAGTCCTATAAAGGATGGGGAGAAATAGAGGGAGATCTATAAAAATCAATTTCTTAAATTTTTAGAATCATTAGCTTCTTCTCGATCAGTTTTTAGTCTGTACCCCATAGACTAATGTAAAAATGTAAATACACTTTAATAGTGTATTATAGCAAAACCATGTTATTTGTCAAGGTTTTTTTGTAGAGTTTTTATCATTTTATCTATTTTTCCGTCCATAATATCTTCTATATTATGCCACTTCTTTTTAATTCTGTGGTCAGTTATTCTGTCTTGAGGAAAATTATAGGTCCTTATTTTTTCTGCTCTCATAGCTGAACCGATTTGTTCTTTTCTTGCTCCTCCTAGTTTAGATAATTCTTCTTCTTGTTTTTTCTCTAATAGTTTAGCTGAAAGAATAGCTAAAGCATTTTCTTTGTTTAATAGCTGATTTCTTTCTGTTTGAGAGCTAACAACAATACCGCTAGATAGATGAGTTATTCTAACAGCTGTTTCTCTTTTGTTAACATTCTGACCTCCTGGGCCAGAGCTTCTAAAATAATCTACTTTTATTTCATCGGGTCTGATGTTTGTTTCCGCTGTTTTTGGTTTAGGTAGAACAGCTACACTAGCAGTAGAAGTATGAATCCTACCTGATTTTTCTGTTTCTGGTATTCTTTGTACTCTGTGAACTCCAGCCTCATACTTTAATTTAGAAAATACATCTTCTCCTTTTATCTCAAAAGTTATCTGTTTTATCCCTCCTAATTCAGTTCTATTAGAATCTAGTATTTTTACTTGCCATTCTTGTAAAACAGCATATTTAGAATACATTTTATATAAATTGGAAGCAAAAAGCGCAGCCTCATCTCCGCCTGCGCCAGCTCTAATTTCTATTATAACTGAGCTTTGCATGTTATTTCTTTAAAGCCTTTTTCTTTTCTAATCTTTTCTTGAATTTTTCTACTCTTCCCATAGTGTCAACAATCTTTTCTTTTCCGCTATAAAAAGGATGACATTTAGAACAAATCTCTGTTTCAATATTTTCTTTAGTTGAACCAACAGTAAAAGTATTCCCGCAAGCACAGGTTACTTTAGCTTTCTTGTAATATTTTGGATGAATATCTTTTTTCATATATCTTTGATAGAAAACTTGTTTTCATATTTTATTATCATAACATATATTATTTTAAAAAACAAGTATTGATTTTTTAAATAGATATGCTATTATTAAATTACTATGAGTAAGTTTGGAATAAATAAAGAAGAAATGCTTGAGGCTGGATTGAATTTCGGTCACAGAACCTCAAGAGTTAATCCTAAAATAAAACCCTATATTTCTAGTGTAAGAAACGGGGTTCATCTTTTTGATTTGGATAAAACAGCTGAAAAGCTAGAACAAGCTCTAGAGTTTATAGAAAAGCTTATATCAGAAGGTAAGTCCTTGCTTGTTGTAGGAACAAAGATTCAAAGTAAGGATTTAGTTAAAGAATTTGCTGAAGAATGTAACTTATTCTATATTAATCAAAGATGGCTTGGTGGTACTTTTACTAATTTTAAGACTATGAAGAAAAGATTGAGTTATTTTAAGGAGTTAGAGGAGAAAAAGAAAAAAGGAGAGCTTGATAAATATACTAAATTAGAAAGATTAAAGATTGATAAAGAATTAAAAGATCTAGAAATTAAGTTCGGTGGTATAAAAGAGATGAATCTTTTACCAGATGCTATTTTAGTTATGGATATGAAAAAAGATGCTTTAGCAGTTAAGGAAGCTAGGGTTAAAGGAATAAAGGTTATTGGTTTAGCTGACACAAATATAGATCCTACTTTAGCTGATTATGTTATTCCTGCTAACGATGATGCTATAAATTCTATAAAATATATTCTAGAGAAAATTAAACAAGTAATACTCAAATCAAGAAAATGATAACCATAGATCATATTAAAAAACTTAGAGAAGAAACAGGAGTTTCTGTTTCTGAATGTAAAAAAGCCCTACATGAAGCTAATGGTGATGAAACAAAAGCTAAAAAGATTCTTAGAGAGTGGGGCAAAGAATTAGCTGGTAAGAAATCACATAGAGAAGCTGGTAGCGGAATTATTGAGTCTTACATTCATCCTGATCAAAAAGTTGGAGTGATGATTGAATTACGTTGTGAAACAGATTTTGTAGCTAAATCAGAAGATTTTAAGAAATTAGCTCACGAACTCTGCTTACAAGTTGCTGCTATGAGCCCTTTATTCTTAAACGAAGAAGATATTCCAGAAGAAGTATTGCATGGAGAAAAAGAGATTTATTCAGAACAATTAAAAGATTCTGGTAAGCCAAAAGAAATATTAGAACAAGTTATTGATGGTAAGTTAAAAAAATACAAAGAAAAGATATCTTTATTGTCTCAGTCTTGGGTAAAAGACGATTCTAAAACTATTAAGCAATTGATTGAAGAATATATCGCTAAAATAGGGGAGAATATCGTTATTAAAAGATTCTCAAGGTTTGATATATGAAAACAAGTTTTCTGTAATCAGAAAACAAATTTTTCTAATTAAATATGACATATCTAATAGCTTTAATTTTAATGTTAATAGGATTTGTAGGAATGTTTGTAATGATAAAAAAGAGAATGCCTGCCTTAGCCCAATTGTCTTATACTAAAAATTCTATTAAGATTAATCCTAAATTTTCCTTAAAAAGAATTATTCGTAGTATTCTCCTAAGTTTTAGAAACTTAATTTTAAGAACTGAAAGAAAGACAACTAAATTATTGTTTAAACTCCATAATGAATCTAATGAGAGTAAGTTTTCTGAAGATTTTTGGAGAAAAGTAAAAAGGAAGAAATAAGCCAGGATAGCTCAGTGGCTAGAGCAATTGTTTTGTAAACAATAGGTCGTGGGTTCGAATCCCTCTCCTGGCTCTTGACAAAGGGTTTAAAAAAAGTAAAATCTAAAGTAGATTAAACATATGTAAGATTTTGTATAAAAAAGAGGCATCAAGAAATGCCCACGAAGCTATCTAATTATAGGTATCTTCGTGGTTATTTTTTGGAAAGGACATTAACAATCGAGCAATTCAGTTTTTTAGAGTTGCTTCGACTATTTTTTTGAGAGTTTGATCCTAGCTCAGGATGAACGCTAGTGGCGTGGATAAGGCATGCAAGTCGAGGGAGGTTTCGAACCGACCGGCGAATGGGTTAGTAACACGTAGATACATACCTTAGAGTCTCACATAGCCTGCTGAAAAGTAGGGTAATTTGAGATAGTTCCCGCAAGGGTAAAGATTTATCGCTCTAAGATTGGTCTGCGGCTTATCAGCTTGTTGGTGAGGTAATGGCTCACCAAGGCTATGACGGGTAGGGGACATGAGAGTGTGATCCCCAACAAGGGCACTGAGAACGGGCCCTACTCCTACGGGAGGCAGCAGTCGAGAATATTCGACAATGGGCGAAAGCCTGATCGAGCGACGCCACGTGCTTGAAGAAGCCCTTCGGGGTGTAAAGAGCTTTTCTAGAGGAGGAATATTTATATGACAGTACTTTAGGAATAAGGGGCTGCTAATCACGTGCCAGAAGCATCGGTAATACGTGAGCCCCAAGCGTTATCCGGATTTATTGGGCGTAAAGCGTCTGTAGGCGTTTTGTTAGGTTTTCTGTTAAACCCTAGGGCTTAACCTTAGGAGTGCAGAAAAAACCCACAAAATAGAGGGCATTAGGGGCTGATGGAACGGTCGGTGTAGGGGTGGAATCCGTTGATATCGACCGGAACACCAAAAGCGAAGGCATTCAGCTGGAATGACCCTGACGCTGAGAGACGAAAGCGTAGGTAGCGAACGAGATTAGATACCTCGGTAGTCTACGCTGTAAACGATGGATACTAGCTATTTGAAGTGTCGACCCTTCAAGTGGCGAAGCTAACGCGTTAAGTATCCCGCCTGGGAAGTACGGCCGCAAGGCTAAAACTCAAAGGAATAGACGGGGTTTCACACAAGCGGTGGATCATGAGGCTTAATTCGATGATAAGCGAAGAACCTTACCAGGACTTGAAACTTAGACGAAAGCTTTCTGAAAGGAAAGCCCCCCACAAGGCGGCTAAGCAGGTGCTGCACGGTTGTTGTCAGTTCGTGTTTTGAAATGTACGCTTAAG
>Ga0272442_10007933_pt1 | contig 13616 bp, 12 predicted proteins | sample SSMForm2O_FD_200262 | JGI IMG/M metagenome (GOLD analysis project Ga0272442, IMG submission 200262) | Marine sediment archaeal communities from Little Sippewissett salt marsh, Falmouth, MA, United States - SSM-Form-2O | ecosystem: Environmental > Aquatic > Marine > Wetlands > Sediment ...
ACGAGGCCCCCGTCTATATCTCATGGGCGAGAAAAAACAGGACCGCGCTTATAAGGGTCCCCGTTTACAGGCCGGGCAACGCGAAGGCGACAAGGGCCGAGTTGAGGTGCCCTGACCCGGCGTGCAACCCGTATCTGGCGTTCAGCGTTATGCTCGCCGCGGGCCTTGAGGGGATAAGGAAAAAATACAAATTATCCGACCCCATAGAGCCCAATATTTACAAGATGGAGATGGAGGAACGGGAGAGAAAGGGTCTTAAGGCGCTTCCGGTGAATCTGTTTGAGGCGATAAAAGAGACGGAAAAAAGCAGGCTGGTCAGGGAGGCGCTGGGAGATCATGTATTTACGAGGTTTTTGCACAACAAGATGAGGGAATGGGACGAACACCGCATCCAGGTTACGTCCCACGAACTGAAGAAATACCTGCCGGTTCTTTAAAAAGGCCGAACCATGAGATCAGCCGGCTTTTCCCATAAGCGCTACGACCGACTGCGCGGCCCGTCGGGAGGCGCCTTCGTCGCCCAGCGAGTTTTTTACCTCTGCCAGGTCTTTTCTCATCGATTCGCTTGCGCCCGGCTCAAAGAGGACGCGCTCCGCGCGCGATAAGACGTTGTTTTCGGTGCATTCGAACTGTATCAGCTCCGGCGCTATTTCCCTGCCCGCCAGTATATTCACCAGCCCTATGAAGCGGGTCCTTATAAATAGCTTCATCGCTATCGCGGTGAATAGAGATACTTTATAGACGATGATCATGGGCGTCCCCATAACGGCGCATTCCAGGGCGGCGGTCCCGGAGGATACGACGGCGAGGTCGGATACGGACAGGCAGTTATAGAGCTCTCCTCCGGTGTTTTCGATGATACGATACGGGGCCTCAAGGCCCTTCAGGGGCGCCTCAAAGATCTCCTTCTGGAGATTGACAGACCTTACGATCAGTACCTGTATGTCGTTGTGTCTTTTATATAATTTTTTGACCGCGCCGGCCATAACAGGCAGGAGCGCGGCTATCTCTCTCGCGCGCGAGCCGGGCAGAAGGGCTATGGTTTTTTTCTTCTCCTCCAGGCCCAGGTTTTTTCTCGCCTCATCTACTCCGACGGATGGCCTGGCGTCGCTTAAAAGCGGGTGCCCGACGAATTCGGCGTTTACGCCGTGCCTTTCGTAAAGCTCCTTTTCGAATTTGAAGAACACGATCATTTTTTCCACGTATTTTTTTATCCTTTTTATCCGCCACCTGCCCCACGCCCATACCTGAGGGCTCACATAGTAAACGACCCTGACGCCGCGTTTTTTCAGCGCCCCGGCGAGGGCCAGATTGAACCCGGGATAGTCGACGAGTATAGCCAAATCAGGTCTTTCCCGCTCCGCCTTCTCGAGGAACAGGCGGAACATCGCCTTTATTTTTTTAAGGTGCCTGAAGATATCCGGTATGCCTATTATGCCCATCCGGTCTGTGCGGTAAAATAGGGATACGCCCCGCGAGGCCATATCGGCGCCTCCGATCCCCGCCAGCGAGATGTCCGGATCTATTTTTTTTATCTCCGCGGCGAGACGGGCGGCGTGTATATCGCCCGACCGCTCTCCGGCCGATATAAAAATTTTTTTACTCATTAAGTTTGTCTTTTATCTGTTTGGTTATATCTATCGCCACAGCCAGGGCCTTGCGGGCCTCTTCCCCGGAGACGATGGGCTTTTTGTTGTTGAGGACGCAAAAGGCGAAGGACTCAAGCTCCTTTTTAAGGGAGTCCTCTTTTTTTATCTTTATCCTTTTCTTCTTTATGCGGCCTTTTTTCTTTTTAAAGAGGGCGGCGGACTGCGTAAGGTAATCGAGGTGTATGTAGTAATCTTCCTGGAATATCTTTATCGTGCGGGTGGCCTTTTTTGTGACGCGGCTGGCTATGAGGTCGCAGATGGCCTGGTCGGCGAATGTCATCCTTACGTTGGCGGTATCCTCGTGATCCGATACTATCTTTACCCCGACCGCCTCTATAAGCTCGACGGGGCTTTTTATTAAACCGAGTATTATGTCTATGTCATGGATCATCAGGTCCAGGACCACGCCTATATCCGAGGCGCGCTCCACGAACGGCCCGAGGCGCCTGCATTCTATAAATTTGGGGATTTTGATATACGGCTCGATGGCCCTGACGGCGGAGTTGAAACGCTCTATGTGGCCTACCTGTATTATGAGCCCATTTCTTTTGGCTATCGCGAGCAGTTCGTCCGCCTCTTCGAGGGTCCGCGTTATGGGTTTTTCTATCAGGACATGTATGCCGTTTTCGAGAAAATCTTTGGCTATCTTGTAGTGCAGGAACGTGGGCACCGCTATACTTACCGCCTGGACCTTGTCGAAGAGGTCGTGATAGTCGGGATAATAGCCGGCGTGATGTTTTTTGGCCGTCCATCGGCCCCTTTCTTCGTTTGTGTCGCATACGCCTACGAGGCGGACACTTTTTATATTGGCGTAGGCGGCGGCGTGCCTCGAACCGAGGTGCCCCGCGCCTACCACGGCCACGTATAATCTATCCATTTCGAACCCTTTATCTTTATTAAATTGGTAAAATTATATCATTTAAACGGCACGCGCGCAAGCGAAATTTGTCCTTGTCCGGCGCGCGCAAATGTGATAAAATACTCCTCAACTTATGAGAGACTATTTAAGGCTGCTTAAATTTTTGAGGCCGCATATCGCGATACTTCTTTTCGCGGTTCTGGCGATGCTTCTTTTCGGGATTTTCGAAAAGGCGTCCTTGGGCACTATAATACCCTTTGTGGACAATATTATCTCCGGCAAGGAGATAGCCCTGCCCGGACGGGATTATACGCCCGCCTTCTTGACGGACCTTATCAAAAATATAAACTCTTTGCCGCGGATTGTGCTTTTGTACTGGGTCATAGGGATAGGCACCGTGCTTATGGTCCTGCGCGAGGTGACGTCTTTTTTCAAGAGCTATTTTATGCGCGACGCCAGCGAGAGGATAGTGAGGGATATAAAAAACAGCATTTACGATAAACTGCTGTCGCTTTCCATGGATTTTTACAGCCAGAACCCCACGGGCAAGCTTATATCGCGCATCACATACGACGCCACGCTCGTCAGGGATTCCATCACTACGGGCCTCATGGACCTGCTCGATCAGCCCATCCAGATAATCATCGGCATCTTCGTGATAGCCGTGCTTAAGATGTATTTCAATATCTCCTGGCTTTTGATATTTTTGAGTGTGGTGCTTTTGCCGGCGATATTGTATCCCGTAAAAAAGCTGGGCAAGAAGCTGAAAAAACTGAGCAGGCAGAGTCAGGAAAAGATGGGCGATATCAATATGGCCCTTTACGAGACGATATCCGGGATGAGGATAGTGAAGGCGTTTTCGATGGAGTCCTACGAGTCCGGCAGGTTCAAGAAAAACAACGAACAGTTTTATAAACTGAATATGAAGTCCGTGAAGAGAACGGAGATAATAAGCCCGATGTCGGAGATCGCGATAATCCTGTGCATCCCGCTTATCGCAGTGATAGCGGGCCGGCAGATACTGGCGGGCGAGCTCTCGGCGGGCGCGTTCGGGGCGTTTCTGGCGGCCATTATGCTGATGGCGAAGCCGGTCAAGAGACTGGCCAAGGTGTACGCCATACTGCAGTCGGCGCTGGCGGCCGGCAGGAGGATATTCGAAGTCCTCGACGAGGAGCCGCGGGTCAGGCAGCGCCCCGGCGCGAAGACGCTGCCTCTCTTGCGAAGCGAGATCGCCTTTGACGGCGTGGGCTTTAGATACGACAAGACAGACGTGCTTAACGAGGTGTCTTTAAAAGCGCGTAAGGGCGATATAATAGCGCTGGTGGGCCCGAGCGGCGTGGGAAAGACCACGCTCGTCAATCTCATCCCGCGCTTTTACGACCCCACGAGCGGCTCTATCAGGATAGACGGGGTGAATATAAAGGATGTTACGATCAAGTCATTGAGGCAGCAGATAGGCATAGTGACGCAGGATACCATACTTTTCAACGACAGCGTGAGCGCGAACATAAGCTACGGCAAGGCGGAGGCGGCCGGCAGGGACGACATTGTGCACGCCGCGAAGATAGCGAACGCCCACGACTTTATCACGAAGATGCCGGCGGGGTACGACACCGTCGTGGGGGAGCGGGGATTCCGGCTCTCCGGCGGGGAAAAGCAGAGGCTCGCGATAGCGCGCGCGGTGTTCAAAAATCCGCCGATACTTATTCTCGACGAGGCCACCTCCCAGCTGGACACCGAATCCGAGGCCCTCGTCCAGAAGGCGATAGACCGGCTTATGAAGGGTAGGACGGTGTTTGTGATAGCGCATCGGCTCAGCACGGTCAAGAACGCCACCAGGATACTGGTTTTTGAAAAGGGCAGGATTATCCAACAGGGCGTTCATGACGAACTTATAACATCGAGCGGCCTATACGAGCGGCTTTATCAGATGCAGTTCAGGGACGCTTAAAAACGCTTGCAAACGTATGATTTTTTGTTATAATACAACTTCGGCTCTACACCTAGTAGGTAGCTCCGGCTTTTCAACCGTTTCCACCTACGAGGTGGAACGGGTTTGAGGGCGCGGGGTTAGGAGTTCCTAAAAAAGAGACGGTAAAAATCTAAGGAGGAAACTTGGAAGTAAATACACAGATGTTGATAAAACAGCTTCTTGAGGCGGGTGTCCATTTCGGTCATCAGAAAAATAAATGGAACCCCAAGATGAAGGATTACATATTCACCGAGAAGAGCGGTATCTATATAATCGACCTTCAGAAGACGGTGGATGCCCTGCTTAAGGCGTGCGTCTTTCTGCGCGATGTGGCGGCCGGCGGGAAGAACATACTTTTTGTCGGCACTAAAAAGCAGGCGCAGGAGATAATAAAAGACGCTGCGGTCAGGACAGGGATGTTTTACGTGACCGAGCGATGGCTGGGCGGCCTGCTTACGAATTTCCAGACCATCAGGAAGAGTGTGGCGCGGTATGACAAGATCGAGGAGATGAAGGCGGACGGCTCTTTTGACAAACTTTCCAAGAAGGAGGGCTCGCAGCTCAACAAGGAGCTCGTGAAGCTGAAGAAGAACCTGGAAGGGGTCCGCGCGATGAAGGCCCTGCCGGAGGCGATATTTATAGTGGACCCGCACAGGGAGATTATCGCCGTGAAGGAGGCCATCAAACTGAAGATACCGGTAGCGGCCCTGGTGGACACGAACTGCGATCCCGACATGATAAACTATGTCATCCCGGGCAACGACGACGCCATACGCTCCATCCGGCTGATAACCGAGATCGTCCTGGGTTTTGTGCTTAAGGGCAGGGAGGAATTCGACGGCGTAAAGAAGAAGGCCGAGAAGGCGAAAGAGGCCGAGGAAACCGCGGCCCGGGAGGGTGCGAAGGCCGGAGCCGAGGGCGCGCCCGACGAATTGGTGGAAGACGCCGAACAGATTGCCCGGCGCTTCAAGAAAGGCAAAAAAGACGAAAAGATCGAGGAAGAAAAGGTCATAAAGAAGCCGATAACCAAAAAGAAGGAATAAAATGGTAAAAGCGGATTTAGTTAGGAGATTGCGCGAGAAGACAGGCGTGGGCATGATGGCCTGCAAGGAGGCGCTCAAGGAGGCGGCCGGCGATATGGACAAAGCGGTCGGGATACTGCGGAAAAAAGGGGCCGCCAAGGCGGTAAAGCACGCCGGAAGGTCGGCGAAGCAGGGAGCCGTTGTGAGCTATATACATCTCGGCGGCAAGATAGGCGTTTTGGGAGAGCTTTGCTGCGAGACGGATTTCGCGGCGAAAAGCGCGGATTTTAAGGAACTCGCCAAGGATATCTCCATGCATATAGCGGCGGCGAACCCTTTGTATATAAAGCGCGAGGATGTGCCGGATAAGGTCATAGCCGGGGAAAATGAGATATTTACGGCGCAGGTCAAAGGCAAACCCGCGAAGGCCGTCGAAAAGATCCTGGAAGGCAAGATGGAAAAATTCTATAAGGAGACATGCCTTCTCGAGCAGCCGTTCGTGAAAAATCCCGAAATCACGGTTAAGGAGCATATCACCACCTGTATCGCGAAAATAGGCGAAAATATTTTTGTAAGAAGGTTTACGAGATATCAGCTCGGAGAAGAGTTATAGCGTCATATCATGGGAGGCTTGCATGAACACCGTCAGGGAAGTGTTGCATGATGTCGAAGGCAAGATGAAAAAAACCGCGGAGGCGACCCATAGGGAGCTTAATACCATAAGGACCGGCCGGGCCTCTGTCGCGCTTGTCGAAGGCCTGAAAGTGGATTATTACGGCCAGGAGGTGCCGCTGAAACAGCTGGCCGGCATATCCACTCCGGACGCGAAGCTTATTGTAATACAGCCGTGGGATCCCAAATCGCTTGCCGATGTAGAAAAGGCGATCCAGAAATCCGATATAGGCATAACCCCCACCAACGACGGCAAGATAGTAAGGTTAAGCGTGCCGCCGCTGACCGAGGAAAGACGGGAAGACCTCGTCAAGGTCGTGAAAAAAATCACCGAGGACGGCAAGGTCTCGCTGCGTTCCGCGCGGCATTCCGCGAACGCCTTGGTTGACAAACTTGAGTCGGATAAAAAGATAAGCGAGGATGAAAAGTTTAACGCGCATAAGAGCATACAGAAGCTTATCGATAAATATTCCGAGGAAATAGATAAGTTATCCCGGTCAAAGGAAGAGGAAATAACCGGCCATTAGTGACCTCCGGGGCTTCCCTGAGGCGGGATACCTTACGCGTTGCGAAATTAACGGGCCGCTAGCTCATCTGGCAGAGCACCGCCCTTTTAAGGCGGGTGTGGAAGGTTCGAGTCCTTCGCGGCTCACCAGCTTCTTTTATATGCAGTGAGACGCCTGCCGACTCGAAGCGAGCGAACGCCGACGAATAGGAGGATAAGGCCGTGAGTCGAAGACCGGCCGTCAGTGAGCGAGGGGAGCCTACGCAGCGAGGCTCCGTCCGAGCGTAGTAGGCGAGTCCTTCGCGGCTCACCATTTTTTTATGTGCAGTGAGGCGCCTGCCGACTCGAAGCGAGCGACCGCCGAAGTTTTGGGGACGGTTCTCACCGCTTTAGGGGGACAGGTCTACACAAGGCTTATTATAAGGCATAGACCAGTCCCCTTCGTCCTTTGGACGAACCTGCGACCGAGGACGCAATGTCCGAGGAAGTGCCGAGGCCATCCGGCCGAGGCGCCCCGCTCCAAAGCTAGACCTGTCCCCTTCCTCCTTCGGAGGAACCTGTTCCCTTCGTCCTTTAAATAGTGACGTGTCCCCATGTGACACGTCCCCAAGAACCATAATTGTAAGTGCGTAAGGACCATCAAACAAAATGTGGCACGTTTACATCCTCAAATGCAAAGACGGCACATTGTACACCGGCGTAACCACGGATATCCCTCGCCGCGTAGCACTTCATAATACCGGCAAGGCCTCCAAATACACGCGAGGCCGTGCTCCCGTCACATTAGTTTATAAGGAATCTCACCGCTTGAGGTCTAAGGCCCAGAGCCGCGAGGCCGGCATAAAGCGCCTAAGCAGGCGGGAGAAGCTCGCGTTCATAACGCGTCGTTAAAATCCGCTAACCCTTTTCGCCCACGGGACGGAACGGGCCCTTTCCGCTATCAATATAGTTGCATCCAGAAAAATCTTGCCATTAGGAGGTAATTAGATATATAATAACATTGATTTTTAGGCGCGGACGGGATAACCGGAGATTTCTTATGAAACCTTTTGAGATACTTGATCACACGGCGGATATAATCCTCAAGGCATACGGAAAGGATATGAAGGAATTATTCCGGAACGCCGCCCTGGGGATGTTCAACATACTCGCCGACCTCGAGGGCATCACCACTTCCACGGAAATAACCTTAAAATTAGAGGCGCCGGACACCGAAGAACTCCTTGTGGAGTGGCTGGATGAGCTTCTTTACAATTTTTACACCAAGCATATAATATTCAGCCGTTTCGAAATAGCCGAGTTATCGGATAAACAGCTTTCCGCAACGGCCGGCGGACGCTTCATCGGAGAAAACAGAAATCGCCTGAAGACCGAAATCAAGGCGGCGACCCGCCACAATCTTAAGATAAAAAAGGAAGCCGGCTCTTACACGGTCGAGATAGTTTTTGATGTTTGAAAGGCGTTGACTTATGGGCAGGGGATGGCAGGGGCCCCTCGAGAATATAGGCGCGTGTAGGTGGAGGATACCGCGTTCTTATATGAAAGAGATGCGGGTCCCGGGCGTGATATACGCGGATGAAAAACTGCTCGGCGATATAAAGCGCGACAACGCGCTCCAGCAGGTCGCCAATGCCGCCTGCCTCCCGGGGATCGTTAAGTATTCGCTCGGGATGCCCGATATCCACTGGGGCTACGGCCTGCCGATAGGCGGTGTCATCGCCACGGATATAGATTCGGGCGGCGTCATAACGCCCGGCTCTGTGGGATACGATATAAATTGCGGCGTCCGCCTGATGCGGAGCAATCTTACCGAAAAGGAAGTCGGGCCGAGGCTCGATGGCCTCATTCGCGCGCTTTTTTCTAAAATACCGTCGGGGGTCGGCTCAAAAAGCGATATCAAGGTAAGCAAATCCGAAGAGGCAAAAATCATGACTATGGGCTCGCGCTGGGCGGTGAAAATGGGCTTTGGCGAAAGCGAGGACCTTGATTCTACCGAGGAAAACGGATGCATGGAAGGCGCCGACCCGGACAAGGTTTCGGAAAGGGCCTTTGAAAGAGGCGCGCGCCAATCGGGCACGCTCGGCTCGGGAAACCATTTTCTGGAAATACAGATTGTGGATGAGATATATGACGAAGAGTCCGCCGCGGCCTTCGGCATAGCCCTCGGCGGCATAACGATTATGCTGCATACGGGCAGCCGCGGTTTCGGTTATCAGATTTGCGACGAATACTCAAAAAATATGGTCAGGGTCCTCTCGAAATACGAGATCACGGTTCCTGACAGGCAGCTTGCCTGCGCCCCCGTGAATTCACCAGAAGGAAAGGACTATATCGGCGCCATGAAATGCGCCGCCAATTACGCCTGGAACAACAGGCAGTGTATTATGCACAGGACAAGGGAGGTTTTTGAGCGTGTCTTCGGCGCCGGCCGGAAGGCGTTGGGGATGGAGCTTGTATGGGATGTCGCCCACAATATCGCGAAGTTCGAAAGATATAATATAGACGGCGAGGAAAAGCTGCTTTGCGTTCACAGAAAAGGCGCTACGCGGGCCTTTGGCCCCGGGAATCCGGCCCTGCCTACCAAGTATATAAAGATCGGACAGCCGGTAATCATCCCCGGGGACATGGGCCGTAATTCGTATCTTCTTTTGGGGACAAAGAAGGCCGAGGAAGAGTCGTTTGGCTCTACCTGCCACGGAGCCGGCAGGCTGATGTCGAGGAAGGCCGCCGCCCACGCAGAGGCGGGAAAAACACTTGCCGCGGAGCTTAAGGCGAAGGGCATAACGGTTATGGCGGCCGGCAGGGGCACGCTTGCCGAAGAAGCGCCTTACGCGTACAAAAATGTAAACGATGTAGTTGAGGTTGTGGAAAAGGCCGGCCTGTCTAAAAAGGTCTGCAGGATGCGGCCTATAGGCGTTATAAAGGGGTAGAAGGCGGGAAAAATTTTAAATAGGCCCCGGGGCCTGCGCGGCGGGCAAGGGCGGCGTTAACGGTATAATTCACAAAAGGAAGACATATGCTTGATTTAAAATTTATAAGAGAAAACAGCGATACTGTCAAAAAGGCCATAAAGGACAGGGGCATCGAGCTTGACATAAACGGGCTGCTTTCCGCGGATTCCGAGCGGAGACGTATCCTCAAAGAAGCGGAGGCCCTTAAGCATAAAAAGAACCGGATGTCAAAGGAAATCGGAATTAAAATATCAAAAAAGGAAGATGTTAATACTTTAAAAAGCGAGATTAGGACGATTTCCCAAAAAATAAAGGATTTTGACATCAAAGTGGAGGAAATTGACAATAAATTAGCCAATTTGTTGATGCTTATCCCAAATATACCCCACAAAACCGTGCCTGTTGGCCCCGAAAAAGAGGAAAATAAGGTAGTAAAGGAGTGGGGGCGGCTCCCAAAATTCAATTTTCAGCCAAAAACACACGTCGAGCTTTGCTCTGATTTAGATATAATAGACCTGAAGAGGGCGTCAAAGATAACCGGCTCCTTCTTTATACTTTATAAGGGCCTGGGCGCGCGGCTTGAAAGGGCGCTCATAAATTTTATGCTTGATTTGCATACAAAGAGACATGGTTATAAGGAGATATTTCCGCCTTTTCTCGTCAACAGAAAGAGTATGACCGGCACCGGCCAGCTTCCCAAGCTTGAAGCGGATATGTATCGGCTTAAGGACGAGGATTATTTTTTGATACCTACCGCGGAAGTCCCGGTAACGAATATGCATAGGGACGAGGTCATACCGGAGGAGGAGCTGCCGCTTTGCTATACCGCGTATACGGCGTGCTTCAGGAGAGAGGCCGGTTCTTACGGCAAGGACACCAAGGGCCTGACGAGGGTGCATCAGTTCGACAAAGTGGAGCTGGTAAAATTTGTGAGGCCCGAGGCCTCCTATGATGAGCTTGAAAAATTATTGCGGAACGCCGAAAGGGTTATCGAGCTTCTCGGCCTGCCGTACAGGGTGAGCATGCTGTCTACAGAGGGAATAAGTTTCGCGGCCTCGAAATGTTACGACATAGAACTGTTCGCTGCGGGAAGCGGGACGCGCCTTGAGGTCTCAAGCTGCAGTAATTTCGAGGATTTTCAGGCGCGGCGGATGAATATTAAATACAGACGCAAATCCGGCGGCAAGCTTTCATATGTGCATACGCTGAACGGCTCGGGGGTGGCGACCGCGCGGCTCCTTATAGCGCTAATCGAAAATTACCAGACAAAAAAAGGCACGGTAATCATTCCGAAGGCCCTCAGGCCCTATATGGACGGCGTAAAAGAGATCAAACCATTATGAGAATTTTACCGACATACAACCCCGGAGGTTGTAAGTTTTTTGATACAACCCCGGAGGTTGTAAGTTTTTTATGCGGGGTTAAACTTATATAAAGTTAGTTTTTATTAACCGGATTGGGCGAAGATATGCTGAGGATTTTTAAAACTGTAATAGGTGTTTTAATACTGCCCCTTGCCGCCGGTTTTTCCGCGGCGTTTTATAAGCAATTCGGCCAGATAGATATCTTTTTCACCAAGGGCCAGCAGTATTTTCTCGGAGGAATAATAGCGTATTGCCTCATCCAGCTTTTTTTATTCAAGCCGGTGTATCTTTATGTGCTCGGCCATGAAAGCGTCCACGCGATAGCTACCTGGCTTTGCGGAGGCAAGGTCACATCCTTTGATATTTCTTCATCGGGCGGCAGCGTGGGCACGACCAAGTCGAATTGGTTTATCTCTTTGAGCCCGTATTTAGTGCCTATTTACGCGGTCGTCTTGATAGTGCTGTATTATTTAGCGGGCGGCGTCTTTAAAGTCATTTTACCGCAGACCTATTTTATGTTTCTCCTCGGGATGGTCCTGGCGTTTCATGTGGTTATGACGGTGGATACCCTTAAGATGAGACAGCCCGACCTGCTAAAAGTCGGACGGCTTACCGCTTCCGTATTTATATATCTGGTAAACCTGACAATAGTATCCGGCGCGCTCGCGCTTTTATTCAACGGGTTTTCGTTCAGGTCATTCGCCAATAGCGCCTATTTTTCGTCTATCGGCATATACAGAGTACTTTTTAATCAGCTCTTTTTATGACAGGCATTAAGGAGGAGTGGCTGAGTGGTTGAAAGCGGCGGTCTTGAAAACCGTTGTACCCTTTGGGTACCGTGGGTTCGAATCCTACCTCCTCCGCCAGTGTAACCAATTCGAACCTTGGTGCTTCTCGTCCAATAGCGCCAGGGTTTGAATTTTTGTATGGGCGACATAGTAGGGTTTAAATTGGCAAGAAAATAGGGACTGTCCCCGCATGGGGACTGTCCCATTTTCTTTGAAATTCTTCTCCATAAGCTGATAAAAATCCTTACTCTCATCCATAATAGGCTCAAGCCGGATAGGCCCAAGCAATTCTTTAAGCGCTAAGGCAGAGGAAACGGTATTTTTGTTTAATGTCTCGCGCAATCTTTCCAGTCTATGATCTATCCATTCCTTAGGCGGCGCTTTAAAAGAATTTTCTTTCTGAAATTCCAAAGATCCTAATTCCTGTTTTAAATCCTCGCCCTTCTTTTCCGCTTCATTCAGCGCGTCCGATACCGCCTTTGAAAAATTTCCCATTTTGACATAATTAAGATAATTCTGTATTTCCGATAAAAGCTTCTCATGTTGAGCTTTCTTTTTCTTCATTAATTCTGGTACCTCATTGAGCCCTTTTGATATAAGAACCTCAACCTTTTTATATACATACTTTAGGTTTTCAGAGGTTAATAGCCGCTCCTTTAATTCTGATGTTATAGTTTTTTCTATTCGATTTCGAGGAACTAAAAGTTGATTGTCACAACTTTTCCGCTTCGCGTTGTAACACCCATAATATCCACTGCCTTTACCGCTTATAAGAACAACAGCCCCTCCACATGAATTGCATTTCATAAGCCCCGCAAGAAGGTGAGAGGGGTTACTATGGACGTAGCTTTTTTGCGTTACGCTATTTTTTCTATCTTTTTTCCTAATGGGCCATGAGCCCTCAAGTTCTACCCATCGTTTTTGGGCTTTTTCCCATATCTCCTTATCAATTATAACCAACCCTTCCTTAAATGACGATAAATGCTCTTTATTGGGCCTTGAGACCTTCTTTATCTTACCTGTCATAGGGTCCCTTACGTTTTTCCACTTTCGCCATATCCATAAGCCTGTATACTTTTCATTTTTCAATATCCTGCTTACAGTAGACGTGTTCCAACCTCCCGCGCGCCCCTTTTTAGTAGGTACCTTATCCTGATTAAGGGCCTTCACTATTTTGCTTATACTTTTGCCGTTAGTAAACTCCTTGTATATCCTCTTTATTGTATCTGCTTCATCCGGGTTTATCCTATGTTCCATGCCCTCATATTTAGGTTGGCCTTTTTTGTTTAGCTTCAATTCGCCCACAGGTTGAGTATGATACCCATATACGTTTTCCCCTGTACTAAAACCTCTTATTTTTTGACCCTCCAGGCCCCGCATGGTCTTTTTCTTAAGATCGTCAAGATATAGCTCATTTATAAGGCCTCGCATATGGATACCCATTTTAGAATTGTCATCGCCTGTAATTATGCCTTCAGAGACAGAGATGATTTTAACCTGGAGATAATTGAATTTGAGAACCAATGTAAGCATTTGATGGTTACTTCTTGAAAGACGGGATAGATCATCCACTGCCACAGCGTCAAATTCCTTGTTTTCAGCGGCTTTTTCCAGGGCTTGCAAACCAGGCCTATTAATGATAGAGCCGGAAACAGCTTCATCTATATAAATGTGTTTATCATCAATGGTCATATCATGCTCTTTAATGTAATTCTTACATACTCTTATCTGATCATCAATACTCTTTTCACTTTGGTTTTCAGAGGAATACCTTGCATATATGGCTACTCTCATTTTTGCCCCCTAAATGAGGCCATAACTTACAGAACGATAG
>Ga0272442_10007934_pt1 | contig 13615 bp, 10 predicted proteins | sample SSMForm2O_FD_200262 | JGI IMG/M metagenome (GOLD analysis project Ga0272442, IMG submission 200262) | Marine sediment archaeal communities from Little Sippewissett salt marsh, Falmouth, MA, United States - SSM-Form-2O | ecosystem: Environmental > Aquatic > Marine > Wetlands > Sediment ...
TGCAATAATACATTCAATGTTTTTTCGAAGTCATAATTTGCACTTGATGGCAATTTTATTATATTATGTTGACTAAACAATTCAAATGCAGAAGTTACCAAACTAAAACTGCATGTAGGCATCATGGGCTCGTTTTTTGTCACACATACGAATTCCATGAGCCTCTATAATTATTTTTAGGTTGTGTAAAAATTTTAAATACTGTTTTGAGATGTCATTCGGAACTCGGGTGAATCGGAACTACTGGTAAAAGGATTAAACCCTTTAATCCGAAAATAAGCGTGACCAGAGCGAGCTGTGCAAGGGCAAGTCCCAGCAGGTTTGAAAACATATCTATAACGTCTGTTTTTCGGGTTAGAGTGAAATATTGAATTATCTCCATGATTAGTCCGTACACCGAGCCCACATATACGGCTGCAAGGGCTGGTTGGCTGCTGAGTGTTTTGTTTTTAGATTTCAGGAATACGAAGTAAAGCAGAAGTCCTAAGGCTGCGTAGATTGAAATGTGGCCTATGTCCAGGGACATATCTGCAGCATGGTGGTAAAGCCCTGTAATAATTTCTGCGGCAGAAGAAAGGTTGTTCTGGATCAGGAAATCTCTTGTTTTATAGAGGACATTGGTTTTAAGGAAGTTTTTTATGGGTGATACGGTGGGTGTAACTGAGAGATAGAATATCAGGAGTGTATAAAAAATTGTGATTATAATTATGTTACCGTTTTTGGCGAGTTTTGACATTTAACCATCCGGTAGTTGTTTAACCTTGAATATAAATGTTTATACCTGAGTATTTCTTATTTTAAAAAATCTTCCCATTCCAAGGACAAAAATTATTGCAACAATTTGAGCAAGTGCAAGTCCAATAAAGTTCGACATTACGTCTGCCGTGCTAGCTACACGGAAGGGGAGATACATCTGAAATATCTCATTGAGAATACCATATGCTGTACCTGTGCATATAGCGCACACTGCCGAATATTTTACGAATGACGGTTTTTTTGAATTCAAGAATGCAAGATACAGTAAAACCCCAAATCCAAAGTAAACTGTAAGATGGGCCAGGTCTATGGATAGACCATTGATATACTTTAAGGAATCAAGCAAAAAATCGTTGATAAAATAAAGGTTGTTTTCAACCAGTGAGTCTCTTGTTTTGTAACCCAGGGTCATTATCAGGAAGTTCTTCAGGTCTCCCAGGTTTGAAGTGACTGACAAGTATAAAATCAGGACTGCATATGCAACTGTGATTAAAGTAAAAATGCTGGATTTTTTTGTTTTTGACATTTTACCTAGAATACTTATGAAAGCTGATGGATTTAAAGCTAATTGCTATATGCGTGATTTTTTACAGCCCGGGGTTTGAACACATCTTATTATTTTTTGCAGTTCGGTATGAGAACTAATCGAATGTAAACTTTGATAACATTTTATACGATGAAATGAAATGTAGAACTTACCACTCGCTCTCCGAAATTCTTTGAAATCCTCGATTTACGGTTCTAGATCATTTACAGCAATTGAATGCAGGTCTTCAGGTAAATAACAATGTAGTATGGTGTGCCATTTTTATATTATTCCAGCTATTATACTAAGGAACTTTCTATTTACTAAGATATTTATATTTGTTTAAACGATAGCTTACTGGATTTTATTCTCAAGTACAGCCCCAAAATAGATTATTTTTAATCAATAAGGAATAAAATCCTTCGGGTTGTGCGTGACAAAAATCGTGAAAGAATTGTAATGTGGAAATTTCATGACAGTCCAAATTCAAAAAAATAGAGGCTAAGTGTAAAAATGGAAACTGGAAGTGGTTACTTTAATTGATTTACTTATTTACAATATGATTGAAGTACTTGAGCTCTCAAGTAACTTTTTATTTCCTTTGTTAGTTACAGCAGCGACCATGCCTTATTTTATTAAACAATTAAATGAAAGTGGTTTTGTGGTCAAGGACTATTATAAAAGAGAGCCGACAATGGTGCCGACATCAGGCGGGCTTTTAATCTTACTAATAGCGTTACTTTCAATATCCTTAAATTCCCTCTTCTTTATGTTTACAACCCAAAACTATGTTATTCTGATAATTATCGTACTTTTCGGGCTGTTCGGGATACTGGACGATATGATAAACATAGGGAGGTTGTCCAAACTCATAATTATGTACTACTGCACCTATCCCCTTCTCCAGTACGTACCTAATCCTCTTGTTTTGTATTCCGGGGATTGGGCTATTTCTCTTGGTTTTCTCTCTCTTCAGTTTATAATTCCTACATACGTACTTGTTGCGTCAAACCTGGTGAACATGCACTCCGGATATAACGGTCTGGCATCCGGCTTATCAGTAATTTTATTGTGTTCTCTCATTATTAAATCTATACTGATAGGTGACGTCGAAAATATAGTAACAATAGTTGCTTTAACCGGGGCTTTAATTGGCTATTACATCTATGACCACTACCCATCAAAAATATTTTGGGGAAATGTGGGTTCCCTGGTGATCGGGGCTGCGATAGGCGCTATCATAGTTATACAGGGTTTTTTAATAAGCGGGTTTATAATGCTCATTCCGCACACAATCAATTTCTTGATGTATGTGTACTGGAAGGTTAAGAAATACCCTCCTGCCAAGTTTGGCAAATGCCGTGAAGATGGAACACTAGAGGTCCCCAACCCTCTTACTTTGAAATGGGTCCTGCCTTACTACTATAATGTGACCGAGAAACAGGCAACTTATGCAATGTTTTTGCTTACGTCGGTTTTTTGTGCTATAGGAATTCTCATTCCGGGAAGGTTGTAAAGAATAGTAAATTGGCCTGGAAGACTGTAATTTGGCTTAAAAATAAATGAAAGGTGATGCAATGCAAAAAGTGCAATCACCATTAACTTCTTTTAAATATCAGGAGTACGGGCAAGAAGAGAATTATTCCCACTGCAACGTAGATGATCGCGGAGTAGTCCTTGTCTACATGCACCTCTTTTTCTCCTTCAGGAACTTGAGTTGCTTTTGAAGTGGCTTCTGATCCCAGGTTATCATTTGAATCCCGAACATCATTTGAACCCTGGGTTGTACTTTCCGTGCTCTCTACAGTCTGGGTGCTTTGCCCGGTTATTGCAAACGGGGAAAAACCCGGCGTTCTGGCTTCAAAATACAGGTAGAGTTCGTCCTCGCCTGTCTGCCAGGTCTCGAGCACGTCCCAATTGCTGTTGCTGAAATGGTTCAGGGTGATAGAGGTGCTGTCAATTCCGTTTTCATTGGCCCAGGCCCTGTCGACCCTGAAGCCCACTACTGCATTTTCAAGGTTATCGGGGTTTGCAATCCCTTCCGTCCCGATCCAGATGTTCATGTGCTGGTATACCCGGCTTTCCGGTTCTTCCGGGGTAAGTGCGGATTTTCCTTTGAGCATCTCGATGATTGCGGTGGTCTTTCCAAAGCTTCTTTTTGGGTCAAATTCCACATACCTGATGTCATTGATGTCCCCATTAAACATGTATCTGGCTCGCACCCCGTTGGTTATGAAGCACTGGGAAATCTCTTTTAGCTTGACATTTTCGGAGGGTTCCGGAGAGCCTGCAGCTCCCCCTCCTCCGCCACCGCTTCCTCCGCCACCGCCTCCTCCGGTACCTTCATTTGGTGTTGTTTCAGTGGGAGATGTCGAAATATCTCCTACGTTTACAGTACCGCTTATAGCTGTTACCGGCATTGAGCAGCCATCCGGGTTGCTTACCACCACATTTGAAAGCTGTAATTTGCATACCCCTGAGCTGTCAGTAGAACTGAGGTAGACCGTGGCAAGGGTTCCGGATGTTGTCACCGTGTTCTTGCCCAGGATGAGCCCGTAAGCGCCTGTGGCGGTGCCCTGGGAGTTGTCAATGCTGCCCTGGCTAAACATGGTGGTCCCTTTCTGCTTAAACAGGTCTCCTTCCCGGATTTCCCTGACATTGACCAGGGAGTTGTCGAAGATGAGATCAAACTGGGCCCCTGATATTGGTGCATCGGGTTCGATATATATGTTCAGGGTAAAATCCTGGTTTTCTCCAACGGATTGCGTTTCCGGCGATATGCTTACGACTGTCTCTGCCAGAGCGGTACCCGTAAATACGGTGCTCAATGAGACAAATACCAGTATAATCAGACTCAGACGTAATGTATTGTCTTGCAGGCTATTCCTGTGCATTCGAATTACCCCCACTCGTTGTTCAAGCCAGTTCGTTTTATGATAGTATTAAGTTTTTTAATATACATAGACCTTTATTTTACACTTTTTATTATAAATTTATTTTGTATGATCTTTGCATTTTTTTGCTTGAAGTAAGGGCGGATTAAACCTGCGTTCATAAAGATATCCAGACCTGCCAGTTGGAGACATATTTCTTGAAAGTTCCAGGGCAAAGGATATATTTTGAAGCTTTTCCTGAAAACTTCTAGTACTGGTGGTCAGAATACTATGGACAGAATCGCAATGTATAGAATCACTCATGAGCAGAATTATTCATGGATATAACTATTATTGCTAATATATTAATCCAGTATAATTGCTCAAGTTAGTCCAGTTCCCCCTTTAACTCCCTCTTTGAAATTTTTATCCCCATCCTTTATCAATGGGCAAAGTATTTATATTTTTTTATGAAGTTGTGACACATTGTTATAAATAAAATGATACTGTGGTAAATATGTGATAAAAATATGATAAAAATGTTATAACATTTCAAAGTAGGATCAATGTCAAAAAAGTGATAATTTTTCAAAGTAAGAATGATGCTAATAAAGTGGTATATTCTAAAACAGGATACGTGTAAAAAAAGTAATTCTGACGCAGGTTTCCCTTAACCTGCGTCGCGTCTTTTCACTCTATGTTTATTTTTTCCCCAAAGTGGTATCCTACGATGCTAAGGTCCTGGATATTTACTCTTCCGTCCTGGTTTACGTCATACCTCGGATATGGTTTACTTACAACGGTTCCTATTGCCTGGCCGACTGTGGCCATGTCCAGGATATTTACTTCTCTATCTTCATCTTTGACTACGTCCCAGGGAGGGTAATAGTCAATGACATAGATGGTATGCTGTTCCGTTACCTGGTCGATTCCATCGCTTACCGTTACTTCCACGGTATGCTCCCCACTGCTCGAGTAGTTGGTCTTCCAGACATAACTCGTATCAGTGCTGCATTTTATCCCATTGATCTTGATGATGTAATTCAGGAACTGTCCATCCAGATCAAATGCGCTAACTGAAATGTCGATTTCTTCACTCTCATTGAAACTTGATCCGTCTTCCGGTTCAAATAAATCAATGACAGGGGCACGATTTGGCGTATCAACGGTTATTGTGACATCTTCCGGTTCAGGGTTCGTTAAGTATCCATCACTTACCTCAAAGGTGACTGTATAAGTTCCTGCCTGTCCTGTTGCGGGTGTCCAGCTAAACTCCCCTGTTGCAGTATCAAAGTTCGCTCCTTCCGGAAGGCCTGCAGCTGAATAAGTCAGGCTGTTGCCGTCTGCATCGCTGGCATCCACCGTAAAGCTCAGGGTGTTTGATTCGGAAACAAATTTAGAACCGATCGAATGGAGGACAGGTGCGGTATCCACCAGCACGCTTGCATTTCTAATACTAACTGGCACATATGTTATATTGCTATCAGAGACCCTTACATTGGAAAGCCTGAGTTCTGCTATGCCTGTCCTGTTCCCTGCCGTCATGCTGATGGTTGCCATCACGCCCGGTGAAGCTACGTTTGATGCAATGGCTGGGTTGTCTGATGCAAGGATTAAACCGTAGATATCTGTAACTGTGCCTTCGTTGTTATTGATGGTCCCGCTGTTGAAAAGGGTTACAGCTCCGTCCTGGTTGAGAAGGTTTCCTTCAGTTACACTATCTGCTCTTAACATTTGACTGTCGAATAGCAGTTCAAACTGGGCTCCGGTTATGGCTGTATCCGGATTGATTGAAACATCGATGTTAAATGGCTGGTTTGGAGCAACTATTTGATGGTCAGGACTTACCGTAACGTTTGATGCATCCTGGGATTTTTCTGAATCGATCACATCCACCATCCAGGTATGTGTGATTGCTTCTTCGCCGCTGGTCCCGGTCACCATAACTTCGTATGTGCCAGGTGTATCCCAGTTCTGGGTCATGGACACTTCATCGTTCCGGACCAATTCCCCGTTGATTAACCAGTTTGTGGTCATGGGCTGATCCGAATTAACACTGAACGTGACAGGTTCGCCAATGTTTCGGGTAAGTTCAGTACCTGCAGGAAAGAATTCTATGGCCGGTGATGGCTGGGCACCGGAACTTTCTCCTATGTTCCAACTCTGGTTAACATCACCGTTTACATTGGATCCTTTGAATTCAATTAAGTGGTCACCCTCGGTTACAGTCAATGTGTAACTCAGGGCTCCTCCAGACACAGGTGATCCATCAACATACCATTCCATGCTGGTTAGAGGTTCATCCGTCCAGACCCTGAAGATTTTTTCCTCATCCGCTTTGAAGGGGTTTTCTTCACTGGGTGCAAAACCAGTTATATGTGGGCCTTCTGATGAGCTATCAGGAATTATTGCTGTGATGGTGTAGGTCGGGATGTTGGGATCTTCGCGGTACCAGGAAGAGTCGGGAGTGATTCCCGAAAGAGATATGGTGCGGTCGTCGGGAGTTGTTATGGTGGCTGTATGCAACTGTTTGAGACTTTCCGAAGACTTGGTCATATTACAGTTTGCAATGGACGGTGAATTCTGCCTATCATTATTTGGTAAATATAGTCGGCCACCATTTGTTGGAAACGCATTCATATATTCCCCATACCCATTAACAGATTCAATCTGTGAATCATTTTCGTTGAGTAAGAGGATGTTTGAGTTCTCAATAAGTGATCCTGATTTATTTTTCACTAAAATATCAATGTAATAATATTTAGTGAAACACATATTGTTGCTTATACTCAGTGAGGAATAATCTGTGTTTATTATTTTTGTGTTTTCACCATAGTTTAACCAAATGTCCCTATATCCAGCGGTGTTATTGGAAAAGGATGAATCTATAACTTTATGGTTTTCATTGAGATCACATGAGTATTTGGTTAAATATAATCCAGATGCACCCGTCCCATATGCATCAGATTGAGTACAATTTATAATAGTAATATTTTTTGAATCACATATGTCAATTCCAGTTCCAGAAAATGTAGAATTCCTTATTATGGTATTTAAAGAGTTATCTGTTAATATGAAATTGTAACTCCCTGGTCTTGCACCGTACAAATTTTCATATATATTATTACTTGCTGGTTCATCATCATGTGATACCTGGAAAAAGTTGTGCGCGTCACTATCTTTGACAGTAATGTTTCTAAAATACGAATCATGGACTTGAGATTCAAAACCGTTATGTCCTGAATTTACTACTGTAAAATTATATACTGTGAGATTTGACCCGTGTAGATTCGTACCACTCCAAGCAGTTCCATTGATGTAATAATCGTGAACGATATTGTTGTTTCCAATCAATGTCAATCCATAAGCACCTGTTGCTGGATTTTGGTAGTCGCTGACATTGATCACTTGTATGTGGGATAACGTGCTGTTGTTCATATAACAGTGGTCAAGCCCATCACCAAACATTGGATCGCCGTTTTTTATAGTAATATTGTCAACAGTGATGTTTTCAGCTCTTTGAAATGATAAGCCTATTCTTGTGTGATCCAATGTTATATTTGAGTAACTTAAATTTTTGATGCTATCGCCGTAATTGTATCCAAAATATACCACGTTAAAATTGTGAAATTCAACATCATGCGCTTCATTATACATTACAGAGATTCCACCCCCCTCAAAACCATAAGGTTTGTTAGTTTCCTTGTCCCATGATACCAATTTGACATTACTGGGTGTTATATATCCATTAAATGACCAACCCTGTTGATTACGGCAAATTCTTAATTCTTCTGTGTCGGTATCATTAATCCAAAAATTTCCTGGATTTGGAACTGAAAGTTTATTGCCACACCACCATATTTTCGGTGAAATTTCATTCAACATATTTTCCTTAACATATTCTTCTCCGTATTTATCAACAAGTGCGGAGTACAATGTAGACATGTTGTGTATGTTTCCGGTGTTGTCTATTGAGATACCATAATATGAGTTATATACAACACCTGCACTGGTAACGTCTATTGAAGAAAACACAAGGCTTAGTAAAAACAAAATTTTGATTATCAAGAATGCATTTTTATCCATAAATCCACCCCAGCCATACTGTTCTAATCTTTTTATTTATCTCTATTCGGTGGTTTATTGCCAAAAAAAGGTATGGTGGACAGTGTTTTTTTATCAGAGTGATGTGTAAAATTCTCCATACAGTGTTTTCTTATAACTTCTTTATTTATATTTTTTTGGTGGTTTACAATTATATGATTGGCATTTTGTAATCCGAATTCAAAATGTAATCTTAATGCCAACTTTGTAATGTAACTCCACATTTTTGAGGAGGTGGATTCTTTCTGAAAAATCTGTCCTTTTCAAATATCTTATCTTTTTCTTTTTTCAAGTTGCTTCATCTTAAATTTCGTGCAAACTTTATAACTGCTTCTTATTATGAATAACTTTAACGGTTCATTGCCAAAAAAAGTCTGATTGCAGTGTTTTTTAACAGTCTCGTGTGTATATTTTCCACACAGGCTGTTTCAAAACTAAACTCGATTCTACAATTGGGGCAAAATATTCCGCGAAAAGGCTAATTTATATCTGGATTTCAGAAAAATATCTTATCTGAATTTAAAGTCAACATTGCCCATTGTCCAATTAAAGAAATGGTTTGAGTTTTGAGACAGCCTGCGTACAGTATTTTTTTGCTAATTTAATATTTTTCTTGATGAATCTCTAAACTCCTTCTAATTTCTCGTCAACTATTTAAATTCTAAACCATTTATTTGTACTTTTCTTTTTTCCTCATTATTTTAGGAGTTACGCAGTTTGCTTCCACATCTTGTTTACGTATAACCTCCTAAATGTCTTAATTAATTTGATGTTTGAAGGGGGGATGTTTTAATATTCCGTTACTGTCACACTTCTAATTTTTGTTTTGCTTTCAAACTAGTATTGCGCCAATCATCATGTGTCGGATAAATACGCAATAATTTTTCCCTTGCATTTTTTGTTGTGAATTGCCAATCAACCTTTGCATTTTTATTGTTTCTAAACTTTTGCCAGGCCAATACCTCTTTCCTAAAAACCTCGATGTTATCCATTTCCCTTTTTTAATCACTGGTCTGCGTGTATTTAGAAAGGCTGTAATCTTTGTTGATCTGCACCCCCCAGCATTCCAAGAAAATCGCAAGGAAACATTATATTCAGGTTGATTTCAAGATGCTAAACGATACGCTTCCTGTGCCTGTCAACGGCGGTTAAGAATTCCTCATTTTCGGCGGTTTAAAATTCCCCAATTCTCAATCCTTGAGAAAAGTTCGAGGATTGTGAATCATGCTGAAAAAGGAGGAATGGTTGTTGATACGAGATTTATATTCACAAGGCTTGAGCATCAGTAAAATCTCAGAAAGAACAGGTCATGATAGGAAAACTGTGAGGAAATATCTCCGCCGTAAGACGGCTCCTGAACCCCAGAAACGCCCGAAAAGACGAAGCAAACTCGATCCATACAAACCTTACATTATGGAAAAGCTTAATGAAGGACCCTATACAGCTGCTCGTCTCTTTCGTGAAATCAAGAAAATGGGCTTTGATGGTGGGGAGACCATCGTTAAGGATTTTGTAAGAAAAGTCAGACCTGAACAGGGAGTGCCTGCAGTACTCCGATATGAGACAAAACCAGGTGTTCAAGCCCAGGTTGACTGGGGAGAATTAGGAACGGTTGAGATCGACGGAAAAATCAAGAAACTTTTCTGTTTTAACATGATTCTTGGTTACTCCAGGATGAGATATGTAGAATTTACACTGAGTATTGACACTACCACACTTATCCAGTGTCATTTGAATGCGTTTCAATACTTTGGAGGATGTACACAGGAGATCCTCTATGACAACATGAAACAGGTTGTAATCAGGAGAGCAATGAAATCATCGGATTCAGAATGGAACACTCAATTTGAGGATTTCTTCAGACATTATGGATTCATTCCTCGCTTATGCAGGCCATACAGACCCCAGACAAAAGGAAAAATAGAAAGCACCGTTGGATATGTCAAGAGGGATTTCTTCCTTGGAGTAGAGTTCAGTTCCCTTGAAAACCTGAATATCAAGGGCCTTGAATGGCTAAGGAGAGTAAATTCAAGTATCCACGGAACAACTTATGAAATCCCTCTTGAACGCTTCAAAGTGGAGAACCTGATTCCTCTGGATCAGGTTCCTGCATATAAGGTTGTGAAGAAAGAGGCCAGGAAGGTCTCAAGAGACTGTTACGTTTCTTATCTTGGAAATAAGTATTCAGTTCCTTACAAGTTTGCAGGAAGAAATGTAGAACTTCATGTTTCTGAGGGAAAGTTTCAGGTTTATGTTGATAGTGAGAGCATCTGTGAACACGAAATTCTTTCTGGAAACTGCAGAGTTGCCAGGAAAAAGGAACACTTTCAGGGACTCCTGAGTGAGATCTTAAAAGAGAACTCCACTTGCAGGAATACTTCAAAGCCTACAATGAAGTTTTCAGGTCCAGAAGTGGAAAAGAGGTCCCTTAAGATCTATGAAGCCTTTAGTGAAGGAGATTCAGTATGAATAATTTCACATATGAGAGGCTTCATGATAACCTCCAGTATCTTAAACTTAATACTATTGAAGAGATCCTGGACAACTACCTTGAACTTGCCGCAAGAGACAACAAGACAACAATGGAAGTCCTTGATCATCTGTTTGAACAGGAAAGGAAACACAGGGAAGCGGCGGCAATTGAGAGAAGGATGAAAAGTGCAGTATTCCCCTTGATGAAGACGCTTGAGGAATTTGATTTTGATTTTCAGCCATCAATTGAGAAAAGTGTTATCGAAGACCTCGCAACATTGAGATTCATACATAACGCTGAAAATGTTGTCTTACTTGGACCTCCTGGTGTTGGAAAAGTGCGACGAGAAGTTATACCATGGATTGCGGTATAACCCGCCATTCTATCCATTCAGAATGTCTCTACTCTGATGTGCATCTCTGGCAACAGATTTGTGCAAAGCTCAGAGGACAACGAGGTGTAAAGCTGAACCTGACAGCTCCAAACCGCTAGGGAAAAAGACATATGGAGAACCGAAAGGTGAAGATTTGTAAAGATCGTGACTCCTAACATGCGAAAGCAGGTTGAATTACGCATGAGCCAAAATGGCACCGAAGCTCGGTTATGGCAATTTTTCCGTGTCATTACGAATGGACACATGAGCTTCCGGCCTAAAGAATCCTCCTAAGTGTTCAATAACTATCCTTGGTATAGAACTCGGTAAACCATTTGTGGTCCTAAAAAAAAAAAAGGTAGGAATTTCGCGAGAAAAACCGATACCACAGGTGGCAGAGGAAATGGCAAAAAGCTAAAGATTCCCTGTAATGGGGAATATAGAGGAAAAAAAATGCCTCAATGCGAAAGCATGCAGACTTGCCATTGGTCACGAAAGCAAAAGGGATTGTTTAATTATGAATGTAAGAGAACCAGAGATAACTACGGTTACGGACCTTACAGACAAAGAACTCGCTAAACAATGGAAAACCATTGACTGGAAAAAAGTGAAAGACGTTGTTAATAACCTTCAATCTCGAATTGCAAGTGCAGCAAAGAGCGGAAATCGGAAAACAGTAAACAAACTCTCTAGGCTTCTAACCCGATCCTTTTACGCCAAACTTCTTTCAGTCCGTAAAGTGACTACCAACAAAGGAAGTCGAACTCCCGGGATTGATGGAATTATTTGGTCTTCTCCAGCAGATAAAATGCGTTCTGTTCTACAACTGACGAACAAGGGCTACCGTGCAAAACCATTAACACGGAAGTACATTCGAAAGAAGAACGGCAAACTTCGACCACTTAGCATCCCAACCATATATGACAGAGCAATGCAAACCTTGCACTCTCTGGTGCTAAGCCCTATCGAATCTGCTACAGGTGACAAAACTTCGTTTGGGTTTAAACCTTATCGCTCCACAAAAGATGCTTATGCCTACCTTCATCTCTGTTTAAGCAATAAAAACGCCTCTGAATGGATCGTTGAAGGTGACATTAAAGCTTGCTTTGATGAACTAAATCACACATGGATACTTGATAACACTCCTATGAACAAACGAATCCTCAAAGAATTTCTAAAAGCCGGATATGTCGAGAAATTCCATCTGTTTCCAACGGAAAAAGGCACTCCGCAGGGCAGTCCGATATCTCCAATAATTGGAAACATCGCCTTAAATGGAATGGAAAAGGTCCTAGCTAGTATCTATTATTCCAAACCAGACGGAACAATTGACAAATCTCATCTCAACAAGCACAAGGTCAATTTCATACGCTTTGCTGATGATTTTGTGGTAACCGCTGATTCATCCGAAACAGCTCATAATATCATCAATGTCATCCAAGCATTTTTAGATCCTCGTGGACTTAAGCTCAGCGAAGAAAAGACTCTTGTGACTAATATTAGTGAAGGGTTCAATTTCTTAGGATGGAACTTCAGGACATACAAAGGCAAACTCCTTCCGAAGCCATCTAAAGAATCGCAGACTGAAGTTATCAGGAAAATCAGTGCAATAATCAACGAAGCAAAAGCATGGGATCAAGACAGATTGATACGAACACTCAATCCAATTATTAGAGGATGGGCACAGTATCACAATCATGCAGTTTCATCTGCGGTATTCAGCAAACTTGATAACATAGTCTTTCACATGCTTATCTCCTGGGCAAAAAGAAGACATCCGAACAAAGGTCTCAATTGGACAATGACCAAATACTGGCATAAATCAGATAGCAGAAAATACATATTCTGCACAGAAATACAGACGTTAGAGAGATTCTCTAACGCCAAAATTGTTAGGCAAAGATTAGCAAGTCTTCAAAAGAATCCATTTATCGATAAGAATTATTTCGAACAATGGAAAATAATGGAATATCACAGGAAGAAACGTATCAATATATCCAATTCCGTTCCAAACTGACACCCGAAAGGGTAGTAGTGGCTCGAGCCGGATGAATTGAAAAATTCAAGTCCGGTTCCTAGAAGACGGGGTAGGGAGTAATCCCACCCTGTTATTCGACTCTCATCTTGCAATCGCTCTTGGAATTGAAGCTGTAAAAGCGGGGTTTTCTGTTTACTTTATCAATGCAAGCAGCCTTATCGAGAGATTAAAAAAAGCAAGCAGAGAGGGAGTATTTGAAAAGAAGATGAGGGACTTCACGAGATACAAATTACTGATTATAGATGAGATGGGCTACCTCCCTTTTGATGAGGAAGGAGCTCACTGTTTATTCCAGCTTATATCAAAACGTTATGAGAAAAGCTCAACCATCTTTACATCAAACAAGTCCTATGGAGAATGGGGAGAAATATTCCAGGATCATGTAATAGCTGCTGCTGTACTTGATCGTATACTTCACCATTGCACGACGATTAACATCAAAGGAGAGAGCTACAGGCTAAAAGAAAGGAAG
>Ga0272442_10007935_pt1 | contig 13611 bp, 10 predicted proteins | sample SSMForm2O_FD_200262 | JGI IMG/M metagenome (GOLD analysis project Ga0272442, IMG submission 200262) | Marine sediment archaeal communities from Little Sippewissett salt marsh, Falmouth, MA, United States - SSM-Form-2O | ecosystem: Environmental > Aquatic > Marine > Wetlands > Sediment ...
TTACATCTCATCTTATTTTCCTCCTAAGTATTTATACCTATCTCTCCTAAACTAATCCAGTAAAAACACAAGATCGATTTACACCGCAAATCGATATGAAAGTCCATAATCTTATCTAATAAACCTATGAACTTTCGGCATCCGTGTCCTCACCGGACCCTCATTTCACCCTAAATAACTACCATCTTTATAAAAGTTGCGTTTTTCCTTATCCTATGCACAGGTGTAATTATAGATATACCTGAATATCTACCTGCACAAATAATTTTTATATTAAACCAGCATTACAGTTTTATAATCAGTTTTTTATAATATTATGTTTATCTATCCTGCGGGGTGTTAACCTCATCAACGAGTTTCATACCAGCAGAAACACCATCAATAGAATGAATAACTGCTCCACATTCAGAAATCACATTCTTAACCTTCTCATAATTAATATTACTACCCTCTATTGTAATCTTTATACTATCAGTCTCAGTATCTACTTCTCCAAGTGAGATATTCACACCAGCAATCCCATCAAGACATCCAAGTCTTTCAGCTACATCTATAATCGAGGGATTATGCGGTTTTAAAACATCAAGTATCAAACGTTTAATATTTGTCAACTAAACCTCTCCAGGACCCCAAATATCACATATATTAATAAAATTATCTATCTAATATAGTCTCTCTTTTGACATATCCCTATTGATCCGTCCTATTTCCTTCCTTAGCTCAGTTTCTGAGTCTGTTTTAAAAAAAATCCTAAGCTTATTGATCGTCAAGGTTTTGTTACATCTGATACATTTCGTTGTTTTATAACTTAGATTAATCGCTTTCACCTGTTTACATTTTGGGCATACAACAATTCCGTATTTCATAAACAACCTAGTGTGTAACCTTAACAAATAAATAATACTATTGTTATTGCCCTTAAGTATTTCCCCGCCTTAGCTCAGTCTGGCTGGAGCGGCCGGCTGTAGACCCTATTATGGCCGTTACCGGCAGGTCCCCGGTTCAAATCCGGGAGGCGGGACTGCTATTATTTTTTAGTAAAACTATTAACTATCTTCTCTCTAAAGAATAATTACAATGAAAGAGAAGGATAGCTATCATTCATATAAAGATAACTTGGCCCTTCCTAAAAACCTAAAAAAATATCTACCTTCCTCATATGATGTTATAGGGCATGTAGCGTTGATTAAACTCCCAGAAGAGCTTCTAAATTATAAAAATTGTATAGCAGAAGCTTTCTTAAAATCCTATAAACATATTAAAACAGCTTGTTTAGTTAAACCAGTCTCGGGTGAATTAAGAACCAGAGACATCGAAATAATCGGTGGAGAAAACAGTTTAGTAACACTGCATAAAGAATATGGAGCTATTTTTGAGTTAGATGTCTCAAAGGTTTATTTTTCTCCACGTCTCGCGAATGAGAGGAAAAGAATAGCTGATAGCGTTAAAAAAAATGAGGTTGTAGTTGACATGTTTACAGGTGTTGCACCATTCCCGATTATTATCTCAAAATATTCAGAGCCAAAGATTGTTTACGCTATTGATAAAAACAAGGATGCTATTGAGTTCGCTAAGCACAATATCACTAAAAATAGAGTACTTGATAAAGTTGAACTTATTTGTGATGACTCAAAGAATGTATCCAAAATCTTTAGCGGAAGCAATGTTTTAGCTGATCGTGTTATAATGAATTTACCGTTTTCTGCTTTGAATTATTTTAAAGATGCGTTAAGAATTATTTCAGAAAAAGCTGTTATTCATTATTATGATATTATTTGTGAGAAAGATATCAACGATCGTATTAAAAGGCTTAAATTAATAGCTGATAAGGAAGATATTCATTTGGAAAAACTTGATGTAAATAAAATTAAAAGTTATTCACCCAGTGAATTTTATATAGGAATTAATATTACGGCTAAAAAGAAATGATGCCGATGTAGCTCAGCTGGTGGAGCGGCTGACTTGTAATCAGCAGGTCGGGGGTTCAAATCCCTCCATCGGCTTTTTTATTTTTTCCTTTTACGAGTTATTGTTAGTATTACCGCAATTGCTAGAAAAACTATGATTAATTCAAAACCTGGTGTCTCATCTTCTTTTGGATTGCTTACGGTTATCACAAAGTAGTTAACACCCTCGTTTTCACGTGTGTCTCTAACTGTCAAAGTCACCGTGTATGACCCAGGTGATGAATATGAATGCGTTACTTTTACTCCAGATGAATTGGTTCCGTCTCCGAAATCCCAGGTGTAATTTAGTTGGCCGCTATCTTCCTCATCTGGATCATAACTAGTTGTAGCATCAAATGTTAAAAGCTGACCTGTTGTTCCTGTTGAAGGGACAGATGCCAAAGCATATGGTGGATCGTTTTTACTTGGCTCTACCTGCACGGTCACATTATGGATATTACTAGCTCCCTGATCATCGACTACTACCAGTGATACTGTATGTGGCCCTGTAGTCAGGTATCTATGTGTCGTTGATATCTCATTTGTAACACTTGTACCATCACCAAACGACCATCTGTAAAACGTTATGTTACCATCAGGGTCATAGCAACCTGAACCGTTAAACTGTGCAAGTTCGCTCATTTCCACTGACGTTGGATAAACAATGTTGACCACTGGTTTTTTGTTATCAATTGGTGTTTTTAATGTTGAAAAATACCATTCAGCTGATTTATTGGTGGTGTATTCATCTTTCACTATTACATACCATATACCAATATAATCATATCCCAAACCTGCATAGGAGTATACAGCGTTTTTTCCTTTGATCGTCGATGAAAACTTAATAGACGCATTTGTATCGCTTTCGACATTGGTATCCTCTTCTATAAGATAACCTTCATCGTTTAAAATATAGTAGAATTCTACATCTAATCTATTTTTATATGGCACAGGGTCAGGGTCTGTAACATGAACACTAAGCGATGGTGTTTTTGATACGCCTTCTGCCAGGTTATTTGGACTTGGATTTGATATCCACGGAGGACTGTTATATTTACCTATAGGATAGTTATCCACAAGACCTCCTTTTTTATATTTATAGCATTCTGGAACATTTGTACTATCATATGGGATGGTATTGTTAATATCATTTGGATCAGCCCCATAAAAGTCATCCCAGTAGTTGCCAACTATACCATTATCCCATTGATTATTCCCCTCTTCATATGCTAGATATTTACCTAAGTTATTAACAAAGGTATTATTATAGACTAGACTGTTACTACTCTGGGAGTATATCCCATATATAGATGAAGAAGATATCGTACAGTCTTTTATTGTACAAGAGTTTGCTGCTAGCATTATTCCAATACTGTTTTTATAAACCCAGTTATTAGTAACGGTACTGTCGGAGGCGCCAAGATCAATACCATAGTTTGTATTATTTGTTATGTTATTATTCTCGATTGTAACACGTTTACAGGTTGTGCCAAGAGCGATACCTCTGTTTGAATTATCATATATCTCATTTGATTTAATTATCGTGTCCGAAGAGTTATAAGAATAAATTCCATGGGTACAACTATAAAAATTGTTTTTTTCAACACGGTTTAGATGAGATGAGAAAAGACGAAGAGCTTGGAAACCAGTCTTATTAGCCACTGTGTTACCATAAATAGTATTAGCATTTGAATCCACGATGTTGATACCACGAGTGCTGTTTAATGTGTTATTTTTAATAACAGCATTCTGATCGCCACCAGTGCCTTCTATCCAAATCCCATAACCAGCAACACTACGGTTGATATAGTTATCAATTATTCTTACATTTTTTGCCTCTGGTGATATATGAATAACTGCTTTACGATGAGATGTAGTGATAAGATCTATAATTGTGAAGCCCTCAAGGGACACAGAATCAGCGGTTATATCAATCATATAAGAGTTAGTAGAATAACTTTTGATAATCGTGTTTGGTTTATCATCATTGGTGATAGTAACAGATTTATCAATTGTAAGATCTTCTGGATAATTACCAGGAAAAACCTTAATTACATCCCCATCCTCAGCAACATTTATAGCATCCTGAATGTAACGATAAGGGTTAAGCAGAGTGCCATTTGCCAGATCAGGGACTCTTTGATCATCATCAACCCATATCTCAGTTGCGTCTGCTTTACATTCGTCAACTGTTAAAATTATGGTAACATTTAACAAGATAAATAGACAAAATATTATTAACGCGAGTGACTTAGATTTATGCATTTTCCCATCTCCTCAAGACAATGACAAATATTGTAACAGGATTTATATTTTTCTCACAAAATCACAAAAAAACCAAGTTCCACAATTAAGAGATTAGATTTATATATAATATCTCAATTTACCGGGTTAATACTCCTTGTAATTTAAAGGTGATCGAAAGTGGTATATGTAATATTTGAAGTGAAATCCGAAGATGCAGGAAAAATTAACAAAATAACAAAGGATGATCTTGTAAGCAGACAGAGCATCCTTGTAAGAGATTCAAGTTCGTTGAATATAGATGGTGAATTTTCTTACCTAAAAATCGAGGGAAATGAAGAAGGAATCAAAAGAGCTAAGGAACTTGCAAAAGAACAAAATTTTAAGAAACTTGGCGAGAAAAAAGCTAAAGAAATCAATGATAAAATCATTGAACAGGAAGACTCAGCTGCTTCTGGCATGGGAATGATTTTTGATTAAAAAATTTTAAATATTCCAAAAACTACCCATTTCGTTTTTTAATTCTCTGATTAAGTCCTTTACATTTTTGTCTTCTCGTATTTTGTCTTTAAAATCGACATGTCGTCCAATCATTTGACCTAGTTGTGAAACAAAGCATTTACCAATCCAATTTAGATTATATCCCCCCTCCAGAGTGCAAACAATCTTTTTTTGAATTTTCTGATATTTAGATATCATTTCACCATAAAAATCAGCTGTTAAACGCAACCCGCCAAGGGGATCAGAATGATGGGAATCATAACCCGTGGAAAAAAGTATGATATCTGGTTTGAACTGTTTTGCTATTGGTAAAAAAACCTCGTCTAGCAGTTCAGTAACCGCCTGATTACCATTTCCATAAGAAAGAGGTGCATTAACTGTGTATCCTTCGCCTTTATTTTTACCAATTTCATCTATATCCCCAGTACCTGGGTAATGAGGGGAAAGATGAATTGATTGATACATCACATCCTTGTTATCATAAAAAATATACTGTGTACCATTACCATGATGAACATCGTTATCAAAAATTAAAACTTTTTTTCCTTTTTTTGAGAGCTCGTTAGAAGCAATAGCTGCATTGTTAAAAAGACAGAATCCCATGGATCTATCACTTGTTGCATGATGACCTGGGGGTCTTACAAGAGCAAAAGCATTATCTATTTCCCCCTTTGATACCTTTTTACATGCTTGTAGCATTCCACCAGCAGCTAGTCTTGCTGTTTCATAATCGGATCTACATACATATGTATCAAGATCAATCCATGCTCCACCTTCGTGGCTTATATCCTTAATTTGCTGGATCATCCTATCATTATGAACACCATGCAAAATTTTCTCAGGTAAAATCTCAGGTTTAACAATTTCGATTTCATCAGAAAAACCTGATTTTTTAAATTCTTTTAAAATCACAGAAAGTCGCTGAGCATTTTCGGGATGACTGGAATTATCATGTTTATCAAATTCTTTAGAATAAATTATCTGTGTCGCCATATAAGATCAGCTGTATAAAATATAACGATTGGATATAAGATTATTTGTAATGTTTTAAGTAGCAAAAATGTATTGAGGCATAGAACTTGGGGGTAATCAGTAATTATGAATGATATGTTACTAGGACTTTCACCGGAATATCTTTATTTTCATGATAAAACCCCAGAGCTTGTTTCAGAACTGCATAAACCGTATTTTCTAGTTTTCAGCCCAACAAATGTTAATATCGATATTAAACGCAAAGAAATCTTTAAAAAATGGCAGGGGAACAAATACAGCGACAATACTCTTTCAAAAATAAATGAAATAGGAGAAATTGAAAACTATAGAAGCTTCTGGGATTTCGGAAAACAATGGAAAACATTCAAAGTTTACACAAAGAAATCATACATGGTCCCAGAAGTAAGTGATCATCTTTTTTTCAACCATGGAGTCTTTACCGCGGAGCATGACATACCCTACCAGCAACGGGCACTTGTTGATCTAGCAGCCATGGGTAAAACATGGGTTTTTGACACCTATGGAGAAAAAAAGAAACTCAGAGTACTGGTTTATGATATTGAAACCATGGACTTCAGTGAGGGAAAAGAGAACATCCCTATTGATATTATAGGATACTCCAGTTTCAATGTTGTTTGCCAGTCAGAAAAAAACCTGGAAAATGAGGAGTTTAGTTTCGATATTCTCGATTGCCCTTCAAGCTGGGATGGCTTAGAAGTTAAACAAATGATTTCCAACAATACTAACGAGGAGATAGATAATCTCTATAGTTTTTGTAAAACAATAAGCAATTATGATACTATCTCAGGGCATAACATCATCGGTTTTGATAACCTTCATATCTATAATCGTGTGAACTGGATTCTGAAAAACTTTCAGGATAACCTTTCTGATGAGAAAAGGAAGATTTTCCAAATTTTTGTGAACAAATATAGCAGACCTGATAAATCATTTCATTTCGGTCTTCGTTCCGATGCTGTTCAGTTTTATCCCAGTAGCCTAGACACCTACTTAGGGGTTCGTAAATTTTATTCTTTTCTCAATGATTTCAGTCTTAAATCCGTTGCACCATTCCTTGGTATTCATGTGAAGGACCGTATCATTCTAACTCCTTCGCAGATAAAACTTGATAGCAGGACTTTGAAATATAACAAACAGGATGTACAGGAGCAACTTGGTGTTACTCTTAACTTGATTCAGCAGGCTTTACCATTGGCTTTTACCTCCTGTATGCCATTTGATATGTTGTTCTCCGCAGGTGCAGTAAACATGTGGGATCATATGTCCCTCATCAGAGGAGCACTGCAGAGAAAAATCATGCCACCTATCTGCAGGGTTTTATCCATTGCACAGGTTCTAACTAAAGCCTTCAGAGGATGCAATTCAAGGGAGGAAATCATAAGAGAGGCTAAAAGAAAAAAAGAGCAATTATCAAAAGATTTCGTCCGTGTTATAAAATATGGAGAAGAAATGCCCAAGTGGATGGAGGATCCTTATGTTATATACAATGAGAACTCAAAGGACTCCGATGATATACTAAATTATCATATGCCCGGTGGAATGACCATTAAACCAGATAAAGAGGCTTTTTCTCATTTTATACCATGGTGGTATGTCATAGTAGCTGACGTAGGAGCTATGTATCCCACAATTCTAAAAGCCATGAATATCGGTGCAGATACAGTAAGACTTGCAAGGAAAGATGAGACACCGGATGATTTTATCTGGCTTAAAAAAATACCGAAACAATTCCTTGATAAACGTGATGTTCATTTTAGAGAGGTCACTGAAAACGATTCCTTCGCTGACAAAGGATACATGCTTGGCATTAAAATTGATAAAGAACCTGGAGTGGTTAACTGTGCTATGACAGGTATCATGAGTATGATCGCTAAAATAAAGAAACAACTGAAAATAGTAAAAAAATCAGGAGATAAATCAGGATTAGATCATCTGAAAATGATGTATCAAAGCATTAAAGGAGCTCGTAATGCTGGAACCCATGGGATCCTTAGCGCCCCTGGTGTATCTGGTCGTCAGTTCAACCTTTGGGGTGCTACAGCTATCACTACAAAGGGTCAAGCTATTCTTGCTGATACTTTGGATTATTTAAAAAAGAAACAAATCCGTGTTGTTTACGGAGACACAGATGGTATTTATCTTGGATGCTCTCGATCGGTAGGAAACATCCCAAGTTTGTCTAAAGCGCTAGATTCAAATGTTGATGAAAATGATAAAAATTGGATTACCAAACCAGAAATTGTATTGAAATCAATTGAGGAATGTAATAAAAAATGGCAGAAAGATCTTAATTATCCTGATTTTGAGCTTGAACCTGAGACTCATGATGCTATGATTTTTGTGAAACATAAAAATTATCTTATTTTTGATGGTAAAGATAGAAACGTTGAAATGATCACTAAGGGCAACAATTTCAAGGGTTCAGACAAGGCAAATATTGCTCGTAAGGTGCTTAAACAAATTATGATCGAGGTTCTTAAAGAGCATCCGAACTGGGAGGATGAAGAAGAAATCAGAAACTCTGTTAAAACCTGTATAATTGACAAAACTAAAGAAATTGTTTCAAAGCTGGATCTCACTAAGGTAAATCTTGATGATCTTACACTTGTCCAATCTGTACAGCCTGCTAAAAGATATAAACCTAATCAGAATGGCTCAATGTCTACTTTTGGTAAACGTGCTGTCGCGTTGGAGAAACTACTAGGTCAGCCGATTCGTAGTCGTATAAAACTCAAATTTGTTGTTACAAAGAGACCTCTACCGGGTATACAGAATCCTTCTAAGAGCGGTGTTAAACCTATTGATTACATGTATCCTATAGATTTTTTGAAAAATACTAGTTATATTGATCTGGATTGGTATCGGAAGATGGTTGAAAACTATATCCAGGGTGCTTTTGGTCTCTCAGGTGTCAGCTCTACCGAGCAGACAGGCCTTGATGCGTGGATGTAAAAAAATTATAGGATATTCACCCAGATTATTGGGATTTCATCTGGTGTTTTATTTTTCTTTTTGTGATTATTCATTATTGCATCCCTTTAAGATATTATGCTATCATGTAGCACGCTACCAATAAACATTAATTGTTAGGCAATATAAATACTTTATGATGGAGCAAGGTTTCTCTACATAGCTGTTAGAAGGTTTATATAATACACATAGTATACAAAATACTACTTTTTTAGTAAGGGGGACAAACATGAGAAATAAAAAAATAAACTACATAATTATGTTCCTAGTTATTATTGGATTTTCAATTGCACCAGCAGTAAATAGCATAAAAGCAAATAACCCAACAACACAACAATTAACAGAAAACAAGATACAGCTATACCAGGAGTTTTCTAAACCAGTTCTTAAAAAGGAAAATAATAATTTAGAAATCTCAGTAAAAGAAACCGATGAAATAACAACAAATCAAGGATACCCGGAGATCCCCGTTTTTATTAAAACATATGAACTACCATGGGGAACAGAAATAACTGATATAAATCCCAAAATATCTGATATCAAATCCATAAAAATCGATGATAAAATAAAAACTATACCATTGTACAAATCCGCGATATATTCAGAAACAACCCAAAATGAAGAAATCATTACAAATAATGATGAAGCATATCCAAACTCATGGTATACCTATGAAAAAGGAGTTGGTATAAACAAAAATGGTCTACATGTACTTTTTTTATCATTTCATATCTACCCTGTTAGATATCATCCTTCAAAAAATTGTGTTGAATACATACAAAACATTAACATAAATATTAAATTCGACTATACACAAACAGAGAAACATTCTTCCGCTCTATATGATCTTGTTATAATAACTCCTTCAATGTTTTCCTCAAATCTTCAACCATTGATAACACATAAAGAAATGTTTGGCGTTAAAACCAATCTAACAACATTAGAACATATCTATAACTATTATCCAGGTAACGATAATTGTGAACAAATAAAATATTTTATCAAATACGCACTTGAAGAATGGAAAATTTCATACGTTCTACTTGTAGGCGATATCAAAAAATTACCTATACGGACAACTGACGCATACCCATGGGACGAATTCCATGGATCAGGAATACTAACGGATCTATATTACGCCGACATATACAACGAAAGTTTTGAATTCTGTAGCTGGGATGGAAACAACAATGGTACATTTGGAGAAGTTGAATATTACTCTGAAGAACACCAGCATGCATATAGAACAACAAATGTTGACGAGGTTGATCTCTACCCAGATGTTCACATTGGACGGCTTGCATGTAGAAGTAATAAAGAAGTCGATATAGTAGTTGACAAGATCATACATTATGAGAGAGATACATATGATGACCTCTGGTTTAAAAAAATCATACTTGCAGGTGGAGATACATTTCCACCTGGCAAAGGATCTGCACAAAATCTTTTTGAAGGCGAAATAACAAATCAAAAAGTCGCGCAACAATTACCAGATTTCCAACATATAAAACTCTGGTCTTCTAAATATAACCTGAATTTTATCACATTTAACAATGCGATAAACCAAGGAGCAGGGTTTTTAACTTACGCAGGTCATGGATTTGAACATGGATGGGGGACATATAAACCAAATGCTTTGAATGAAAAAATGGATATAACTAATCCTCTTTATTACACATTCTTCATTAAATATCTAAAAAACAAATATAAACTACCGATAATGTTCTTTGATGCATGTCTAACAGCAAAACTTGATTTCAATATGAACGATCTTCAAAGTTATTACAAATTCTTAAAAATCATAATTTGGTTCCTAGGAGTAGATTACGATTCTACCAATTACTACCCATGTTTTGCATGGTGTTTTGTAATGAAAAATCATGGTGGAGCTATCGCAACAATTGGAGCTACCAGACCAGCATTTACATTTGTTGATCAAAATGGTGTACATGCTGGAGCAGGATATCTAGATTGGCAGTTTTTCAAAGCATACGAAGAAGAAACAACAGTTGGAGAAATGTTTACAACAGCACAAACGGCGTATTTAAATAACATTGGTATAGATTTTTTTACAATTGAAGAATTTATTTTATTAGGAGATCCAAGTCTTAAAGTAGGAGGTTATCCATAAGGAGAACAACAGAATAAAAACTGAGAGAAAACTATTTATCCAAACAAATTATTTAAAAATGGGGGACCTAGTTATAATAAATTGGGGAGGTAAACTGTACCTGCTTTCCGCTTAGAGGCGCATTCCTCCTATCAATGCATCCCGTCCCCCACTTTTTATAACTATAACACATTAATGTTTACTTTTCAAAAATAAGAATGGATTTGTTCCAACAGATAAAAATATAACAAGTAAGTCCTTTATTGGACTAATTGCTCCTCTGTTGAAACAACTTCATCATTTATCCGAACAAAGCGCCTAATCCTGCAGCTGCCTCTTCTTCAGAGACTTCTGGTTCTTCTTTTTTCTTCTTTTTATCTTCTTCTTTTTTATCGCCTTCAGGTTTACCCTCAGCTGAAGCACCTCCTGATGGCGCGGCAGCAACTGGTGCGGCTACAGGCAATGCAGCGTTTTGTATTGCTTCATCAATATTTACTCCCTCTAATGATGCTGTTAGTGCTTTGATTCGTGCGTCATCAGGTTTTACACCCGCAGATGTGAGTACCTTCTTGATGTTTGCATCAGTTATCTTCTGCCCTGCTGCGTGAAGAAGCATTGCACTATATATGTATTCCATTTTCTTTTTCCTCCTTAAGTGGTTTTATTCTTTAAAGCAAGCATATTTGCATGTGCTTTTGAAATAAGGTGTTTAATTGTTTCCTTATTTATGATCCCTTGCTCAAGAGCAAGAACGTAAGCATTATAATGAGCCTTCATGAGTAATGATTTTATTGTTAGATTAGTAACCCAACCGGTTTCAACAGCCAGATTGAATGCATTATTTGATGCTTGTCTCATTTTTCCAAGGAACTCATCAATATTAATATCCAGGACATCCGGTTTGAAAATATTACCCTCTTCAAACACTGCGTGAAGTGTCATTCCTATTTCAACCGGGAAAATTTCAAGTCGTGTCAGCATCTGAGCAACATCTCGCGGGATTTTTTCACCCTGTGGAACTATTACTTTATCGGTTTTTATTATAACTTTTCCCTCTTGTATGGCTGCGGGAATACCAGCCTTTTGTAGTTCTCCAACTATTGGCCCTGGTTTAAATGGTGTATCCCCTGCTTTTACTTCTATATCATATGTTGCGGTTTCTCCACCTTTTGCTGGAGCCATTGTCCGTGCTGCTTTGATTTGAGCGAAAAGTTTGAAAGGGTTCATATCTGTTGCTATAATCGCTGTTTGACCAGTTACAATTTCTTTTAAATCAGATATGCCTTTAACCTGTTTTTCTGCTTCATCTAATGATTTAAAAATAAGGTTGTTTTTTGCTGAACGAATAGAAGCGATCCCATGTAAATTTTTTCTCATTTGCTGCATCTGTGGAGCTGGTATACCACCAATTTCTATTATACCAATAATCTTGTTATTTGTAAGGAGATCAGCAATTTCTTTTACCTCCTCATATTTCCATTCAGCAACATGAGCATCCATAAATTCTCACCCTAAATTATCCTCTCTGATGGACCCATTGTGGTCTTAATGTATATTGATCCAATGTTTATTCTTCCTCGTTCAAGTGCGTGTTCAACTCTTCTGATAATAGTATCAACGTTCTCTGCGATATGATCCTTTGGCATATCAGCAGCTCCAGCAACTGTATGAAATGTTTTGTTACTTTTCGAACGGACTTTGACAGTGTTACGAAGGTTTTTTACCATACCTGTTAAATCCGCTTGAGGCGGCACTGGTTTAGGCATTTTACCCCGAGGCCCTAATACTGTACCAAGCGTTTTACCAATCGTTGGCATCAGTGGAGCCTCCGATATAAAGAAATCATGCTCATCAGCTATTTTTTTGAATTTCTTTTTATCACTAGCAAGATCCTCTATTTCTTCAGGTTTAATTAAAAGATCAACATGTTTTTTTGATTTAATAGCAAGTTCACCACTTGCAAAAAGAGCGATTTTAGCCTCTTTACCACGACTATATGGGAGAATGATTTCTTCATCGATACGGTTCTTTGGAATTTTAAGATCAATATTTTTTAGATTAAAAACTATATCAATATTCTGTTTGAATTTACGATTTTGTTTCTTAGATTCCTCTAAGATCTTTTCTACAATATCCACAGTCTTTTTGCTTGTCATAGACATCATTGAGTGTTTTTATGCACATTTTCTCCATAAAAATGGAAAAATGTGTTCTTCGGGAATGACAACCCTATTTATAAAAGTTTGGTTAATATATTATTTTACTTTTTCTTGTTATAGAGCCTTTCAAGAATAATCTCAAGGATCTCCTCTGGACCACGTGCTTTTTTAAGTTCTCTTTTTACAATGAGGGGAGTACCCTCAATATTTGTCTTATTTACATTTTTATCTGTTATTAAAACAGCTTGTTTTTCGGTTATATTGGAAATACTGCTTACAACCTTTGCTTTTCTAAGTAGTTTTTTATCATATCTATCAACACATGTTAAAAGTATTTTTCTTTTATCCTGACTTACTGCTTCGAAAGGTGCTCGCTCCATTGGTATAACCTTGTATCCTACTTTTTCTAGTATTGTAAATATTTCTTGTTGGAAATCTTTGTATCCTACTGGTTTTATTGTTCCAGGTTTTATTTCTTTGTGAGGAACTCTATATTTCAGTATTTCTATAGGCTTAGTAATATCATCGCCCAGAAGATTCTCTATCCTGAATGCTAATTCAACACTTGCATTCATTCCATCCTCGTACATTTGCACGGTTCTTCTTGATACACGCAGGGATCTAGCGAAAGTTCCAAGGGATATATTCTGCTCTTTTCTGAGGTTTC
>Ga0272442_10007936_pt1 | contig 13610 bp, 8 predicted proteins | sample SSMForm2O_FD_200262 | JGI IMG/M metagenome (GOLD analysis project Ga0272442, IMG submission 200262) | Marine sediment archaeal communities from Little Sippewissett salt marsh, Falmouth, MA, United States - SSM-Form-2O | ecosystem: Environmental > Aquatic > Marine > Wetlands > Sediment ...
TTGCCTCGAGCAGGTTGTATCGGGTGTCCCTGCCCGGCTGTTCGAGGCGGAGGGCGTAGACGTAGCGGCCGGGCGTGGGGTCGCGCCATTCGCTGAGCACGAGCTCCGAGGCGAACAGGACCGATGCCGGCTCCTCGCCCGCATTTCTCACCAGCTCCGGCCGCCAGTGGCCGCTTCTCGCCTCAGGCGGCAGCCTTGCCCCGGTGAAGCGCTTCGCACGACTCACTCCTTGACGAAGACGATGACCTCGTTGCGGAGTCGGCTGCGGGTGAGGCGGGCGGCGCGGTAGGCCTGGTAGGCGCTCTGCTCGGCGCGGAGGGCCGAGCGCTCCCAGACGTCGCGGAACGTTACTGCCCGCGGCTTCGCGGGGTCGGCCGCGAAGCCGGCCTCCACCGACCAGCCCGTGCCGCTGGCCTTCACGCTCTCGCCGAGGGCGTAGACCTTGTAGCCGGGGGGGGCGACCACGGTGAACGCCACGTCGTCGCGCTCGGTGCCCTTCCAGAACAGGGCGCGCTCGCGGGTGCTGCGGCCCACGTCGGTGGCCGGTTCGCTGGCGTTCGGCAGGCGCAGCAGGAGGAACTTGCCCGCCTGGTCGGCCAGGGCCGGCACGTGGTAGGTGAAGACGAGCTGCTCCTGGGGGTTGGCGCGGGCGAACACGGAGTGGGTGAAGCCCTCGAGGTCGACGCCGGTGACCTCGCTGCCCACATAACGGGCGGCCCATTTCTCGATCTCGGCCGCCGTGAGGCTCTTGAGCTGGCGGTAGTCCTTCGCCACGTCGCCGCGGCAGACCAGGGTGTCGCGGACCATGGCGCTGCCGTCGGGGGCGAGGGCCACGTGCACCTGACGGCGCGTGCCCTCCAGGTCGGTCGGGCGTGTGGGGACGAGGACGACGCGGCCCGTGGCCAGGTCGAGGCCGTGGGCGCCCTGCACGTCGGGGTCGAGTTCGCGATAGCCGCGATTCGCATCGTCGGGATGGAGCCAGAGGGCGCCCTTGGGGGTTTCCAGGCGCACGACGGCACGGCTCAGTCCGTGGACGGAAGCGGCTCCGCGCTCGAGGGGGCCTGCCGAGCGTGGCCGGACGAGCACGGCCGTGGCCTCGCGGCCGGCGCCGCGCAGGAGTGCGGCGAGCAGGCGCGCGCGCTCCGTCTCGTTGCCGTAGCGGCGCCCGAGCACGGGAGCGGGGGGCGCGGGGCCGTCGGGGAGGGCATCGAGGCCGACCCGCTCGACGCGCACCTGGGTGCGGACCTCGTCGAAGAGGGCCTCGGGCGGCACGCCGCTGGTCTCGAGTGCGGGGCTGCCGCCGGCGCGCTCGCGGAAGCGCCTGGCCACCTCAGCCCAGGTGGCCTTGGGCCACGTGAGGACCAGCCTGGGGGCAAAGGCGCGCAGCGGCGGCATCATCGGCTCGGGTAGCACCTGCGGCGCGTTCTCCACCCGCCACAGACCGGGCGCGACTCGCTTCAGGCCGTTCGTGGCCACGGTCGCCACGCGGCCCTCGAGCGCCGGCGGGGCCGCCAGGCGCACCGAGCGCCGCAGCGCCGGCTCCGAGCCCCAGAACACGCGGTCGAGCACGAACGGCTCGTGGCCCGACGCCCGCCCGCGATGCGCGGTGGCCAGGAAGAGCGTGGCGCCCGGCACGGCGTTCTTGAGGTTGAACCGCAGGCGGTGCTGGAAGTTGTAGGCGGCCAGTCGGGCGTGGAGCGCTTCGTCCTTCATCGCCGAGTCCGCGATGTGTGCCACCGCGCCGTCGGGGCCGACGGTGAGCCCGAAGATGACCTCGAGCTCCTGGCGGTCGGGGAAGTACTTGAGCGAGCGCATCGCCGAGCGCGCGCCGCGCTGCTGGAGGATCCGCCAGGCCTGGAACCGCTTGACCTCCCACGCCCCGCCGGCCGCCAGAGTGGCCACCGTCTCGTCCCACAGCACCACGTAGCCCGCCTGGGGGAAACGCTGCATGAGATCCTGCGTGGCGGGCCTGAGGGCCTCGACGAACATGGGGATGCGGTCGGGCAGGTCGGTCGCCTTCTGTGCCTCGTCGAGCAGGCGCTTGCGTTGGAACTCGATCCGCTGGACGTCCGCGAGGGCGAACTCGCGCTCCTCGCCGCCCACGGTGGCGTGGGCCTTGCCGTCGGCGATTCGGGTGAGCGTGCCGTGGTACTCCTCGCCGCTCTGGAGGTAGATGGACTCGCCGCCGAGCGCGGGGAGCCATGCCGCGGCCACCGCGAGCGCCAGGCTCAGCGCCAGGGCCCGGCCTCGGGCGGGAAGCCATTGCATCGAGCGTCGCCTCGTCAGGTGTGTGTGTGCGTTCATCGTGCGGCCCTCCGGGCAGCGGCCTCAGCCGTTTTCTGATAGACCAGCTTCAGGCGGCTCCAGGCCGCGATCCGCGTGGCATTGGCCCGATAGGCCCCGTAGTCGGCCTTCGGCACGATGCGGGTGAGGACCTTGAACTGCTCGTGGATGGTGAGGCTCGCGCCGTCGGGCGCCGCCTCCACGCGGCCCTCGTACCACAGGTGCTTGCCGTGGATGGCCAGGGGCTTGGGCACTCCGGCCAGGCGGTAGCCGGGCGGGGTGGCCACCTTGATGGTCGTGCGGTAGCCCTGGGTGGTGGGGCGCTCGATGTCGAACGTGCGGGTGGGCAGGGCCGCCTCGGGGAACTCCCGCACGAAGCCGGGCGGGGTGACCACGTAGAGGTCGCGGGTGCGGGTGGCCAGGTTGGCCACGCGGTAGCGGATCTCCATGGTGAGCTGCTTCGTCAGGTCGTCGAGCTCGCCGAGGCTGAAGCCCGTGCATCGGGCGTTGGGCGCGCGGCGCTGGAGGTACTGCTGCATCATCGGGCCGCGAAGCTGCGGCGGCACTCTCCGCCAGAAGCCCCGCACCATGGCCTCGTAGGTGCCGTTGTAGGCGTTGCGCTCGACGCCAGTCGCCCCGCCGTCCGCAGCGAGGGCCAGCTCCTGGTCGCTCACGCGCTGGTTGTCCTCCGGCGGCGGCACCGGGATGTCGATCACCTTCCCCTCCATGTGGATGACCGCCTTCACCCCATGATCGTCCGCGCGGAAGTAGGGGTAGCGGTAGTTGCTCGCCGTCGAGTCGATGAACCGCGGCTTGCCGTTCGGATAGACCAGGCTGATGCAGTGATTGGCGTCGGGGATGGGAATCTCGGTCACCGCGCGGCCGGCGTCGTTCGTCTGGAGAATGGCGGGAACCGACTTGATGCCGACGGCCTCGCTGAGGCTGGCGAGCACGATCGCCTTGTCCGTGCAGTCGCCGTAGCCGTTCTTGAGCGTCTCGCTGGCCGGGTGTCCCGCCCAGCCGCTCGACAGGGAGCCCTTGATGGACAGGTAGTTGACGTTTCGCTGCACCCAGTGGTAGATGGCGGCCAGTTTCTCATCGTCGGTCTTCGCGTCGCCGACGATCTTCTTCGCGAGGGCCGCGATCTGGGGGGTCTTCTCGACCCGCTCGCGCTGGTAGCCGCCCGTGCGCGTGTGGAGATCGTCCCAGGAGAAGAACAGCGAGCAGTGGACCACGGGCGCGATGTCGCCGCGATCGGGCATCATGGGCTCGGGGGTGTAGGGCGCCACATCGTGGAGCTCCCAGCGATACACGTCGAGCGGGGCGGGCGGTTCGCCGGCGGCCTGGGTGGAGCGTGCGGGCTCCTGCGCCTTTTTCGGCATGTTGCGGGTCGTCCAGTTGAGCTTGCGGCCTGCGGGCACGCGCACGTCGATGATCGAGTCGAGCACGGGCTCCTCGCCCTGGAACAGGAAGCTGGGGAAGAAGTAGTCGGGCACGTCGGGGTTGTAGTAGTCGTATTCGTAGGCGTATTCGACGAGTGAGCCGATCTCGACGCCTGGGATGCGGCCCGAGAGCGCGCGGCGGCGCGTGTTGAGGAACTGCGCCTGCTCCGACGGCGTGGCCACCTTCATCGTCGCCAGGTCGAGCCACTGCGAGCGGCCCTGGGGGTCGATGGAGCGTGCGTGGAACACCCGCCGCCGGCTCCGCCCCTCGCTGAAGCCGAGGGACAGGTCGGCCACCTTCCGCGCCTCATCCTTGAGCACCAGCACCAGGGCGTGGTAGCGGTAGAGCTGGCCCCCGCCGGGCATCAGGGAGTCCTGGCCGTAGTCCAGGCACACCACGGAATCCGAGCCCGCGTGCTTCGCGGCGGCGGCCATTGCCCGCTCGCGATACTGCTCGAGCTGATCGTCGGTCAGCGGCTCGAACCCTGGCACGCGAGCCGCGCTCGCCTGCACATCCGCGGTCTGGCGTCGGACGATGCGCACGGATTCGCGGCCCACGCGCCCCCTGCCCACGCGCACCCGCTCGGCGTCCATGGCCAGGGCGCCCTCGAGCCGCTGGCCGTCCCACGTCTCCACCTCGAACGCTGGCGGCCGTCCCCGTGCCCCGCCGCCGGCACCCGGCGGCCGCTGGCAGGCGGACAGCGCACATAAAGCGACCAGAAGGCAGCAGATCAGGAGCCGTTTCATGCTTCTCTCCAGTTCGGCATTGCTGCACGCGCTCCCCTCTGGCGCCAATCGTAGCATGAGCGCCGCCGTGGCTCAAGGACACCCCTGACCCGCATTCCTCACCAGCTCTGGGCGCCAGTGGCTCCTGCTCGCCTCATGCGGCGGCCTCCGTGCGAGCCGTCCTCGACGTATCCACCAGGGATACGCCTGCGGAAGCTCGCGTGTGCGGCCTTGCCTGAGACGAGAATGAGCGCACTGGGCACGCGCAGACTTTCTGAGAGCCGGGCTCTGGTACTTGATGCTATCCCTCGCTCCTTCCGCGAGATGCTGCGCTCACGCCCAGAGCTGGTGAGTAATGCGGGCCGGCGGAGTTCAATCCACGTCGCGCCCGGCGATGCCGCGGCGGGTGAGGCAGGGGTTGGGCTTGCCGTCGTTGGCGGGACGGATGCGGCGGGCGTCCACGAAGGCCACGTGGCCGTCGGCGAAGAGGAAGTTGCGCGAGCCGCCCCACGTCCACCAGCCCTTGTCGTCTTCGATCCGTTCGTGGTTGCTCGTCCACTCGCCTGCCAGGATCTTGCGGGCGGGGTCGGCCACGCGGGTGCCGCGTTGGCCCCGCGAGGGCTGCGGGGCCGTGTAGGTGGCGCTCGTGGCCGTCATGGCGTCGATCTGCTCGCGGCTGTGGTAGAAGCACATCGAGTAGGCGTAGCTGGTCGACTCGTAGCTCCGCTCGGCCTCGAGGTCGTCCTTGCACAGGAGCACGGACGGGTTGTCGGGGTCGATCTTCTGGCTGAAGTAGGGGGCCACGAGGCCGCGCCAGCCGCGGCCCATCCAGAGCCAGTAGAAGGGCGACGCCGAGACGGGGTCCTCCGCGCACGGATAGAAATCGTCGTGCGCGTTCAGATACATCGAGAAGGCCAGGCCGATCTGCTTGAGATTGCCGCTGCACGCCGTCCGGTGCGCCGTGCCACGCGCACGGGTGACGGCGGGTGCCAATGCGGCGACCAGCACGCCGATGATTGCGATGACCACCAGCAACTCGACCAGGGTGAACGCGCGGCGCCTCGCTGCGACCTGACCCGCCATACCACCCCCGCACTCGGCCCGTACGCGGCGGCCCTGCCCCCATGCTAGCGAGCCGGCGGCCGGTGTCAAGTCACGGCCGGCGATCGCCCTCGCCTGGCGCGGGCGAGAACGTCACGCGGTCGACGTGCTTCCCGACGAGCAGGCGGGCCTCCTCGGCGCTCCGGCACACGGTGCCCGCGATGCGGAAGTTCTCGAAGCGGACGCCGCGGATCGTGTGCTCGGCGTCGAGGCCGCGAAGGGTCGAGGGTTGCGGCCACGGGCGGTCGGCGGAGCAGTTGCGGATGAGGACGTTGCGGATGCAGCCCCGCCCACCCCGGTTGCGGATCGCGAAGTCGGCCAGCCGCTGCTTGATGTCGGGGTAGCACTGCTCGAAGCGGTTGTCCACGAAGCGGATGTTCTCGTACGTCGCCCCGTCGTAGCAGTAGAGCGTCATGCCGCGGTCGCACAGGAGCACGTCGTTGCCCTCGAACGCGATGTCGCGGAACCGTGCGGTGCGGCTCTCGGTGCCGATTTTCAGGGCCGACTTCCTGGTGAGGAACACGCAGCCGCGAACGGTGACGGCCTCGACGTCGCGGTTGATGCCGTCGTAGCCGGCGGACTTGACGGCCACGGCGTCGTCGCCGCACCAGGCGAAGCAGTTCTCGATGAGCACGTGGCTGGAGGCGTCGGGGTCGAAGCCGTCGGTGTTCTTCACGCCCGGATTGTTGAGCAGCTTCACGTTGCGGAGCGTCACGCGGCGGCTACCCACGATATGGGTGTTCCACGAGGGCGGGTCGCGCAGGACGAGCCCCTCGATGGTCACGTCGCGGCTGTTGCGGACGAGGAGCACGCGGCCGCGGTGGCCGTGCTCGGTACGCAGCACGGTGCCCGCGGCGTCGACCGCCCCGCGGCCCGCGATGCGGACGTTCTGGGCGCCGTCCACGAGGATGAGCCGGGGGCTGGTCTTCTTCCCGTCGTTGGGATGGGGCGGGTAGTCCTTCGGGTCGGTCGAGCCCTGGAGCAGGGCGCCGGCGGCCAGGTACAGCGTCGTGCGGCTCTTGAGCGCCAGGCTGCCGGTGCGATAGACACCTTGTGGGAAGAAGAGCGTCTGGCCGTCTGCGAGCGCGTCGATGGCCGCCTGGATCGCCTTCGTCTGCACTGCGCGGCCTGCACCGTCGATGCCCGCGTCGGTGGCCACCATCACGCCCGCCTGTCCCGGCTGCGGCGGGGTCTTCTCGGGCCGCTCGGCGAAGAGGAACAGCCGGGGCAGGCCGTTGGCCTGGACCACGAGGTGGCGCGGCCGGTCGAGGCGGAAGCGCAGCTCGCGGCCGCGGGCCTTGGCCTGGATGCCATAGCGTCGGGGGCTCAGCGACCACGTCCCCACGGGCTCGGCGAGGTGGATCGCCACATCGCAGGCGCCGGTAAACGCAAGCTGGGCGTAGTGGACATCCTTGAAGGCCTGCACGAACACGGCGGTCGAGCCGACGGTCAGCGAGTAGTCCCCGCTCGCGACCGCCCCGGGCGGCGGCGGACAGGGGCCGACGCCTGCGTTCCGCTCGCCGCCCCAGGCCACCGCGCAGAGCAGCGCCAAGGCAACGAGCATGATGTCTCGCGGGGTGAGTGCAGCCCGCAGACAGGAAGGCCGCCTGCCATCCATCTTCCCACTCATCTCCTGGCGGGGATCTAATTCCTGGCCTTGTGCTTGCCGTGGCAGTCCGTGCAGATGGCGTTCTTCGGGGGCGCACCGCGGGCGGCGAAGTCCTTGCGCTTCGTCTCCGCCTTGTGCCGCTTGTGGCACTTGAGGCACGCGGCGTCCACCTCGCCGCGGGTGAACATCACGTCGGGCGTGGTCACGTTGTCCTCGTCCGAGCGATGGGCGAGCGACGGGCCGTGGCAGGTGGCGCAGGCCACCTCCTCCTCGAGGTGCTTCTTCGAGACGGGCTCGCCGTCGAAGTTGGCGTGGCACACGTAGCACGAGGCGTTGGGCGCGGGGATGTTCTCGAACTTCTCGCGGTTGAGCGGGCGGGCGCGCAAGAGGCGCATCTGCACGGGCTTGCCGTCGGCCACGAGCGCGAGGTAGCCCATGGCGGGGTAGGCGTCGTCGCCGCCCTTGGCCACCGGCTTGCCGTCGATGGCCACGGTGAACTTGCCCTCGGAGACGAGGAGGCGCACCTGGCGCCACTCGGCGGTTGGCGAGCCGCTGCCCCGGGCCACCACGCGGCCCGCTGCCGTGCGGATGGAGCCATCGGCCAGGCTCAGGACGTAGCCCGCCTGGTCGGGCATCGGGGCCAGCGAGACGCGGAACCTCAGCCGGCCCGCGCCGCGGAACTCGCCGACGAGCTCGAAGTCGGTCCAGTGCCAGTAGCTGGCCAGCTCGCCCCGCGTGCCGGCCAGGAGGCGGCTCTCGAGCGCCCAGTCCGCGCCCTTGCCCGCCTTCCACTTCGCCAGGTCGGAGCCGTCGAAGAGCGTCAGCCAGCCGTCCTTGCCTGGGGCGAACGGCGCCTCCTTCTTCGGGCTCGCGGCCAGCAGCAGCGTGCCGACGGCCGCGAGGGTTGCGAAGATCGCGCAGCCCCGCCGCATGTACGTCATCTCGTCTCCTGTATGCAGACTCCGACGGCCTGGGCGGCCGCCGGGCAAGGGGTTCGCGAATCGCCGACGGCCGCTGCCCTACACCCACTCCCAGTCGCGCAGCCACTGGTAGCCGGCGGGGAGTCGGTCGAACATGCCGGCGGTCATCTCGGCGAGCTCCGTGCTGTCGAGGATGGCGGGGCGGGCGGCCAGGTCCTCCTTGCGTCGCTCCTCGATGGCCTTCAGGCAGTTGTCCACGTGGTGGGGGAAGATGAGCCCGGGGATGGGCGCGGCGATGGCATCGTTGCACAGGATGTAGCGGAGGGCCATTCGGGCCGCCTTGTCGTCCTCCTCGCGATGCGCGTCGTCCGGCGCGCTGCTGCCCTTGAAGATCGAGTTCGAGGCGAACGGCTTGATGCCGAAGACCCCGATGTCGAGCTTGCGGACAACCTCGAAGATGCTGTCGGTCGGCTTCTCCTTGCTTTTCGCCGTGTAGGGGAAGAGGATGACGGAGAGGATGGGGAACTCTCGGAGCATCATCGCGTGCCAGCGCCGGTCGTGGCTCGAGATGCCGAAGAAGCGCACCTTGCCGCTCTTGACCGCCGCCTCGCCGGCCGCGGCGATCTCGCACGCCGTGTTGTAGTTGTGCAGCCCGCCGGGCTCGTGGCACGTGATGCGCCAGATGTCCACCACATCCAGCTCGGCCTTCTTCATCAGGTCGTCGAGCACTCCCAGGAGGGCCTTCTTCGTGCGGTACTTGGGGTTGCGCACCTCGCGGCTGCACGACGAAAAGCCGAAGATCATGTCCTTGCGCCGGCCCAGGGTGTGGAGGGCCTTCGAGTAGGCGGCGATCTCGCCTTCGCAGCAGGCATCCACGTAGTTGATCCCGCTGTCGAGGCACTTGGCGACGATCTCGGTGCGGTTCTTGTGGAAGTCCTCGCCGCGGAAGGGGCAGCGCTTCCAGTGGCCGCCCAGGCTGATGGCGGAGACCCACAGCTCCGTCTTCCCGCAGCGGCGATACTCCATGCGCTCGTCGAAGCTCAGCACCTTGTCCTTCGCCGGCGGTGCCTTCTCGTTCACGGCAAGCGCCGAGCCGGCGGCCAGCCCTGCGGCAGTGGCGGCGGCCGCTCCTTCGCCGATGAAGCGTCGTCGGGAGAGCTCTCTGTCTGACATCGGTTCTCCTCCTTTCTGGATGGAGGGGTCGGGCCGCTCACACGCGGCGCGCACACGCCTTGAGGAACTTCAGGCCGTCGACGGCCAGCCTGTCGGGGTCGTCGTAGATGGGCCGCCAGATGCACGCCGCGGCACAGAGGTCCACGATGCCGATCGCGAAGCTCTCGATGGTCACCCAGCGGCCGTAGCCGATCGCGGCGAGCGCGGCAAACACCTCGTCCCACTCGACCTGGCCCGTGCCCGGCACGCCGCGGTCGCTCTCGGAGGCGTGGAAGTGGCCGACGTGGCGCCCGCACGCGCGGGTGGCCGCCGCGGTGTCCTTCTCCTCGATGTTCCCGTGGAAGGTATCCACCTGCACCGTCAGCCGCGGGTGGTTCACCTCCTCGCACATCTTCGTGGCGTCGGCCACGGTGTTGAACACATAGGTCTCGAAGCGGTTGAGGGGCTCGATGGCCAGGTCGATCTTCGCGGTCTCGGCGTGCTCCGCGCCGGCGCGCAGGCCGTCGCGGCACCACTTCCACTCGTCGTCCGTGCGTGCCTTGCCCGTGAGCAGGCTCACGGGGGAGTAGATAGGGCCGCCCACGGCGTCGCCCCCCATCGCGGCCGTCAGGTCGACCATCTTGCGCAGCCGCTCGACCCCCGCCTTGCGCTCCTCGGGCTTCGCGCTGCACAGGCTCGTGCCCGGCATCATCACGCAGCAGGCGGTCATGCCCATCTTGCACGATTCCAGGGCCTTGCGCGTGGCCGCAGGGTCGAGCACGCTCAGATCGTTGAAGGGGATCTCCACCCCGTCGAAGCCCATGTCCGCCACCTTCTTCACCAGGTCCACGCGGTCCTTCGAGAAGGTGGGCGTGTAGAGGAGCAGGTTGAGGCCGTACTTCACGTTCAGCGGCCTGCCCCCGCCCTTGTGTGCCATGAGCGTGGAGCAGCCGGCCAGGCCCGCCGCGCCTGCCGCCAGCGCCCCCGTGCCCAGGAACCCCCGCCGGGAGACGTCCTCGTCCGACATGCCGCACCTCCGTTCTCTGCGCCTGAGATGACCGCCCGTCCCCCCGCGCCATTCTACGCCATTCCCCGGGCGGGTCAAGGCGTCACTGGCGCCGCAGGATCAGCCGGCTGCGGGCTTTGGTGATCTGGAGAGCCTTCAGGGTGACGAGGCCCCAGCGATCCGCCGTGGCCTCGCCCGTCTGAATCGCCTTGCCGCCCTCGCTCGCGGCGTTGGCCCAGGTGAACTTCTGCCCGGGGCGGGGCTTGAACTGGCGGCAGTGGCGGGGCGTCACGTCCACCGTGCAGCGGTCCTCGGGGCACGAGCCGATGAGCCACACGGTCATCTCCCAGCGGTCGGGCTCGTCGACGGGCGTCTTGTCGTCCCAGAGCAGCCAGCCGTTGATGCAGCCGTAGTAGTCGCCATCGGCGGGGTCGCCGTTGCCCGGGGTGTTGTCGAGCGAGCAGTTGCCGAAGGCGGGGAGGGTGCGGTCCCAGCGCATCCGGGCGAAGGCCTGGGAGAGCTCGCGGGGCGGCCCGTGGCTCCAGGCGGCCACGAAGGGCTGGCGGGCGGTCAGCAGGCCGCGCCAGCCGCGTGGGTCGTCCTGCCAGCCGAACTCGCTGGTGTGGCCACCGTCCTTGCCCGTGCCCGAGATGCAGATGAGAAACGGGATGTCGCGGTCGGGGTAGGTGTTGACGTATCCGGCCACGCTGTACATCTTCCAGGCATCCTCGCCGTTGGCGGTCTTGATGCCCTTGGGGCCGAGGACTCGGGGCATGGTTGGCCCGCCGGGCGCCCAGCGCAGGTCGTAGTTGGCCGTGTAGGTGCCGAAGGACATGCGGGTGAAGATCTCGGGATGCCGCAGGCCGAAGTGGAGCAGGCTCCCCGTGATCTTCGAGCGGTCGATGCCGTAGCGGCCCATGATCCAGTGGATCATGAAGGACATGTAGCGCTCGGAGAAGTAGTCCACCTTGCACTCGCTCATGGCGCGGAGGGTGCCACGCCCCTCGTTGTAGAAGAGGGCGGGGAGCCAGGCGAGTTGGCGCTCGACCAGGAAGGTCACGCGGTCGGGCCTGGGAACGCGGATGGAGCCGCGGACGTTGAAGGCGCCCGAAATGGTGCCGATGGCCAGCGGTCCGGGAGCCTTGAACTTCGGCGAGTAGGCATAGGCCACGCGGTAGCAGCGGCTCGGCAGGTTGGCGTAGGGCGGGGCGGCCCAGTAGCGGAACCAGTACTCCGTCGGGTCGTCCTTATACTGGTCGTGCTGCACCCACTGGAGCACGGGCTGGGGCGTGGCGGGGGTCTCCCGGAGGGGCTCGGCCAGGCTGTTCCCCTCGCCGATCTGTGAGAGGTTCTCCGTCCCCGCCCGCACGGTGGTCACGGCGTAGTGGGCCGCGCCGGCCGTGCCGGGCGTGTGGACGTAGAGGCCCTCGCCGGGCGTCAGCGCCTTCCCCTTGTCTACGCAGAAGGTGGGGATGACCGAGCTGGGCTCCTCGCGCTGGTTCAGATACTCGCCGCGGAAGTGGATCTTGTAGCACTCGGTGTCGAACCCGCTCAGCGGCTGGACTTCAGCAAGGCGCTCGGCCTGGTGGATGTTGGCCGCGGTGATGGGGCGGGTGTGGCGGTAGATGCGGTAGGCGATGGGCTCGACCTCGCGAACCCGCCGCAGGCCGCGAATGCCTTGGAAGCCGCTCGGCTGGTCGCGCAGGCCGAGGCCCTGGCGGCCGCGCAGGGTCTTGAGCGTGATGGCCGGGTGGTTGGGCATACCGTAGGCGCCGTCGCCGGGGCCGTCGGCCACCACGTCGCCCCGCTCGGCGAACTTCTGCACCCACACCGTCTCGCCGGCCTTGGGGCGGAAGGCCGGGTGCTCGGTCCAGGCGATGAACGTCTGCCCGTCGTGGTGGACCACGCGGACGCCGCCCGCCTGTTCCGGCAGGTCCTTCGGTGCCCCTTCATACACCACGTCGAGGCACGTGCGCGGGGCCTGGAAGCCCTCGAACTGCACGACGGCGATCCCCAGGTTCTTCTCCGGGTCGGTCACCCAGCGGCGCACCGCCTCCGTGGCATCGAAGGAGCGGTACCAGGGTGCCTCGAGGAGCAGGCGGACGTTGCGGATCACGACCGGCTCGCCATCGCGACCGAGGCTCTGCACGGGGCAGAGGATGGCGGGATGGACGGGCTGCGCGTCGTTCTCGGTGAAGCACAGCAGCGACGCGTGGTGCACCGTGGCGCCGCGCGGGATGGCCGAGAGGTCGAAGACGAGGCGGGGGCCGGCCTTCGCCTGGAGGATCTTCAGCGTGCCGGGATGCGTGCACGGGCTCTTCGGGCCGCCCCAGCGCTCGCCCACCGGCGCGGTGGTCCCGGCAGAGCCCACGGCAAGGGCCACGGCTGCGAGGAGAAGACGTCTCATCGGTTCGCTCTCCCTTTTCGCTCGATGCGGATGCGGTGCTTGTGCTTGCACACGGCGACGCCGCGGAGGGTCGCGAGCCCCCAGCGGTCGGCGGCGAGGGTGCCAGAGGTGGTCTTCCCGGCGCAGGTGTTGGTCCACGCGAACGTGTCGCCCTCCCGCGGCCGGAACTTGCCGCACAGGCGGGGTGTGATGTCCACGGTGCACGCCGGCTCGGGGCAGGCGGCGACGAGCCACACGGCCATCTCCCAGGCGTCGGGCTGGTCGACGGCGTCGCGGTTGTCCCAGGCGAGGTAGCCGTTCATCTGGCCGCAGGAGTCGCCGTCGGCCGGGTCGCCGTTGCCGGGATTGTTGTCGAGCGAGCAGTTGCTGAAGGCGGGGAGGGTGGCGTCCCATCGCAGCAGGCTGAACATCGCTCGCACCTCGGGCTGCACGGTGGCGACCTGCTGCTGGCCGCCGGGGTCGTCGCCGCCGGTGCTCCAGGCCGCAATGAAGGGCTGGCGTGCGTCGCGGAGGGCGGCCCAGGCGCGCGGGTCGTCCTGCCAACCGAACTCGCTGGTGTGGCCGGTGTCCTTGCCCGTGCCGGAGCTGCACAGCACCAGCGGGATGTCGCGCCCCGGGTTCTGGCGGAGGAACCAGGCCAGGTCGAGCACGTGCCAGGCGTCCGTGCCGTCGGGCGTTCGGGCCGTGCCTCGGGGGCCGAGGGTGGTGGCCAGGCCGTTGCTGGGCGGCGCCCAGGGATACACATAGCTGGCCGTGTAGTTGCCCAGGAAGATGCGGCGGAAGATCTCGGGGTGGCGCACGGCGATGTGGAGCGGCCCGCTATCGTGCTGGCCGCCGAAGACCTTCGCCCGGTCCACCGGCCAGGCCTCCATCGCCCAGGCCACCTGGCGGAGGAAGTAGCGCTCGGAGAAGTAGTCGACCTTGCACTCCTCGTACGACCGCAGGGTCCCGTGGCCCTCGTTGT
>Ga0272442_10007937_pt1 | contig 13610 bp, 11 predicted proteins | sample SSMForm2O_FD_200262 | JGI IMG/M metagenome (GOLD analysis project Ga0272442, IMG submission 200262) | Marine sediment archaeal communities from Little Sippewissett salt marsh, Falmouth, MA, United States - SSM-Form-2O | ecosystem: Environmental > Aquatic > Marine > Wetlands > Sediment ...
AATAATCTTAGGAATTGAGAATATTCCATATCCGGCAATGGGACATGCTTTTTTCTCTATAAAAGATATGCTTTATGATCCAATCTTTGCTGACCCTTTAGAGCTTTATGATTTTACCAAAGAAAAAAACTTTAAAATCACTTTTGATACCCGTCATTGGGGAACGCTTAATATTCCTATTTCTCTTTTAAATATCTTTAAAAAAATTGAAGATCAGGTCTGTTTGATTCATCTAAGCGATGTATATGGAAAATGGCTGGACAAAACCTGTATTTATAAACAAGGCGTTATCCCAGGCCAAGGAAATTTAGGAGAAAAAAATTTCCAATCTTTTCTCTCTTATCTTAAAAACTGTCCAAAAAAGATTGGCATGACTTTAGAAATAGAAGACCAGGATTTAAAAAACCCAAAACAATCCCAACAAGCATTAGAAACAGTGCTTAACTGGCTGAATTATCAATAAATTTACGGTGCCAAAGCTCAAAATTAAGAATCAACCAAAGCTGGGAATCAAAAGGCTGGTTTTTTTCCTGGTAATGTTTATAAAGTTTTTCAATATAATCAAAATTAAAATATCCTCTGGATTTGGTTTTGCTATCAAAGATTACCTCAAATAAATAGTCCTTTAATTTGCCTCTAAACCAAAGATTAGTAGGCACAGCAAAGCCGTGTTTTCTTTTTTTTATAATCTTAGAAGGAAGAAAATCCTTCATAGCTTCTTTGAAAATACATTTAGTTTTAAATCCTTTTATATTATATTTTAATGGCATTGAATTAACAAAATCAACCAAGTTATGATCTAAAAAGGGAGTCCTGGTTTCTAAACCAACAGCCATGCTAGCTTTGTCAATTTTTTCCAAATAGCGATCTGGCAATAAAATCTTCTGGTCAAGATTTATAAATTTTTCTATTAAACTATAAGAGCTATCTTCGAAAAAATATTTCTTGTAAATTTTTAAACTATCTTCTAATAAATAATCTTTAAATAGATACTTCCTCATATCTTGGGAGAAAAAATCTAACCAGCTTGCATATCTTAATAAATCATCTCTTACTGGCAAAGTTTCAATAAACTTTTTAGTTCTTCTAAAACCAGGTAGAAAATTAATAGATTTTTCAGCTAAACTATTATTAAAAAGCCAATTAAAAAGCATAATTAAAGAACGGTTTTTTTCTATTACATAACGCCTGTAGCCAGCGAATATCTCATCGCCACCTTCTCCGGTTAAAGCAACGGTTATATAATCTTTGGCAAATTGACTAATATAAAAAACCGGGAAATTAGCTGCATCTCCAAAAGGTTCGTCAAAATGATAGACTAATTTGTTTAAAGTATTTATTAAATCTAATTCTTTTAAGATTATTTCATGGTGTTCAGTTTTAAAATAATCAGCCACTAATTTAGCATCAGGAAGTTCATTAAATTCTTTGCCCTCAATATTAAACCCAACAGAAAAAGTTTTTATTGGACAAGAACTAGATTTTGCCATCATTGCTACTACAGCACTGGAATCAATGCCTCCGCTTAAAAACACGCCCAAAGGAACATCAGAAATCAATCTTTGTTTAACTGAATTTTCAAAAAGCTCTGTTAGTTTTTTTAAATAATACTTTTCCCCTTGGTCTTTTTCTCTGTATGAATAAGGTCTCCAATAATTGTTAATTTCTATTTTTCCTTTTTTTAATATTAAATAATTGCCTGGTAAAAGTTTTTTTATGTTTTTATAAATAGTGTCTGGACCAATAGAGTTTCCAAAAGTAAAATAATTAACCATTCCTTGGGGATTTATTTCCCTTTTAATATTTTTGTTTTCCAAAATAGCTTTTATTTCCGAAGCAAAAACAAATTTTTCTTGATCATAATAATAATACAATGGCTTTTGACCTAATCTGTCTCTGGCTAAAAATAACTGCTCTTTATTTTTATCCCAGATAGCAAAAGCAAACATGCCATTAAATTTTTCCAGACAATTTACTCCCCACTCTTGATAACTAAATAAAATTACTTCGGTATCAGTTTCTGATTTAAATTTATAGCCTAATGCTTGCAAGCTTTTTCTTATCTCCTGAAAATTGTATATTTCTCCGTTATAAACAATCCAAAGACTTTCATTGTCATTTGACATTGGCTGATGTCCTGCTTGTGATAAATCAATAATTGACAGTCGAGTATGGCCAAGACCAACTTGATTAAAACAAAAACATCCTTTATCATCAGGGCCCCGATGGTTTAAAACATTATTCATTTTTTGAATTAAAAAAGAGTCAGCTGGTTTTCCGTTTAAATTGTATATTCCATTTAAACCGCACATGATTTTTAGGTTTTTTCCAAAGACATTAAAGATAAAATAGCAATTAAGCTTGTTATTCTGACTCTGAGAATAGTACCGAAATTAGTTATAAAAAGAGAAATAACCCCTAATCCTAATAAAGCAAAAATAAGCAAAGGAAGAGCCAGCTTGTACTTTTTAAAGACAGCCAATCCTTGCTGTTTAAAGGATTTAACAAAACTAAAGAGAAAGACAAAAATAAGCAAATACCAAGGAATTGTTTCAAATAAAGAAAAGCTCTGGCGAAAATTCTTTATTTGCCAAGGAAGAGGACCTAATAAAGTATAAATAAAAGATTTAGCATATTCTATTACGAAATTAGATAATTTAGAAAAATCGGTTTTCGTCTGAAAAGAAGAATTAATAGCAAAAGATTCTCCAGAATCTTCTCTAAACTCCTGTGCAAACTCTTTGCTTAATTTATCTTTTACAGGCTTTATTAACTCTGCATCCTTTTGTGTAGATTCTGTAGCTTCCAATGCAACAGAAGTTTCTAAGGGAGTAACAATATAAGTCTCTTCTCTGTAAACAGTTATAACATCTTTATTAAAATAATGAATAATGGAGTTTAAACCATAATAACCATATCCAGAAATCTGCGGAGAAAAACCTAAAATAATAACAAATATTAAACCGTAAATAACTCTTTTTTTCAGATTTAAACTGGAAATCAAAAACCAGCAAAGAATAAAAACAAAAAGAATGGGATAACCAATATAGAAACGTAAATGAATCAAAAAAGTTAAAACAATAAAAAATAATCCGAATAGTTTCAAAGAAAATTCTTTTATTATTTTTATAATTAAAAGAAAGCTAAATAAAGTCAAAGGAATAACCAAACTATCTTTAAGCAACAAACTCCCAAAATAAACATAGCTCGGATAAAAACAAGTAATTAAAGATATTAAAAGCGCTGATCTTTTAGAAGTGTTTATTTCTAAAGATAATAGATAAACAAAAAGAACAGATAAGCTTGCTAACCAAACCGAAAACATCTGGCCAACAAGCATTCCTGGAAAAAAGAATAAATAAATAAACCCTATTAATATAGGAAAAAGATGACTTATATGTAGGCCTTCAAGAGAAAAATTTCCTTGTCCAAAACGCTGGCTTATTTCTATACCAGTTTGATTATACATTTCATAATCAGCCCCGCCACCAAAAGGACGAAAACCAGTATAATATATAAAGAAAACAGCAACTAAATGGATTAAAAAAGCAATAAAAAAAACTATATATAAATTTTTATCTTTTATTCCTAGCTTAGAAATAATTAAAAAAGTAATTAAACACAGAAAAACAACTAAAAGAAATCCAGCTGCTAATTGTTTGTCTAAAATAGCTGTTAAGATTAAAACAGCTAAGATAAATATAATTATTCTTTTTTTATATGGTGTTAAAAATTCTTTCATATTCTTTAACGCTTTTTTCAATTGAGAAATGTTCAGCTCTTTTTTCACCTGCTTCTGAAAATTTATTCCTTAATTCAGGACTATTCAAAACATTTATAATAGCCATTGCTAAAATTTCTTTATCAGCCACAGGAACTAAAATTCCATTTTTACCATGTTCAATAATTTCTCTTGGCCCAGACAAACAATCAGTAGAAACTACTGGAGTGCCACAAGCCATTGCTTCGATTATCACGTTCCCAAAACCTTCTTGCAAAGAAGAAAGAACAAAAACCGAAGCTCTTTTTATGTATTTATAAATATTTGACTGAAAACCCAAAAAAGCAATATTATTAGACAAGCCAAGTTTATAAGCAAGTTTTTCTAATTTCTCTCTTTCTGATCCCTCGCCTAAAATAACTAAATTAGCAGGCATTTTATCTAAAATTTTTTTAAAAGCTCCTATAAGATTCGGATAATCCTTGGTTTTAGCTAATCTACCAATAGCTAAAATAATTGGAATTTGAGAATCAAAAAACCAGGGATGATTAATTTCTTCTTCAGCTAAATCTTTGATTTTTTGATTGGTTATTGGATTATAAACTACTCTTATTTTATCCAAACAATGAATAAACTTGCAAAGATCAATAGCAACCCCCTTAGAAACACAAATAATAGCATCAGCTTTAGGATAAATACTCTTAATTAAAACAGGAAGAGGAAAACGGGCAAATAATTTATGGCTGATAACCTTAGCTGTAAGAGGAAGAAAAGAAAAAGTAGTATGTTCAGTAATAATAATTTTTATTTTAGAGCCGGAAAAAATTCTGGCTAAAAGGCTTATAATATTAAAACGAGGAAAAGCAGAAACAAAAATATTAGCTTTTTCCTGGCGAAAATACTTTATTAGCTTTAAAAATAATACTAAGCTATAAGAGCTTTTCAAGCCAAAATTAACCAAAGAAACATATTCTGGTATTTCGCCTATAAAAGCTCCTTCCTTTTTCCCTAAAACAATAGACAAATCATATTTTTCTTTATTTAAATTATTCAAAAGATTGACTACGTTTCTTTCCGCGCCTCCGCCTTCTAAATTAGGAAGAAAAAAAGCAATTTTAATTTTTTTGCTGCCAATCATAATTTATACTTAAAGGAAAAATACAAAGAAGAGCCATTAAGTTAGGTATTCTTATTCTAAGAATAATACCAAAATTAGTTATGAAAAGAGAAAGAGCTCCAAAGCTTAGCAAAGTAAAGATTAAAAAAGGAATAGCTGGTTTATATTTTTTAAAAATAATTAGACCTTTTTGTTTAACAGATTTGATTAAGCTAAAAAAGAATACAAGAATAAGAAAATACCAAGGAATTGTTTCTAATAAAGATAAGCTCTGGCGCAAATACCTTATTTGCCAAGGAAAAGGACCTAATAAGCTATAAATAAAAGATTTAAAATAATTTAATACGAAATGGGGAGGATTTTCAAAGCCGGTTTCCACTAAAAAAGAAGATCCCACGCCAGAAACTGATGAATCTGGTTTTTTTTCTGTGTGAACCGAGCTAGGAGCATAAACCACTTCCCTATAAGAAGTAATTGTTGGTATATTAATGTAATGATTAAGGGTTTTAATGCCGTAATAGCCATATCCTAAAAATTGAGGAGAAAAGCCTAAAATAATAATAAAAGCTATTCCATAAATAATCCTTTTTTTGAATCCAAAATTAGAAATTAAAAACCAGGAAATAATAAAGCTAAAAAGAACAGCATAGCCAATATAAAAACGTAGATGAGTTAAAATAGTTAAAAAGACATAGAAAATTAAAAGATATTTAAAAGAGAGTTTGTTTATCAGTTTTAAAGAAAAAAATAAAGCAATCAGAACAAAAGGAATTACTATAGTGTCTTTTAATAACAAGCTGCCAAAATAAACATAGCTGGGATAAAAACAAATTATCAAAGACATTAAAAAGGCCCATTTTTTTGAATTACTTATTTCTAAAACTATTAAATAGGTGAAAATAACAGTTAAAAGTGTTAACCAGACCGAAAACATCTGGCCAACAAGCATATCAGGCAAGGTAAATATATAAATAAAACCAATAAAAACTGAATAATAATGAGATAAACGCAAACCTTGTAAGGAAAAATTTCCCTGGCTAAAGCGCTTAGCTATTTCTATGCCGTTTTTATTATATAAATCATAATCCCCAGCTCCTTCTCCAAATGGGCGGAAATCAGTATAATATATAAACAAAGCCACGCCTAAGTGGATTATTAGAATAATTAAAAGAGCTAAATACAGCTTTTTATCTTTTATTCCTGTTTTCCAAAGAATTAAAAAAGTAATTAAACAAAGAAAAATAAGAAAAGCCAAGCCAACAGCTAAAGTTTTATCCAAAACAGCTATTAATGTAAATCCTATTAAACCTATTAAAACTATTTTTCTTTTATAAGCAAGTAAAAACTTTATCATAAAACCCTTGAAATTTAATCTGTTTTATTTTATTATACTAATATAAATTATGGAAAATGTAAATTCAAATATAAAAACTATTATTCTTTGCGGAGGAATGGGAACAAGATTAAAAGAAGAAACAGAATTTAAACCTAAGCCTTTAGTTAATATCGGTAGCAAGCCTATTCTTTGGCATATTATGAAAATATACAGTCATTTTGGTTATAATGATTTTATTTTAGCTCTGGGTTTTAAGGGCGAAATGATAAAAAACTATTTCTTGGATAAAAACTACCAGCAAGCTGATTTTACTATCAATACCGAACAAGGATCTTTTTCTAATATCTATTATAATAATAAATTCGGAAAAGATAATTTTAATATAACCTTTTCTGATACTGGTTTAAAAACTCCTCATGGTGAAAGAGTTCTGAAATTAAAAAAATACATTAATGAAGACATATTTATGGTTACTTATGGGGACGGAATAGCCAATATAGATATTAACAAATTAGTTGAATTTCACAAATCTAAAGGTAAAATAGCTACTATTACAGGGATCCATCCAACATCTAAATGGGGGTTAATTAAAACTGATAAACAGGGCTTTTTAACCCAGTTTGATCAAAAACCTTATCTTTATGATTATGCTAACGGCGGATTTATGGTTTTTAACAAAGAATTCTTTGACTTTATAAAACCTGGAGACATGATAGAAGATTCTTTTAAAAGATTAATTCCAATAAAACAAATATCTCTTTATAAACACGAAGATTTCTGGTATGGCATGGATACTTATCGGGATTTTATGTTTTTAAATAAGCTTTGGGAAGAAAATCCTAAATGGAAAATATGGAAAAGCTAAATTCTAAAAACATTTTAGTAACTGGCGGGGCTGGATTTATCGGCTCTCATTTGGTTGATAAATTAATTGAACAAGGTAATGAAGTATTAGTAATCGATAATCTATCAAGCGGAAAAAAAGAAAATATAAATCCTAAAGCTGAATTTCATAAAATAGATATTAGAGATCCTGAAATCTCCCGATTTATAAAAAAAATACAAATTGTTTTCCATCTGGCTGCTCAACCTATTGTTGATATTGCCTACAATAATCCTTTAGAAACAATAGAAATAAACATTATGGGCACAGCTAATCTTCTTGAATCTTGCAGAAAAAATAATAACCTAAAATCCATAATAATAACTTCTTCAGACAAGGCCTATGGCAAAAGTAAAAATCTGCCCTATAAAGAAACTGACCCACTTTTAGGCGACCACCCTTATAATTTTTCCAAAAGCGCAACTGATCTTTTAGGCCAAACCTATTTTAAAACTTATAATCTGCCTATTGCTATAACCAGATTCAGTAATGTCTTTGGACCTAGAGATTTTAATTTTAGCAGAATTATTCCGGATATTTTTAAATCAATTATAAAAAATGAACAGCTTTTCATAAGAAGCAACGGAGAAATGATCAGAGAGTTTACTTATGTAGACGATATAACAAACGGTTGCCTTAAATTAGCTGATAACATAGATAGAATCAAAGGCCAAGCATTTAATTTTGGCAGCAAAAATATCTTTAACATAATTAATCTCATTAAGCAAATAGAAGAAATTTTAAATGTAAAAGTTGATTATAAAATAATAAACACAGCTAAGAACGAAATAGCAAAACAATATCTTGATTACAGTAAAGCTGAAAATTTGCTTGATTGGCATCCAAAAACAGAATTTAAACAAGCAATAAAACAGACATTTAATTGGTACAAAGAAAAAAGCGCTCAAATCTAATGAGCGCTTTTAAATAATCAATCGCAAATAAAAACATTTTCAGCAACAAAAATTCCTACTGCTGCTGGGATTATTCTTTTCTTATGAGTTTCAAGTGTTTTACTTGGCAAACTATCTACTGGAAACCATTTGCTTTCTAATGCTTCATTTTCAACTAAAACACAAAGATAAACTATTGAAAAAAAATGCCCCCTATTTTCTGTTGGATGATTAACATTAGCAACAAATCTTTTTTTTAAAATAGGTGTTTCAAGTTCTTCAATTACTAATCTAAAAAGAACATGATCAATACTTTCTCCAGGCCTTAGAATAGAACCTGGGCAATGCCATTCTCCAGGATAAGCAGTATCATCTAACGAACGTTGGATTAAATATACTTCTATCTGTTTAGTTTTAATATTCCAACGAAGGCAAACTGCTTCTATTGCTATACTAATTGTAACTTTGGCTAAAGCATTAAAAAGCTCTGTGCCATAAGGTTTAGTTGGGTCAATTTTCCCTAAAGATTCTATCAATTCTTTGTTTCCTTGTCTAGTCATTATTATTCCTTTCCAATCAGAAATAGTTAATATTTATCTAAAAGAACTATATATCCCATTATAAATAAATTCCTCAAAAAGTCAACCTCCCCGGCCTAAAGGCCGGGGCTTGAGCCTTACTCTTGTTCCCTTTGCTGTCTTATATACTGACGCAATCTAGTTTCATGAATTTTGCCACTTGTTTCTGCAAAGTATCCGTCTTGCCAAAGGCTATCTCCCCAGAGGAATTCCCTAAGCTCGGGAAATTCTTCTCTGATTACTTTGGATGTCCCTCCTTTCAAGAATCCTATTGCTTTAGACAATGATATATTGGGAGGTAATTGTATCATGATATGAACATGATCATCTTTGATAGAAAACTCGTGGAGAAACCACTTGTTAGTTTTACACGCTTCATAGACTAACTCTGAAAGCCTTTGGCACACCTTTTCATAAAGAATAGTCTTTCTGTATTTGGGAACAAAGACAACATGATAAGTTAATCTGTGTATAGAATGATTACTTTTCCACTTAAACGATTTATCATATTTCATTCTGTTGGTTTATCACGATAGACAGCAATGGCAACAAGCTAATGAGCCCTAGGATTAGTCAATTCCTATAATCGTAAAATCGCGCGATCGCATTAATTCAGCAATGGAGTGATTTTAATGATTTGCTAAAAAACATAATGTTTAAACTCGCTATGCCAGGCTTTTTTACTATTGATTTTTGGTAATTTATTATTTATACTGATACATATGGACAAACTCTCAAAAATAGCTTATCAAATAGAAGGCCAGCCAATGTTTAAAGTTTTGGATAAGGTTAAGAAATTAGAGCAAAAAGGCGAAAATATAATACACTTTGAATTAGGCGACCCTGATTTTGCTACTCCTAAACATATAATAGAAGCAGCTTATTCTTCTTTGAAAAAAGGAGAAACCCATTATACTAGCTCTATGGGTCTTTATGATTTTAGAGAAGCAATAAGAAAAACAACCAGTGTTTCTAGAAATTTTAAACCATCAATAGAACAAGTTCTTGTTACTCCTGGAGCCAATATCATAGCTTACTTGGCTATTAAATGCCTAGTAAATCCAGGAGAAGATGTCATAGTGCCAGATCCAGGATTTCCTACCTATTTTTCAGTTATCAAGCTTTGCCAAGTTAATCCTATAAGAATAGCTTTAAAAGAGGAAAATAAATTCCGAATGGATCCTAATGATATTAGGAAAGCTATTACCCCTAAAACCAAGCTTATTATAATTAATTCTCCTAATAATCCCACTGGTTCGGTAATGACCAAAGATGAGCTTGATGAAGTATATAAAATTGCCCAAGAAAAAGGAATTTATCTTTTAAGCGATGAAATTTACTCTAGGATGATGTATGGAGAAACTGAATTTTACAGCCCTTCTATTAATGATGCCTGTAAAAAAACAACTATTGTGCTTAATGGATTTTCCAAAGCTTTTGCCATGACTGGTTGGAGATTAGGAACAGCTATTGGACCAGAAGAAGTTATTGAAAAAATGGGCTTGTTGGTTCAAACTTTATGCTCCTGCGTTTCTCCTTTTATCCAAAGAGCAGGCATAGCTGCTATTAAAGGAGACCAAACAGAAGTTAATAAAATGATGAAGATTTATAAACAAAGAAGGGATATCTTGGTTCAAGGATTAAACAAAATACCTGGAATTAGTTGTCTAAAAAATGAAGGCGCATTCTATGTTTTTCCTAATATAACTAAAACAGGAATGACTAGCGAACAATTTGCTGATTTTATTCTTGATAAAGCTAAAGTTGCTCTTTTACCTGGAACTAATTTCGGCCAATACGGCCAAGGATATGTGCGTTTAACTTATGCCACTAATGTTGAAAATATTAAACAAGGCCTTGAAAGAATAAGCAAGGCTTTAAAATAATGCGCGTTGCTGACTATATTCCAAAATTTATTTATGACAAAGGAGTAAAACATGTTTTTATGTTGGCTGGCGGAGGAATAATGCATCTAACTGACGGCTTAGCTAATAATAAAGATTTAAAAACCATTTGTCTTCACCACGAACAGTCAATTTCTATGGCTATAGAGGCCTATGCCAAAATAACTAATAATTTTGCTCTTGGGTATTTTACCAGCGGACCAGGAACCACTAATGCTTTAACTGGTTTAGCCGGAGCTTGGCTTGATTCTGTCCCCTGCTTGTTCATTTCTGGACAGGTTAAAAAAAAGCAGTCAGTTTATAAATCTAATATATTTGGATTAAGGCAGATTGGGGTTCAAGAAATAAATATTCTGCCAATAGTTAGGTCTATTACTAAATATTCTGCTTTTGTTGATAATGCTGATGACATTAGATATCATTTGGAAAAAGCTTTTTATCTGGCAAAGCAAGGAAGACCAGGCCCGGCCTGGCTGGATATTCCTTTAGATATTCAGGCTGCTTCAATCAGGCCTGATTCTTTAAAAAGTTTTGAGCCAGAAAAAGAATTAAAACAAGATTTTGATTTAAATAAAATTTCTCAATATTTCAGAACAGCTTCCAGACCTGTAATCTTAGCTGGCCAAGGAGTAAGAATATCAGGCGCAATTGACAAACTATTGGCCTTAGCTGAAAAAAAAGAAATCCCTATTGTTACTAGTTTTTTAGGCATTGATATTATTGAAAGCCAGCATCCCTGCTATGTAGGTAGAATAGGAATAAAAGGCGACCGGGCTGGCAATCTTGCTGTTCAGAATAGTGATTTATTGATTGTTATTGGCTCTAGTCTGCCTGTGGCAGAAACTGGTTATGAATATAAGGATTTTGCCAGAGAAGCAAAAATAATTATAAATGATATAGATGCTTCCAGTCATAAAAGAAATTCAATAAAAATTGATCTTTTTATACAAGCTGATGCTAAAGAATTTATTGATAAAATAAATCAATTAGAACATAATTTTGATAAAACATGGCTTAAAACCTGTATTAGTTGGAGAGAAAAATATCCTGTATGTCTGCCTGAATATGAAAAACTAAAACAGGAAATCAATATATATTATTTTATTGACAAGCTATCTCAAAAACTTGATAATAACGATGTAGTAGTAACCGATGCTGGTTCAGCTTTTTATGCTGGTTCTCAAGCTATAAAAATTAAAAAAGGAGTGAGATACATAACTTCAGGTGGTTTAGCTACTATGGGCTATAGTTTGCCAGCTAGTATAGGAATTAGTTCAGCTATTGGAAATAAAAAAGTCATGTGTATTACTGGAGACGGTTCATTCCAACAGAATATCCAAGAATTACAAACAATTATTCATTATAATCTACCTTTAAAAATCTTTGTTCTTAATAATCAGGGTTATCTTTCTATAAGATTCACCCAGGCTAAGTTTTTCCAACGTTTTATTGGAGAAGGACCGGAATCAGGGGTTTCTTTTCCAGATTCTGAAAAAATAGCTAAGGCCTATGGAATTAAATTCATCCGGGCTAAAAACAATGAAGAGCTTGGCAATGCTTTAGATGAAACCTTAAAATACAATGGCCCAGTTATCTGCGAAATAATCTGTCCAAAAGATCAATTAATCATTCCAAGCGTAGCTTCAGAAAAAAAACCTGATGGAACAATAATTTCCAAGCCCTTAGAAGATATGTATCCTTTTTTAGATCGCGAAGAGTTTAAAAAAAATATGATTATTAAACCTCTTTAACGTGGCGAGAATACTTTTAATCAATCCCCATACTCCGGAGTTTGTCAAAAATAAAGACAAAAGCATTCCTATTGGATTATTATATTTAGCTTCAGTATTAGAGAAATACAAACATCAAGTTCAATTAATAGATGTTAATAATGATCTTTTAGATTTATCACATAAAAAAGAAAAAGCAGATCCGGCTGAATATCTTTCTCAAGAATTTATTAAAAGAATTAATCTTTTTAAGCCGGGTTTCGTAGGGATCGGCTGTCTTTTTTCTGGAAGATTTAAAAATGCTCTTTTAATAAGCAGGATAATTAAAAAATATTATCCTAACACTCCTATTGTTTTAGGCGGAATTCATCCTAGTATTTTTCCAAAAGAAATCCTTAATGATTATTCTTATATAGATTATATTTTAATCGGAGAAGGCGAGTATTCTTTTTTAGATTTAGTTGAAAATAAAGATATAGAAAAAATAGATGGAATAGCTTTTAGAAAAAATGGAAAGATAGTTGTAAACGAAAAAAAATTCTTTATTGAAAACCTTGACGAACTGCCATTTCCAGCTTACAATCTTTTAAATCTAAAAAATTATTACTTTGATACAACAAAATGGCATAATCCTAAAAAATTAGCCATTAATGTTCCCCTGCCCATAATTTCAAGCCGGGCTTGCCCTTATCGCTGCACTTTTTGTTCAATGTATATAATTCATGGTAGGAAATTTCGTCCGCGCTCAGCAGAAAATGTTGTTGATGAAATTGAATATCTATACAATAATTACGACCAGAGATATTTCTCTTTTATGGATGACAACCTTACTCTTGATAAAAAAAGAATATTAAAAATTTGTGAGGAAATTATTAAACGAAAACTTAATATCCAATTTGATACTCCTAACGGCGTTAGAATCAACACTCTGGACAAACAAGTAATGGATGCTTTAGTAAAGGCTGGGTTAATTAGGATCTGCGTGGCTCCAGAAAGCGGTTCTGATTTTATCAGAAATCAAGTAATTCACAAAGGGCTGTCAACAAAAGAAATATATGATTTTTTCGCATTTGTTAATGATTATAAAAACTTATATGTAAAGGCATTTTTTATTATCGGATTTCCAGAAGAAACAAAAGAAACCTTAAATGAAACTTATGAAATGATAAAGCGTTTGCCTGTACACCAAATATCCATATTTAATGTTATTCCTTTTCCTGGCACAGCTTTATTTGAACAATGCAAAAAAGAAAACTTAATTAACATTCCTTTAGATAATCTGCATAATTTAGCCACTTTTGCCAATTACAATGAAAGCGATTAGCCTTTTATCAAACCCTATAAATTAGAAATAAAAGATTTGATTGATTTTAGAAAAAAAGCTTATGAACTTATTAAACAAAAAAGCAAATTATGTCTAAAATATTAATAACTGGAGCAACTGGTTT
>Ga0272442_10007938_pt1 | contig 13607 bp, 13 predicted proteins | sample SSMForm2O_FD_200262 | JGI IMG/M metagenome (GOLD analysis project Ga0272442, IMG submission 200262) | Marine sediment archaeal communities from Little Sippewissett salt marsh, Falmouth, MA, United States - SSM-Form-2O | ecosystem: Environmental > Aquatic > Marine > Wetlands > Sediment ...
TTTCCTACCTTAAAAAGTAGGGTTTGGTAAGGCCAAAAGTAGGAATTTACTCGTTGCTTTTTTGCGAGAGGCGTATCAAAATGTATATATTATACGGCTGCTATGGGAGCTTTAGGGCTGGGAAGTGACGCGTTATCCTCCTCCTTCCTCCTGTTTACGCGCCCAGCCCTGTTTTTTTAAAAATCGTGTTTTTTCGCCGTAAAGCGTGTTTTTTTAAAAAGAGTAGGATTTTCCTACCTTAAAAAGTAGGCTTTTGGAAGGCCAAAAGTAGGAATTTACTCGTTGCATTGTTTTTTTAAAGATGTTTTACTTGTTTAAAAACAGATGCTCACATTCGGGGCTGGGCAATTTCGCTCTCTCCTTTTCCTCCGCGGCCCGGCCCTGACTTTTTTTTAGGGGTGAGCTGTTAAAAAAAGTTTTTTTCCCATCGGTAGTGCGGAGGCGGTTTCCTGTAAGATGGCGCAAGCCTTATATAGACGGCAACTGAGCACAAAAAGAATCGGTGTACAGTTACCTGTTACGGTAAGTGTTTTATTCTCTTGGGGATTTTTCTTTTTTGATTTGAGGAACTTTTATAGACTGCTGCTGGGTTTAGCGGTAAAATACCGATATACAAAAGGATTGTTATTTTTTTTCGGTTATTAAGCAAGTATGGAAACTTGTAATATCAAAACGGCGGGTGTTTTGGAACTGCTGAATACGGGCAGCATATCGGGTCTTAAAGGTTTACGATTCCACTTTATCGGGGCCGGCGGTATCGGGATGAGCGGCCTGGCTAAGGTTTTGGTAAGAAATAAGGCGATTGTCAGCGGGTCGGACAGTGAGGTTAGTGAAGTAACAGCGGAATTGTGCCGGATAGGGGCAGATATAAAGAGTGGGCATAATGCGGAAAATCTTAAGGAAGAGACGGATGCGGTGGTCATCTCGGCTGCGATAAAAGAGGACAACCCGGAACTGAGGGCGGCGCGGGAGAGAGGGTGTGAGATATTCAAATATGCGGAGCTTTTGGGGGGGCTGATGAACTGCTATGAGGGGATAGCAATCAGCGGCACGCACGGCAAAAGCACGACGAGCAGTTGGCTTACTTACTGCCTGAAAGAAGCGGGGCTTGAGCCGAGTTTTATCGTCGGGGCGAAAATAAGTCAGTTGGATAGTTCTTCAGGGGTTGGGGACGGGAGGTATTTTATAGCGGAATCCTGCGAATATGACCGCAGCTTTTTGAACCTTAAGCCGAAAATAGCGGCGATACTAAATATCGAGCAGGATCATCTTGACTACTACAAAGATGAGGATGAAATAGTGGAGGCTTTCAGGGAGTTCGCCGAGGGAGTGAAGCCGGGGGGGGTTGTGATTACCAGCGGTGAGGATGCGAACACGGGGAAGGTCATTGCAGAGGCGGGAGGTGAGAGGCGTTTCGAGACGTTCGGATTCGATGAGGGTTGTAATTTTTCAGCGCAGAATATTCGTCTGGCTGACGGGCTTTACTCATTCGAAGTTTATCATAACGGCGAGGCTGTGGGGGCGACTCAAATGGCCGTGCCGGGCAGGCACAATATTCTGAACGGTCTTGCGGTATTCGGTATGGGTGTGAACGCGGGAGTGGAGGAGGGGCGGATGCTCGAGTCGCTTGGTGAATTTACGGGCATCGACCGTCGGCTGATGCTCAAGGGGCGTTTTAACGGCGTAACAGTTCTTGATGATTACGCCCATCATCCGACAGAAATCAGGGCATCTCTTTGTGCGATACGTGAGAGGTATGAGCCGAAGCGTCTTTGGTGCGTTTTTCAGCCGCACCAGTACAGCCGGACACGTTTTTTACTTGATGATTTTGCAGAAAGCTTTAAGCTTGCCGATGTGACGATTGTGCCGGAGATTTATTTTGTGCGCGATACCGAGGCTGAGAAAAAACAAATCAACTCGGAGATATTAGTCGAGCGAATCCGCGGGAATGGGGCCGATGCGAAGTTTATCGACGGGTTCGGGGCGATTTGCGATTATCTGAAGGAAAATGTGCGAGTTGGCGAATTAGTAGTGAGTATGGGGGCGGGCGATATATGGAAAGTTTCGGATGAATACATTCAGTGGCTTAGAGAAAATTGTTGAGCGTGATTTTTTGCTTTCGAAGCGGACCTGGTACGGTCTCGGGGGGCCGGTTGATTATTTTATACGGCCGAAAAACACGGAAGATTTGAAGGAAGTAATCAAGCGGTGCAATGAAAACAAGATACCAATTTACGTGATGGGGTTCGGGTCAAACCTTTTAATCAGTGACGAGGGCCTTCGCGGGGCGGTGATAAGATTAGAATCAGAGTATTTCAGAAAGATAGAATTCGAGGGTGAAGAAGTCCGTGCAGGTGCTGGTGCGGAATTGAGCAAGCTGGTATTGACCTGTGTTGAAAAGGGGCTTTCGGGAGTCGAGACTCTGACGGGCATTCCAGGTTCTATTGGGGGATCCGTCAAAATGAACGCGGGGGGCAATTTCGGGGACATAGGTGCGGCGGTGGAGAGTGTAACACTGATGGACATAGAGGGTAATATTTTTGAGAAGAGCAAGCCGGAACTGATTTTCGACTACCGGCGAACAAACATAACAGCGAAGTTTATTTTGGGCGCGCTGCTGAAACTGGGCGGGGGTGACCCTGAGCAGATAATGCGAACAGTGAAGGAGATGTGGATTTATAAAAAGAACAATCAGCCTTTGAATACGAAGAATTCTGGTTGTATATTCAAAAATCCAAGCGGCGCTTCGGCGGGCGCGTTGATTGACAGGGCGGGGCTTAAGGGGATGCAAATCGGCGGGGCGGCAGTGAGCGATAAACATGCAAATTTCATAATCGCCGGAAAAGACTGTAAAAGCCGTGACGTGATGCGACTGATAGACGTTGTCAAGGAAAGAGTGAAAGAAAAGTTCGACGTAGAACTGGAACTTGAAATCGAAATCTGGAAATGAACTTTTAATTCGTTATTCGTGACCTTTTGCCGCAGCCGGAGCATGAGGGTCGCGGTGCGGGAGATGTGACAACAGCAAGTTGAAGATGAAAAGGAGTCAATTGAAAGTATGCGTTCTTACGGGGGGCATCGGTTCGGAACGGGAGGTAAGCATTCAAAGCGGCAATTGCGTCGCTGAGGGGCTGGAGAAGGGGGGAGTGAATGTAGTTGTGGCGGATATTACGCCGGAGAATACGGAGATACTCAGGGCCGATGATATTGATGTGTTCTTTATCGCCCTGCACGGCAAATTCGGAGAGGACGGCCAGCTCCAACAGATTTTAGAGGACAGAGGACTTTTATATACCGGCAGCGGGCCTGGGGCAAGCAAGCAGGCATTCGACAAGATTGTGAGTAAAAAGATTTTTGCCGAGAGGGGAATCAGGACGCCTGCGGCGATTGAATTTGGCAAGGAAAGCGATGCGGGTGAGGTTGAGAAGCAATTGGAGGGGCTGGGAGATAAATATGTAGTTAAACCTGTAACGCAGGGCAGCAGCGTGGGGGTGAGTATTATAGAGAGGTGCGGAGAAGTAACAGCAGCGTCCCGAAAGTGCCTTGGTGAATTCGGGGATTGTATGATAGAAGAATTTATTGCCGGTCGGGAGATAACGGTTGGAATTTTTTGCGGTGAGGCGTTGCCGATAATCGAGGTCAGGCCGGAAAGGGAGTTTTATGACTACGATGCAAAATACGTCGACGAGCAGACCGGTTTTCTTTTTGATACAATCGAGAGTGGAGAACTGTCGGAACAGATTAAGAGCGCGGCAATAGAGTGTTATAATGCTCTGGGCTGCCGGCATTTTGCACGAGTGGATTTGATTCTGTGCGGCGACGGGTCTTTTTATGTTCTTGAGCTGAATACTATACCAGGTTTGACTACCCATTCGCTTGTTCCGAAGGCGGCGGCGAGGGCGGGGCTTTCGATGAGTGATTTGTGCGTAAAAATCGTTGAGGCGGCACTTGAAGAGAAGTGCAGTGTGGTTCAAGGGTGATAGAGAGAACCAGCAAGGAGCCTTTATAGGCGACAGGATATATTCGATACGAGAGAGGCCGTGGTTAGAAGAAAAAAGACAAAAAGCAAGGCGAAAAAAATATCGTTCAAGCGGCGCACACCGAAAAAGAAGAAGGCGCGAAAGAAATTTACGGTTCCGCATTTGATGTTAATCTTGAAGGTTTCGGGGGCAATAGCAGCCTTTATCGTTCTTGGAATCGGTTTCACACTTCTCAACGAGTATGTGCAAAACAGGAGGGATGCTTCGGAGACAATGGCTTTACTGGAGTTGGTGAATCCGCCGGTGTGGCTTACCGAAGAGCTTAAGGACAAGATTTATTCTGCGGCGGTGGCGGGCGGGGAAGATTTGAAATTAGATGAGGGGGCGGCCAGGTCGGTTCAGCAGAACCTCGAAAAGTATGCAGCGTGGCTTGATGAGATAGTGGTGCAGGCTACGCATGAGAGCCTTCGCATCGAAGCTACGTGGCGAAAGCCGATAGCACTTGTGAAGTTAGGGATGCTAAAGGTTTATGTTGACAGCAAGCTTGTCGTTCTTGATTTTATGGAGATGGAGAAACTGCCGATTGTTGAGGTGAAGGGGCTGCCTTTAACGTTAAAAGTTCCTCAGGCTGGTTCCGTCTGGCAGCGGGATGATTTGGCGGCTGCTATCGAATTGCTGGTGCAGCTTGACCGAATGGATAACCTTGTTACTCCTGAGAAGCCGCTGCTTTATGAGATTGATAATATCAATGTAAGCAATTTCAACGGGCGTCGGGACAATCGGCTTTCACATATAATCCTTTATACCACCGACAATACGGAGATAATCTGGGGCGCCGAGGTCGGTACCTGGCAGCGGTATCTGGAATCGACGGATGAAGATAAGCTTGCCAAGCTTTACGCTCATTACAAAGAATACGGGACGCTATTGGGCAATATCAAATATATTAACCTTCGCGACCCGGTTGATAATATTCCCCAGCCGGTTGACAGGTATTAACCCACATTTTAGGCACCGGCAAGATTATTCAGGGCATTGGGCAGGTCAATATATTTGTATGGGATTTGAAATTCGCCGCAGAGGGATTTGAATTTGTTCAGGGCCGATTCGCTTAATCTGCTTTGGAAGTCGGGGTCAGCCTTACAGCAGAAAATTCTGCAGCCGGCAAAGCGATACTGATAAACCGTGCATCTTGTATCGATGTTATAGGGACAGCGAGTGGTCGTCATTGGCTTTTGCTTTCCGGCGGACAAATTTGCATTGAAATAGAGAATTTCCGGCGGTGTAATAAAGAGGCGGTGGTCGAATCGGTCAAAATCGCAGCATTTTCCACACATCTGGCATTTTCCGGCAAGGTCATTAGCGGCACTTATCTTCAAATCCAGCCAGCAGTAAACTTCAGCAACTTTTTTCAGCAGTTTAGCGTTGGGGGTCATCTTGCCACCATTTTTTTGCTTTTTTGATTTTTTTTATCTGGTCTTCGGTGTAAAGTCTGCCGCGATTAATTCCGGGGCATTTTTGTGCGGCCTTGTTCCAAGAGTTTTGGCTTTTTAGGTTTTCGGACCAGAAGGGCCAAATTCTGCACTGGCTGGGGCGGACTGGGTAAATCACACATCCTTTTTTGCCGGCGATTTCCTGGAGAAAAATACAATCTTTCGTAGAAGAGTGTTCGATAATCGTTGTCCTCAGTCCGACCTTTTTGAGGTAAGTTCTGCGCAATTGGCGGGGTGATATTTTGAGGAAATCAGCAATAAGTTCAATTTCCGGTCTGGTGACCCAGATGTAGCCTTCCGCCGGTCCCGAGCAGCACCTGCCGCACTGGATACACTCAAAATGCAGACCCGCCGCATACCAGGATGTTTTATTTTTATTTACAGACATGAGTTTCAAAGATTTCAGTTTGTAGCATTTAGCTGTTAGTATTCAACCAGTGATCAATTTTGTCGACAAATTCTTTGCCACTGAGTAGCATTTGTTCAGCTTCGTCGTTTGATATGACGAATGTATAGTCGTAATCCCCAACCTGTCTCTTTTCAAACGCTCTATTAAATTCTCTTCCCATTTCTTTTGTGAAGATGCCTGTTTTAACAAAATTTTCTCCAAAGCCGGATATGACACCTTTGTGAGAGGAAAAAGAGAGATTCTTTGTGAGCAGGACGGCCTGAGCGGAATAAAACATAGCGTAGTAAGTTCTTGAAACGGATGATTCACAATCTCCGTCCTGAAGGAGTAATTCGGCACTTTTCAGATAGCGCTGCGCCCTTTTAATCAGGGCTTTAGTTTCTTTCATGCTGGTATGCCCTCCCTTCGCATATTAATCATTAATGGGCTTTTCAGTGAATTGTAGTCTTTCTCCGAGACAGGGTATACAGATAACAGAACGGAATAATTGAGGTTGATTTCGGTAATTATATCGATTAGTCGGTCTATTTCTTTGCCCACTTTGACGTTACCATCGAGCACAATCGCAAGGTCAATATCCGAATCCTGATTTGCGCGACCTGTGGCGTATGAACCGTAGAGAACGACTTCTTTAAGTCTCTTGCCGTATAATTTCACCACACTGTTTCTGAACTCTATAAGTATCGGTTCTACTTCCATAATGCCTTCCCGGGTATTTTGCTTAGCTTATTTCATTCAAATTATACAACAATCTGTTCAGCATCTCAAACGCTATTTTATTGCAACCAGCCACTAATGCACCACGAGACGAATAATTGATGCTACCATTGATATCACAGCAACCAAACAAACAACAGTTAAAAGGCTAAGTAATATTATAGTTCTTTCTCCAACAGATTTACCCTTAACTCTGCGATACCGAGCAACGAGAATCCAAAGACAACTCAACCAAAGGATATTTCCTATGCATATAAAGACAAATTCTTTCAGGCTTCCCGGCTCCATAGGAAGAAATAAAACCAAACAGACAGTAGAAACTAAGTAACAGATAAATATTGGCCCAAAATATATTTTGAAACCATCGCTGTTAACTATGCGCTTAACTAACATCTTTACCTTACCATTTGAGTACGGCGCCGGTGTCGGCGCTGGTTGCCATCGTGGCGTACTTGGCGAGGTATCCCTCTTTTATTCGTGGCAGAGGCGGCGTCCAGCTCTTTTTTCTTTCGGCAAGTTCGGCATCGGAGAGCTTTACAGTGAGCCTGTTGTTGGGGATATCGATTTCTATTATGTCGCCATCCTTCAATAACCCGATTGGGCCTCCAACGGCAGCTTCGGGGCTGACGTGGCCGATACATGCTCCTCTTGTACCACCGCTGAACCTACCATCAGTAACAAGAGCGACAGATTCGCCAAGTCCGGCTCCCATAATATAGCTTGTCGGACTTAACATCTCCTGCATACCGGGGCCGCCCTTGGGGCCTTCACAGCGTATGACTACCACATCTGCGGCCTTAACTTTGCCGGCCAGGATACCATCGCAGGCCTGCTCCTGACTTTCGAAGATAACAGCAGGGCCTGAGTGAGTTAGCATAGATTCAGTGACGCCGGCTTTTTTGATGACGCTTCCATTCGGAGCGAGGTTGCCGGTCAAAATAACCAATCCGCCGCTCTTCGAATAAGCCTTATCAAGCGGGTGGATGACCTCGGCGTTTTTGATTTCGACATCAGCTATCGTTTTGCCGAGAGTTTTGCCGGTTACCGTCAGGCAATCGGTATTGAGCAGGTCAGGGATTTTGCTGATTTCCTTTAGTATTGCGCTTATACCGCCAGCGGCGTCAACATCTTCGATGTGAAAATTGCTTGAGGGGGAGACTTTGCAGATATTCGGACACTTAGCGCTGACGGCGTTTATTCTTTCGAGGTCGTATTTGATGCCGGCCTCGTTAGCAACCGCCAACGTATGCAGGACGGTATTTGTCGAGCCGCCCATCGCCATATCGAGGGCAAGGGCGTTATCAAGGGATTTTTCGCTGATTATATCCAGTGGCTTGATGTCCTTTTCGATTAGCGAGAGAATCTGTTTTCCTGCAGCTTTGTAGAGTTCATCTCTTTTGCTGTTCGTCGCCAGTATTGTACCGTTGCCGGGCAGCGCCATACCGATAGCCTCGCATAGACAGTTCATTGAATTGGCGGTAAACATTCCCGAACAGCTTCCCTTTCCGGGGCAGCCGGTACACTCGAGGTGCTTCAACTGTTCTTCGTCGATTTTGCCTGCGTTAAACTCTGCAACGCCTTCAAATACGCTGATAAGGTCGACGACTTTGCCGTCTTTTGTTTTTCCAGCGGCCATAGGGCCTCCGGAAACAAAGATTGTGGGGATATTGACCCGCACGGCCGCCATTAGCATACCGGGCACGATTTTGTCGCAGTTGGGTATGCAAACCATGCCGTCAAAGCAATGCGCCCTTGCCATAGTCTCGACGGAATCTGCTACAATTTCCCGTGAGGCCAGCGAGTATTTCATACCGGTATGTCCCATAGCAATTCCGTCACAGACGGCAATGGTATTGAATTCAAAGGGTATTGCTCCGGCCTGGCGGACAGCGTCTTTTACAACCTGTGCGACTTTGTTCAAATGCACGTGGCCGGGAACAATCTCGCAAAAGCTGTTTGCAATTGCGATGAACGGCTTATCGATGTCGGCATCGCTTAATCCGCATGCGCGAAGCAAACTCCTGTGGGGAGCCCGTTGAAAACCTTTTTTTACCGTGTCGCTTTTCATATCTTTCCTTTCTGCGATAAAGAAGTTATAAAGTAATCTTTGGCGCTCAAAAAACCGATTTTAACGGGTAATTACGGACAAATAAAGAAAAATCGCTTGTTTTCATAAAGAGAAAAGGTATAATCAACTGTTCGAATGTTTTGTATATTGCAGTTTTTTGCAAAAAGCAGCGACATTTTATTACAAAATCAGGATTTTTTGATGGAGGTTAGATAATGAAGTCGGAAAAGAATTTCGTTTGGCTGACGATATCGGTAATTTGTTCATTTTTTCTTTTCGCGGGTTGTGAGCCGGCGGCCAGGGATATCGCAGAAGCCAGTGTCCAGACAGAACAGGAGATTGAAAAGCCAATTGAAGAGGCCGTTGAGAAGCCAGTTGAAAAGGCTGTTGAAAAGCCGGAGGTAAAAGTCACGGTTGAAGAACCGGCAGAAGAGCCGGTGACAAAAGTTTCGCTGGATAAGCCGGTTACGCTTGCACTTAAGTTCGTACCGGGAGACTTGTCAACCTACAAGGTAATAGTCGAGTCGGAACGAAGCGTTCAATTTGACGAGCCTGAGCCGAACCGCAGCGGCAACAGGCTCGAAATGACCTACTTCCAGCGGATAAAAAGCATCAACAATAAGGGCAACGCTTCTGTACTAATTACCATCAAGGACCTGAAGTATACTTCCATAGAGAAAAACGCTCCATTGGTCAAATTTGACAGCAGTCTGGAAAAGGATATGCACAATCCTATGGCCAACCTGATAGGTGAAAGTTATACGATAGAGCTTACACCTTCGGGCGAGGTTACGAATGTTTCGGACTTTTCCAAGGCGCAGTTTGCGATTAAAAGTGCATCCAGAGCGGGTAAGGCGGCCACGGCGCTGGTCCAGAAGAACTCAATTAAAGACCGTCACGAGATAGTATCACTTCCTGCGGCCGACAAAAACCAATTAAAACCAAGCGACAATTGGAGCAAGCTGAGGTCTTTTGACTTTGATATGATGGGTTCAAAATCTTTCGAGCGAGTTTATACACTGAAGGAAGTCAACCAGGTCGGCAGTCAAGAGGAGGCCATAGTTGAGATGGAGGGCATTCCAACCGCCGAGACGCTCAAAGACCAGCGTGACGCCCAAAGAGATGCCTTTGCAAGTATGGCCGACAGTACCGACACATATACGGGTCGGTTGAAACTTGATTTGAATACTGGTAAAGTCGAAGAATTTAGAGAGGAATTAGTAACACAATGGGTCATTGTCAGCCCGGACTCACGACCGGGAAGTGGTGAGGCGCCGGAAGCGCTGATAATGAAATCCACTCATCTTTGCAGTCTTGAGAGGGTTGATTAAAAGGTTCCAATACCTTAAATTAAGCCTTTTAAGGTTGAGGTATTGTTGAGTAAGAACAAAGAAGCCGGTGTGTTAAAATTAGTCAGGTGAAAGGGGCAAAAGTGAGAAACAGCCTAATTATTCTTATAGCTCTGGTTTTGAGCGTCCTTGCAGGATGTGAAGGGGCGGCAAAGAAAAAAGAGCCTTCAGGTGGTCGCAGGGAACTGCTGAGTGTAGATTTCACAGAGGGGCAGACTCTTCGTTATAAATTTGTTTCCTACAGGAGCATCGATATTATAACGAAAGACCCTTCCGGGCGCGGCAAAGAGAATATTGATAAAAATTACGAGACAGCTGAAATGGTATTTTCCTATACGCCGTTGGAAATAGACCCATACGGTCCTACGACAGTCAAGGCGACCTGCGAATCTGTAATAACCAAGCGAAATTCAACGAGGCCTGTTCCTGAGGCTCTGAGGACACTATCTGGTAAAAGTTTTACGTTCACAGTCAGTCCGGCTGGCAAAATAGAGGACTATTCGCAATTAAAGAGGCTTATTCGCGAGACCGGCGAAAAAGCCTTCCGGCCCAGGAGTGAGCGAGGCAGGATAAAATGGCCCGATATGATAGGGGATTTTATCGCGACGCAGTGGTTTCTGTGGGATTCTGTTTCCAGTGTACCGAAGCCAGCCGAGGGTGTCTCTTTATGGCAAAGCTGGAAGTCGAAACTTTCGGTTCCCACTCCGATGATAATGCAACAGGCAAGAGATGTTACCTACAGGCTCGAAGACATCCGCCGGGAAGACAAAGGGCTTATTGCTGTGATAAACAGCACTTTCACGGCGGCTGAAACAACACCTAGAAGCTGGCCGATGCCTTACCCCGACGGCACATTCCAAATGAGCGGCAAGTTCGGTTTTTACAGAAACTATAGGGTCCTTGGCTTGAAGGGCAGCGGTGAGGAGTTATACAATATCGATGCCGGTCGAACGGAGAAATACAAGCACGAATATGAGATGCGGCTGAAGGCTTCGGCGCCGTTTGGCATTTCACTTGACCTGCAGATGATTGTCAAACAAAAACTTTTGATGCACCTTCTCCAAGAGCAGGGGACTGAATAAAACAGCGCGTATGAAACTTCAAGGACCAACAAAACACATGTATAAGGTTAAAAAGCAGCGGAGGTAACAGTAGATTGGAACGCAAAAATCTCTGGGCACCGTGGCGAATTCAATACATTCAGGGCTTGAGTGAAAGCAGCGAGTGTTTTATTTGCCACAACCTTGAAAATCCTCAGGATGATGAAAAGAACCTTGTGTTATGGCGTTCGAATCACTGCATTGTAATACTGAACCGCTTTCCTTATAACAACGGCCACTTACTGATAGCCCCGAAACGGCATATAGGCGAGCTTGACCTGGCAGATGACGAAGAGCTTCTGGAATTGACCAAGCTGGTGAGGGAATCAGAGAAAGTTCTTTCTTTAGCGATAAAGCCTCACGGTTTTAATGTGGGTATGAACTTCGGCCGCTGCGCCGGGGCGGGGTTGCCGGAACATATGCATATACATGTGGTGCCGCGCTGGGACGGGGACACAAATTTTATTAACGTATGCAGCGATACGGATGTTATCAGTCAAAGCCTAACGGAGCTTTTTGAGCAATTGAAGCGCAAGAGCGAAGAGCACGGGCTTCCCTGCTTATAAATTCGTATGCCGATATACGAAAAACAAAATACTCAATACGATACACAAAATATGTCCGAACTTGCCTGTTATGCCGTGAGTGAAAATCTCAGTCGGGGCCGAGCTTTCAGGGAAAAACCGCATGCATATCGCTCGGATTTCGAACGTGACCGCGACCGAATAATCCACTGCGAAGCCTTTCGGAGGCTCGAGGGCAAGACACAGGTTTTTACGCCGGGTCTTGACGATAATTATCGCAACCGCCTTACACACACGATTGAGGTTGCACAAATCGGAAGGACTATCGCCAAATCACTGAACCTCAACGAAAGCCTGACCGAGGCGATATGCCTTGCACACGATTTGGGACATCCGCCGTTCGGGCATGCCGGCGAAAACACACTCAATGATTTGATGGTCGAATTCGGCGGTTTTGAACACAACCGGCAGAGTCTGCGAATCGTGGAATTTATCGAGCATCCTTACGCAGATTTTGCGGGTTTGAATCTTATGTATGAGACTCGTCTGGCTCTGGCCAGACACAAAAGTCCTTATGATAAGCCGGAGGATAAGACTTTCAGTGAGCGAAACTGTTCTCTTGAGGGACAAATCGCCGACATTGCGGACCGCATCGCATATAATTGCCACGACCTTGAAGATGGGATGCGGGCCGGTCTGATTGACAGTGAGCAGTTGAAAAATGTTGAAATATTCTCGCAGGTACAGAGTCAAATAAATTCCCGGGGGATTGAAGACCCTTCTGTCCGCAGGACAAGAGCGGCAAAGGGTATTATCGACAGACTGGTGAGCGACTGTATCGAGGCAAGTAAAAAAGCCATCGCCCGGGCGGAATTGAAAACGGTTGAGGATGTCTATGCAGCGGTGGAAAAACTGGTTGTGCTTTCATCAGAAAGTGATGTTATACTGCGGGAGTTGGAAGAGTTTTTACTTGAGAAGTTTTATTTACATAAATCTTTGATGGAGACTGCGGCCAAAGTTAAAAAATGGCTCAGGGAGCTTTTTGAAAGACTATGCAGCCAGCCGGAAGTAATGCCGCTTCACTATCAACAGTTGATAAGCCAACAGGGTCTTGAGCGAACCGTATGCGACTATATCGCCGGAATGACCGATAGATATTGCCTGAAGATGCTAAGGAAAGAATCCTGAATTGGAACACAAGCAACTAACTAAAAGGATGTTACTTACGTCGTGCTTCGGTCTTGGCCGGCTTCCGGTCGCTCCGGGGACGTGGGGGTCGCTGCCGCCGGCGATTATATTTATCTTGATGTGTTATTTTGGTGTGCCTGGTGTGTTGATATCAATAGTTATGGCTGTGCTGGTTTTGTTTGGTTCTGCTGTCTGTGTTAAATTTGCCCCCATTGTAATCGGTGTAACCGGTAAGGTGGACCCTGCAGAAGTAGTTGCCGATGAATTAGCAGGTCAGGCACTGACATTCCTTGTCGTGCCGCTTTTAGTAACCTTGTCGGCGGCGGGTAATCAAATCTGGGTAACGGCTATAATCGGCTTTTTACTGTTCAGGCTGTTTGATATCACCAAGCCCTGGCCCATCCGAAAACTGGAGAAACTATCGAGCGGGTGGGGTATTCTTGCCGATGATTTATTGGCCGGCGTCTATGCGGGGATAGTTTTGCTGGTGTGCGTCAGGTTTTGGATTGCCGGTTTTGCAGGTTAATTCGGGAAGGATTAATGGCGGTAGAATATTCTGTTGAAGTTTGTAAGGGGCTTGAAGAGAAGTTCAGGAGCGCCGGTTTACATCGGCCGATGCGTGTCAGCCGTTATGAAGCAGGTACGGAATTAGTTTATGAAGTTAACGGCATTGGACGGGGGGATAGTGCGAGGGTTCGTCTGGTAATCGATAAGTTTGTCGGGGGAGGCTTTGCCGGGCAGGTTTATAGGGTAAAGGTTTTGGGGATTGAATCCGAGAC
>Ga0272442_10007939_pt1 | contig 13602 bp, 13 predicted proteins | sample SSMForm2O_FD_200262 | JGI IMG/M metagenome (GOLD analysis project Ga0272442, IMG submission 200262) | Marine sediment archaeal communities from Little Sippewissett salt marsh, Falmouth, MA, United States - SSM-Form-2O | ecosystem: Environmental > Aquatic > Marine > Wetlands > Sediment ...
CATGAGGACCTGCAGCGCCGAATCCACATCCCGAACCCCGCCCATGCCGATGACGGGTATTGAAACGGCCGCGCTTAATTCGAAGACATGCCGTACGGTCAGGGGAAAAACCGCCCTGCCTGAAACACCCCCCGTCCGGTTGCCGAGCACGGGCGCTGCGGTGTGTGTGTCGATTATCATTCCCGGGCCCACCGTATTCATGACGCAGAGCGCGTCAGTGCCGGCTTCCTCCGCGGCACGGGCCGTCCCCGTAATGTCAGGAGCATCGGCGCTCAGCTTGACAATGCAGGGCCGGGTACAGCTCTCCTTGACCCGTTTAACAATCGATGCCGTTACAGTAGGGGAATAGGAGAAAGGCGTTCCGAACTCATCGAGCACGTTCGGGCAGGAGAGGTTGAGCTCGAGAAAATCGAAGTCGAGCTCCTCGAGCAGAAGGGCAAGCTTGCCGAAATCATCCGCGGTTTCGCCGAAAATGGAAACCATAAGTGGAAAGTTTTTTTCAGCTTCACCGAACCGGGCCAGGAATTCATCCACACCGGGATTGGAAAGCCCGACCGCGTTGATAAGCCCCTCTCCCCAGTCGAAGACAACGGGGGAATGGTGCCCCTCTCTCCTTTTCAAACCCACGGACTTCGTTGTCAGAAGCCCCGCCCCGAGACCGTGGACCCTCCTCAGAGAAGCCGGTGTGACACCGAGAACACCTGAAGCGAGAACGGAGGGGCTTGCGAGCCCGACACCGAGAAAATCCGTTCCGATGCTCATAGGATCTCTATCTCCCCCTCCCTGACGATTCTTTCACAGTAGTAGCAACGCAGCGTAAGGGGGGATTTGCTTATTGTCCTGAACCGTGTCGTGGCTTCGCCCCTGGAGGTAATACAGTTCGGGTTGAGGCACTTGACGATGCCGGTATAGTCCTCGGGGATCTCGATCGTCCTCTTCTCCGTCAAGGTGCCGTCTTTGATGATATTGATCGTTGCTCGCGGAGCGATGAGTGATATTCTGTCCGTTTCTTCCTTTTCCAGGTACTTGTTCTCAATCTTAATAATATCCTTCCTTCCCAGTTTCTTGCTTGAAAATCCTATCCCGATTGTCAGTATTCCCTCGTTTTCGAGCCCGAGTATATCCACGACCTTGAGCGCTTTCGTACTCGGTATATGGTCGATCACCGTACCGTCACTGATGGCATAGACTTTGTACGTCTTCATATTCTCATCCTTTTTCCCCGCATTATGACGGGAGCGCTCCCGTTACCAGCCCGAGAACCGCCTGCCGCACGGGTATTCCGTTGTGGGCCTGCCTGAAATAGATGGCGTTCTCGAGCCCGTCCACATCGAGCGCGATCTCATCCACACGCGGGAGCGGATGCATTATCTTCACACCACCGCCGATCAGGTCGACGACTTCAGAGGTAACACGGTAGCATCCGGCTACTTTTTCATACTCCTGCAAATCGCCGAATCGTTCCTTCTGTATCCGCGTAACGTAGAGTACGTCGAGCTTGCCTGCAGTCTCCTCCAGGTTCTCCAGCTCCTGCACGCGGGAGCCCCTTTCCTTGATTTCCTTAACGAGATACTCGGGCATATTGAGCAGCTCGGGAGAAATAAACATCATGGACGTTTTAAAAAGTGAAAGTGCGTAGGCAAGCGAGTGTACGGTGCGCCCGTACTTAAGGTCACCGAGAAATCCAACCCTGACGGAGGAAAGGTCGTCGAAGAACTCGCTGAGCGTGAAGATATCGAGAAAGGTCTGGGTCGGATGCTGATTGGCGCCGTCGCCGGCGTTTATGACCGGTACCTCGGCGACCTCCGAAGCCAGGCGCGCCGCCCCTTCCACCGGATGCCTTATGACGATGACGTCGCAGTATCCCGATACCGTTTTTATCGAGTCCGCGAGGGATTCCCCCTTTCGCACGGATGAAAATTCTGCGTTCGCGAACCCGATGACCTCTCCTCCCATGTATCGCATGGCGGATTCAAAGGAGAGTCTCGTTCTCGTGCTCGGCTCGAAGAACAGGGTGGCGAGAATCTTCGACCGCATGAAGTCCCTGAGCTCGCCTTTCTTAATTTTCGAGGCACAGGAGGCGATATGGCGAAGGGAATCCCTGTCCATATCTCTCATTGACACGATGCTTCTGCCCTTGAAATCCATGGTGCGTCTTCTCCTTCTATTTCATTCCCCTGGAACCGGGTTTCACAAAAGGTATTCCCTCTCCGCAGAGGGGGCATTTCCGGGGTTCATAAATTGGAATAGCCATTTTTATACATGAAAAAAAGGGCACGGGCGGGTTAAAGCTTCCGGATGACCTGTCCACAAGCGTACCGCACACGGACACCACGCCCCCTCCTTCCTCCACCGCTTCCACCACTTCGAGAACCGACCCTCCGGTCGTGACAACGTCCTCAACGACGGCGACCTTTTCTCCTGTTCGTATCCGGAAGTTTCTTCTTAAACACATGCGGCCCTTTTCCCGCTCCAAAAAGAGCGCCCTCTTCTTGGTGAGGCGCCCGATTTCATAAGAAACGATGATACCCCCGACAGCGGGCGCCGCCACCGTATCGAATTCATATTCCTGCAGCATTTCCGAAAGGTCCTCCATGAAAGGAAGCGCTTTGTCGGGATGTGAGAGGAGCTGGGCGCACTGTATATACCGGGAGGAGTGATTGCCCGAGGTCAGCAGGAAATGTCCCTCGAGTAAAGCATTCGAATCCCTCAGCAGTTTTAGTGCCCTGTCGCGGTCCACGATAATAGTTCCCCGTCCCTTTATGAATATAAAAAAAAGGCTCTCTCCTATGAAAAGGAGAAAGCCTTTTCGGCCGATTGGATTTCAGGTTCACGAACGAACACATCCATTTGAGAAATGAGTATATTCAATCAGAAATGGCACGTCAAGCCTTTTCTTACAGGCATGAAAAAAAGGGGAACACTGAGATCGTCCTATCCCAAAAGTGAGAGGAGCAGCGCCTGTGCCGTATAGAGCCGGTTCTCGGCCTGTTTGAATATCAGCGATTTTTCGCATCCTATGGCATACTCGTCTATCTCGTAGCCCGGATGTACGGGCATGTCGTGCATGACGTACAGGTCCCGGCCCTCTATAAGGGACCTGTTGATCTGATAGGGGTGCATGATCTCCGTTCTCTTCCGTTTTTCCTCTTCATACTCTTTATCGTGGAAATGCTCCATGTTGATCCAGGTGTCGGTATAGATGAAACCGCACCGGTCCGCAGCTTCTTCGAGATCGTCGCATCGCTCGAGAACGGCGGAGTGCTCCATGCGGGCATTCAGGTCATCCGGGATGCTGTCCCTGAGCGGCGTTACGAATATGAGCTTCACACCCGTTTTTTCACACCCGTAGAAGAGGGAATTCGCGACGTTGTTCTGCACACCCACATAGCAGAGCGTTGAATCGTACCCTCCCCCGGCCTCATATATGGTCATCAAATCCGCGAGTGCCTGTGACGGATGGTAGAGATCGTCGCATCCGTTTATGAGGGGAATGTCAACCGATTTCTCGAGGATTCGAAGATCTTCACTGCGCACCAGGCGCGCCATGATACAGTCGAAAGTCCGGTTCACGAAACCGGCCTCGTACTCTATGGGAGATAGGGCGAAGTTGCTCGAATTCCAGTCCAGTACCACGCAGGAGCCCCCCAGTTTTTTCATTCCCAGCTCAAAGGCGACACGGGTCCTCGTGGATGTCTTCTGAAAGAGAAGGAGGAGAGATTTTCCACGAAGTTTATCCCTGTAGCAGTCCGGGTTCTCCCTGATATCGATCGCGAGCTGAACGGTTTGGGCCGTCTCCCGGGGAGACAGCTCGTCGAGCGAGATAATGCTCTTCATGCGGTTTGCTCCACTGCTGAATGTTTTTTTCGTCATTGATGAATGGTTTTTTCATCACTGACGAATGCTTTATTCATCACAGAGGCCGCGACTCCGGCCGGGTGGGATGATTCAACGCGCATACCTGCCCATGAGCTGACCGGACCCGAGAATATGGCCGTCCATTTTCTTCAGGAGCTGCTTCTTCGTGAGCCCTGAACTTCGAATCAGGGTATCGAGCGCGTAAACCCTGAAGTAGTAGCGGTGCGTACCTCCGGGCGGGCAGGGACCCCCGTACCCGAAACGCTTGAAATCGTTCTTTCCCTGCAGGCAGCCTTCGACCTTCTCCGAACCGGCAACGGCCTCTGCCAGCGTTCGGGTATCCGGCGGGATGTCGTAGATCACCCAGTGCACCCAGGTGCCCACCGGTGCGTCGGGGTCGTCGGCGATGACGGCGTAGCTCCTCGTTCCGTCCGGACCGGCGGACCACTGCAGAGGCGGGGAAACGTCCTCCCCGTCGCACGTGTACTTCACCGGTATCATTTCGCCCTCGCTGAACCCGGTACTCTGAACGGACAGTTCCATCTCTCCCCCCTCTTTTCTCTCAGTAGCGTAGAGAGCGTGTATCATGAGCGAAGCAATGATTAAGAGGATCAGAAATATTCCTTTCACGGTCACTCTCCCATAAATGATACTACCCCCTGGCCGGCTTATTTTCAATACCATTTCATTTGTCCCGGCATATGTGGTACTATTCATCATCACGATAGGAGGGTTTCTTCATGAACGAGCAGCTTCTGGAACACATAGAGAACCTCGAGATAATCGATACGCATGAGCATCTTTCTCCTTTTGAAAAAGACAGGGACCGGGATACCGATGTTCTCAAGGAATATCTCACTCACTATTTCAGCTGCGACCTCCTTTCCTCGGGACTCTCGGAAGAAGGGCTCGAACAGGCGCGTGACCCGTCACTCGGGCTGAGGGACCGGTGGAAACTCGTGGAACCCCACTGGGAAGCGTGCCGCTTTACCGGCTACGGCCGGGCGCTTGACAGGGCCGCGGAAGGGCTGTACGGCTTTCCCGGCATCAACCGCGAAACCGTCGAGCCCCTGAACGAGTCTTTTATGAAATCGCTGGAGCCCGGGCATTTCAAGTATGTTCTTAAAAAGAAGTCCCTCATCAGGATCAGCATTCTTCACGACCTGGAGGGACGGATCGATTGCGACCCCTCTTTTTTCAGATCCGTACTGCCGATAGATTCCCTCGTACTGCCCAAGGACAGGTCCGACATCACCGGAATTGAAACAGTGTCCGGAATACGGATACGCGCGTTCGAGGATTACCTGGAAGCCTGCGTGAGAATCATCCTGAATGCCCGGGAGAAAGGTGCGATCGGGTTGAAAAGCACACTCGCATACCAGCGCTCCATTCGTTTCGATCGATGGACCGCGCACGAGGCAGAGCGGGCTTTCAACGAAATCTTCAAGACACGCCACCTCAGGCAGGAAGAGAGGCCGCAGTTCACCGTAGGCGTCGGGTTTCAGGACTTCGTCATGCACCATATCCTGCGTATCGCCGAAAGGGAGTCAATGGTGATGCAGGTGCACACGGGCATCCAGGAGGGGTCCGGCAATATCATCTCGAACAGCGACCCCGCCCTCCTCTCAAATCTCTTTGTCGAATACCCTGATCTGCGTTTCGACGTCTTCCACATGGGATTCCCATTCCAGCACGTGCTCGCCGTATGCGCCAAGAACTTCCCCAACGTGTTCATTGACCTGTGCTGGGCGCACATCGTTTCTCCGTTGTGCGCGGTTAGAATGCTGGAGGAGCTCGTGGACACGGTCCCCGTGAACAAGATACTCGGATTCGGCGGCGATTACTGCTTCGTGGACGGCGTGTACGGACATCAGTACATGGCCCGGAGGAATATCTGTGAAGCGCTCTCGCGGCAGATCGACAGGGGCCGCCTGGGTTTGGACGATGCAGAACATATCGCATCCATGATACTGTACGAGAACCCTTCCCGCCTCTTCGGTCTGACGAAGATTGAGTGAAGAAAACGGCAATCACCGCCGTTTGTACCGCCCGGGAATCCTTTTAAGTTGATTGTAACCGCCTGTCCCGTTAGATTTAGGTGACTCCATCCGATGCTGAAGCGAAACAAGGAAACATGAAACGCCTACTCTTTTTTCCTCTCCTCCTGATACTCCTGCTCTCCGGCTCACATACGATAAGGGCGCATCCCCACGTGTTCATAGATACGAGGGTGGTCACGGTTTTCGACGCAAAGGGGATCGCGGGATTCCGGATCGAGTGGGTATTCGACGATATGTTCACCGCCATGATAATCGAGGACTTTGACGCTGATTACGACCTGCTTTTCAGCAGTTCGGAAATAAAGGATATCGAAGGGAACGCGTTCTCGAACCTGAGGAACTTTCACTACTTCTCCTATGTCTCCTGGGACGGCGGAGAATACGACGGAAAACGGGTGAGCGATTTTTCCGCTTCCATACAGAGCGAAGGGCTGCTGGTGTACCGTTTCTTCATTCCCTGCAGGATAACGGTGGGTAAAGAAAATAAAACGGTAAAAATCTGGATATACGACGACAGCTACTACTGTGACGTCGGCTTCGCTATAGAAAGACCGGTGGCCTTCGAGAATGACGAGGGTTTCAGGGCCAGCTATGAGATAGGACAGGACAAGGATATCACCTACTACTACGGGCAGATCAGCCCGCAGGTCCTGAAGCTTACCGTGGGGATGAAGAATGGATAGGAAAAAACTCGTCATTCCGATCGTCTTCATCCTCTTTGTCTGCGCCGTATATCCCCTGTTCGGACAGAATCCCTTTATCAGCGGCGAAGCAGCGGATAAGCAAAAGAGCAGCGGTCCCGCCCTGCTCGGCGGTTTCCTGCAGAAGACGACATCGTGGCAGCGAACGCTGAACAAGCGCATGACCGAACTCGGCCGTGACATTAAAAAGGGCAACAATCCCCGTGCCGTATTCATTATTACACTGCTGGCATTTATTTACGGCGTCATACACGCGCTCGGTCCGGGGCACGGAAAAACGGTTTCCGGGTCCTATTTCGTTTCGAACCGGGCGGCCGTGAAGGACGGCGTGCTTATCGGATCTCTCATAGCCGTGGTACACACCGTCTCGGCGGTCGCGGTGGTGCTCCTCCTCTATTTCATACTGAAGAGGAGCATCAGCACCTCTCTGGAGCATTACTCGAGGGTGGTGAAGATCGTCAGTGCGGGCGCCATCATCGCCATCGGGATTTTCCTGCTGGCACGGCGTCTATTAACGAAAAAGGAAAAAGCTTCCCCCGAGACAAAATCCGAAACCCCCAACGGGAAGGGCCTTCTCCTCATAGCGCTCGCCGTGGGAATCGTACCCTGCCCCGGCGCGATACTCATACTGCTCTTCTCCATGAACATGGATATCATACCGTACGGCATCGTTCTCGCCTTTGTGATGTCCCTCGGCATGGCGCTGACCATTTCATTGATATGCTGTGCCGTCATCGCGGCGAAGAAAGGTATATTCGGCCTGCGATTCGGCGGAAAATACGAAAGGAAAGACACCGCAAAGCATATCGGGCTCTATACCGTGGAGATCGCCGGGGCCGTCATGGTGGTCCTTCTCGGAGCGGTCTTTCTTGCGGGCGCCGTGTGACAGTCCTGCATCACCTGTTTTTACTGCGCGCGTCGTATTCCCGAATCTTCTTCACCACCTTTTCCTCCGCTTCCCGGTATATGTCCTGAATCATGGGATCGAAGAAACGGAATACGCGGTTCTCAAAGGGCTGGTCGAGCCGGTCGTAGAATCGTTTTTTAAAATCCTCCATGTCCTTTCCGTACAGGTGGTAGGAATCCGCGTGCCAGTTCATCCTGCCGAGCTCGACCTTCCTGCCTGACTGCTCGGCGAGGGGTTGTCGCACGAGGTCGTTGTTCAAGTGCGTTACGCCGAACATGTTCATGAAATTGGCACCCCACGCGTCGTTGCTCCTGAACCGGACGTTGCAGTTGAGATACCACACATCGTTTTCTTCGATGATCCGGTAATGCAATGACTGCAGGCAGGGGGGATCATAGCACTCCAGGTCCATCCAGGGCATCCAGGTGATCATCTGAGCCTGGCGCGTGTAGGGCATATCGAGCAGTTTTCGCACCACCGCATCGAACTGGTCAATCCTGAATGAACCCTTGACACTGTGCCCCCCCGGGGCCCTCTCCTTCCACGCTCCGTAATCGTGGAGCCTCCAGTGGTAGGTATACTCCCATCGCGTATCCTCGGGATCGTCCAGGTTCTTCATCCAGTGGTCCTTGGCACCCTCCAGCTCCATGACATACTCCCGCAGGTCCTCTATGCCGCCGGGAAAAGCCTTGTGAATCATGGGATCGGACCAGGGCTCATGAATGGTTATATTCATGGTTGCGTCCAGGCTCGGACCGTCCTCGGGCCTGTCGTACTGTGTCTCTATGGTAATACCATTCTCGTAAAGACCGATGAGGGCCTTCTCATAGGCTTCAGCGATGGTCCTCCCCTCGACATGCACTACCGGTAAGCTCTTCATCTCCCGACCTCCTTAAGCGCACCTTTTCAAAGCACACAGAGCGCGGACGCATGCTCAATATACGGGGATGATCCGTTATTTGTAAAGTATTTGCAGGAGAGAAAGTGTGTCGGCTGCATGCGCTATGCGAAAACTTTCTCGCAACCTTGGAATATGTAAGCTTACGGACGGATGCTCTTTGCGGTTTCATTCTGTTTCAATTAACGGCCCATATCTGGATTAATTTCATTTTTGAGATCAGCAGGATGGAGCACAATATAGTCATTGCCGAGGGCATGCTATTTTGTGCATTTCATTTCATTCTTCTAACGGCCAAAATCAGTGGTCGGAGGACGATGAATCAATAATTCTTTAAGGCAAAATAATGATTGATCAAAAAATAAATATTTGAAAATCGGGCAAGCTCCTCCGATCCACTGAATTTCGTTGTTAGCTGGGCTCTATTATTATTCATTTCCTTGCAACCCATATTTCTTGAGTATGTGAAAAATAGCTGTGAGACACTATATTAAAATTTTTTAGCAATTTATTTTTGATAAACCTTGGTGGGTGATATGCAAGATACCACTTTTTTCCTTCCTTCACATCTCCTCGGACAATCAATTTCCCTGAATCATACAATTGCTTTTCACGTAATAGAAGCCTATCTCTGGAAGAATCGCCATGAGTTGTTAAAATTAACAAGCCATTAGGTTTCATAACTCGCCGTAGTTCTCTGATCCATTCGAAATGCATTTCTTCTGATAGATGGGTAAAGACTGATATTGCATATATACAATCAAAGAAGTCGGCCTCAAACGGAAAGGGCGGTTTTGCCTGATTGATGAAGAACCTTATCCCTTTGATATTATCCCGACACCACTTGATTGATTCAGCATTATAATCACTCCCATATAATTCAATATATTTATATCTAAGCTCGGCTTGTAAATGACGAATTACACGACCTGGGCCACTTCCCCATTCAAAAATTCTAATGCTGTTGTCAGTCATCATTTCTTTATTAAGAATATCTGCTATGACTTTTGCATGCATTAAACCTGAATCAAAATAGGATTTCCAGTTGGTATGATTATATGCGTCAAATGCAAGATGCGGTGGAGGGACAGGAAAATTATTATTAGTAGATATAAATTCTCTATTTATTCTTCTATTGATAATCAGACTTTTTTTATATAGTATCCAATCAACTAATTGAAGTAACCTTATTTTTCTCAACACGTTTGCTATGGCATGTAACGTTACCAAAGGCATATTTTGAGTCTCCTGTTTTATAAGCTCACTAGTTATTCTACACAAAATCTCCGTTTGCTGCATATGCATCCGATAATATATGGAATATTGAGGATATTCAAGCATGATTGAAATATATGGTCCACTTGTGACAATCTTAAAATAACCATAACATCGTATTTTAATGTATATAGAGATTTGTGTATAACACGGTCGCTTTGATACGACGATGGAGGGCAATCAACTGAAGGGCGGGCGTTTATGCAACAGGTCCTACGCGGGCGTGCAGTGAAAAAGCATCACGTCGCCGAAATTGAAGAGCTTTGCGAACCGGTCGGCGGGTTTCTTTATGTAGCCGGGCCGCTTTCCCACCGGGATGCCGCCCCAGGATATCTGCTTCAGAATGTTGTAGCCCTTCGACTCCAGCAGCTTACGAAGGGTCTTCCTGGAAAAGAGGAATATATGGTCGGGTATCGCGGACCTCCAGGTATCCTTCGCGACACGGGCCTGTAAACCGTCGACATTGGGAGTGGTGCAGATGATATGGCCGCCGGGTTTCACTATTCTTTTCACCTCGTCGAGTAGGGCCGGCGGATCAGGAACGTGCTCTATGAGGTGGGAGAAATGAACCACGTCGAATGCGTTATCGGGGAGTCCGGCTTCCTCGATGGTGCCGATAAAAATATCGAGTCCGAAATTCTCAATTGCATAGGACGCGGAACGGGCGCAGACCTCCACGCCCTTCGTTTCCCAGCCCTTTTTCTTCATGTGATTGAGCAGCAGGCCCGTCGCGCATCCGATATCCAGGAAACGTCTCTTACCGGAAATCCTGGAGCCGAATATACGGTCGAGGCCTATGTCGCGGAGACCGAACTTCATGAGCGTAAAGAAATTCTCCTGGTTCTCGATTTCATAGTCGAAGTATCCTTCCCCGTAGCGCTTCCTTAAATCGTCGAATACGGGTCTCGGGCTCTGATACACGAGGCCGCAGCTTCCGCACTTCTGATAGGCATACCCGTCCATGGGAAGAAAAAGTTCTCGGTCGCGGGCTCCGCATACGACACATCCGATATCCTCCAGCCTCTCCTCCATACGAACGTCCCCCTGTCACTAAAAAGTGGATGCGAACCCGGCCTGCTTCCGGTACCGCACGCGTTCTCCTTATTTATCGGACGTTTGGGCCGGATGTGGAGGAGGATTCCGCAGGGGGCTGTTCCCTTATGAGTATTCCGTAGTTCCACCCTTCGTCTTTGAAGCGCCTGTCCGTTACCATCCTGACGAATTGTTTTTTCGAGCCGAACGCCTGCCGGATCGGGGTTCCGTTCTCATACAGCTCCATCACCTTCACCCTGAACGTCTCGACGGGAGAGACCGCTGTCAGCACATCGCCGCGGCTGAGGGGATTCTTGATCTCAACATGTATATCATTTTCCCTGAAATCCCTGATAAAACCCGCCACGCTCTGCTTTCCGCGGTCCTTTTCATGCACATTCTGCATCGAACCGGATTGTCTGAAGAGAAAGCCCTTTGTGAATCCGTGGTTGTCGGTCATCCGTAAAAATCTCGAATCGTCATCGTTCCCATCCTGACGGCCGTCTCCGTATACACGGTCGAGCTCCCGCCGGTAGGCCCTGGCGGCGAGTGCAACATAGAGGATATTCTTCGTTCTTCCCTCGATCTTATATCCGTCGATACGAAGCGGCTTCATGCGGTCCAGCTCCCCCAGAAGGTTCAGGTCCCGTGAGTTCAGTATGTACGTTCCCTTCGAATCTTCCTCGATCGGGTGGAGCTCGCCCGGTCTCTTTTCCTCCACGAGGTAGTATTTCCACCTGCACGTACCCGCGCATTCCCCCCTGTTTGCGTCTCTGCCCGCAAGCAGGTCGGAGAGGAGACATCTTCCCGAATAGGACACGCAAAGCGCTCCGTGAACGAATATCTCGAGCTCAACGTTCATGCATCTCTCGCGTATCCGCATAATTTCCCGGAACCCGAGCTCTCGCGCCAGTATGACCCGTTTTACACCGAGGTCACTAAAGAATCCGACGCTCTCCGAATTGGTGACGTTCGCCTGCGTACTCAGATGAACGGGTGTCTCGATTTTCAACCGTCTCACCAGCCGGAGCAGTCCGGGGTCGGAAATAATGAACGCATCGGGCCCCAGTTCCGCCGCCGCCCGCAGGGTCTTCTCGACCTCGTCGAGGTCATGCTCATGCGCGAATATGTTCGCGGTCACAAAGAGCTTCTTTCCTGCCGTGTGTGCGTACCGGATAGACCGTTCTAGCATGGGCAGGTCGTACTGGTTCAGGTTGGCTCTGAGGGAGATGGATGGCGGCCCGGCATACACGGCATCCGCACCGTATGCGAATGCGTATTTCAGCTTTTGCTCGTTTCCGGCCGGACATATGAGCTGAGGTTTCACCGTCTTTTCACCGCTGGGCACGGGAGAATCCTCCTGCCGTCTTCGGCCTCCGCCGGACAAATTAAATCCCATCTGTAAGAATGTAGTTTCTGAAATATTCGTTTTCGAACAGGAAGGAACCATGGAAACGCGGTCGAACCCGGGAAGAAACGGTTAGTCCAAGCCCGCCTCATTCGTCGCTATCTTCAGCTTGTCGAGCTTTCCTTCTTCTTTACGAGGGGCGCGCGTTTTTTCCTCGGACTCTTCTTTTTGCCGGGAGACGGGCGGCTTCTTTCTTTTCACGGTTTTTTTCCCGGTTATACCGACGATTTCCTCTATCTCCCTGCGGTCGAGTACTTCCTTTTCGAGGAGTCGTTTTGCGAGCCGGTCAAGCCTGGTCTTGTTTTTCGTGAGAAGGGTCAAGGCCCTCTTATAGGCATCGTCGACAATCCGCCGAATCTCTTCGTCGATGAACTGCGAGGTCTGTTCTGAGTAATCCTTGTGACGGGCGATCTCCTTGCCGATGAAAATGGGTTCTTCCTTCTGGCCGTACAGGAGCGGTCCGAGCTTTTCGCTCATTCCCCACTCGCATACCATCTTGCGCGCCATACTTGTCGCCCGTTCAATATCGTTCCGAGCGCCCGTGGTTATTCCGCCCTTGCTGAACTCGATCTCCTCGGCGACACGTCCGCCCATAAGGAGAATCACCTGGTCTATGATATAGTCCCTCGTGAGGTTATGCTTATCCGATTCCGGAAGGCTCTGCGTCAAACCGAGCGAGAGCCCGCGTGGAATGATCGTCATCTTGTGTACCGGATCCGCGTTCGGCAGCAGCATTCCGAGAAGTGCGTGGCCGGCCTCATGATAGGCGGTTACCTTCTTCTCTTCTTCGGATATGATGACGCTCCTCCGCTCAGGACCCATCAGGACCTTGTCCTTTGCGAATTCGAACTCGTCCATGCCGACCCTGCGCTTGTTTCGCCGTGCCGCAAGGAGCGCGGCCTCGTTTACGAGATTGGCAAGGTCGGCGCCGGAAAAACCGGGGGTACCCCGCGCAATAACCGTGAAATTGACCGCTTTCGCAACGGGTATCTTCTGGGCGTGGACCTTCAGTATTCCCTCCCGGCCCTTGATGTCCGGTATGTCCACCACCACCTGCCTGTCGAACCTTCCGGGTCTGAGCAGGGCCGGATCGAGAACGTCGGGCCTGTTCGTGGCCGCCACCACGATGATACCCTCGTTCTCCTCGAATCCGTCCATCTCCACGAGAAGCTGGTTCAGGGTCTGCTCGCGCTCGTCGTGTCCTCCGCCGTAACCGGCTCCCCTGACCCTGCCGACGGCATCGAGCTCGTCGATGAAAATGATACAGGGCGAATGCTTCTTGCCCTGGTCAAAGAGGTCACGCACCCTGCTCGCGCCGACGCCGACGAACATCTCCACGAAATCCGATCCGCTCATACTGAAGAAGGGAACATCAGCCTCGCCCGCGATTGCCTTTGCAAGAAGGGTCTTTCCCGTACCGGGAGGCCCGATGAGGAGCAGGCCCTTCGGGATCTTCGCGCCGA
>Ga0272442_10007940_pt1 | contig 13602 bp, 3 predicted proteins | sample SSMForm2O_FD_200262 | JGI IMG/M metagenome (GOLD analysis project Ga0272442, IMG submission 200262) | Marine sediment archaeal communities from Little Sippewissett salt marsh, Falmouth, MA, United States - SSM-Form-2O | ecosystem: Environmental > Aquatic > Marine > Wetlands > Sediment ...
TTCCCTAGTTGAGCGATTGCCGTAAAGTGAAAAGTTCCACTTTTATTCCCGTCCAGGAACTTCTGAAACACCATGGAATCACCCAATGGCCCCAGAAAATACATACCGATCCATTCCCCGGCATTACCGGGAGCATTGGAAAAGGTCACAGTGATGGTATCTCCGGGTTTGACGTTTGTGGGGAAAGCGGTTAACGATGGAGGCTGAATCACTGACGCATTAAGGGTTATAGTGACAGTTTTTGTTACTCCACCGGTTGTAATATTTATGATTTCGGTTCCGGGCTGATTGGATGCCGTGAAAGTAGCCGAATAGGTGCCATCTCCATTATCCTGTACTCCACCGATAGTGCCAAGACCGTTGGTTGTGCTTATCCTCACATTCTGTCCGGTCAGTGGCTTACCGCTGGCATCTTTTACCGACACAGTGATGGGCCAGGTGGAACTGCCGTCGGCTGGTATGGATGCTGGAGGGGTGTTAACCACGATAGATGGTGGCTGCGTCGTTGGCGTATTAAGGGTTATGCTGGTAGTTTGTGTAACTCCCCCGGTTGTAATCTTTATAATCTCGGTTCCGGGCTGATTGGATGCTGTGAAAGTGGCCGAGTAAGTGCCATCCCCATTGTCCCGCACTCCGCTGATAGTGCCAAGCCCGTTGGTTGTGGTTATTTTCACGTCCTGTCCGGTCAATGGCTTGCCGCTGGCATCCTTCACTGATATAGTTATAGTCCATGTAGAACTTCCGTCGGCCGGGATAGATGCTGGCGGGGCATTAACCACGATAGAAGAAGGTGTTTCTTTTACCGGCGCGCTCTGCATATATGGGGAAAAGTCCACGTTGTCGCTGACTTTATTGCCTTTACCGTTCGGATTTTTGGTAGCGTGGTAAGGGCCGGATACATGATCCCACCAGTTATTCCGCGCGTTGACCGTGGCCGAACCAAAATTCCTGACCCCGTGATCGCTGATATTAACGAAGGCGTTATTGGGACTGATGGTGGGGTTCGAGGTGTCTCTTACGCGAACCGCATCACCCAGGATGTTTGAAATTTCGCAGTTAGAAATAGTGGGGGCCGAGTTGCCCAGACATTGGATACCCGCATCATCCCAGTAGCCGGGATATTTTACACGGCAGTGATCGAGCGTACCGTAACTATCATTGTAGAATATAATTGAGTTCCAGTTGTCCGGTTCAGGGGATGTATCTGCTCCGTTGGCGTTAGTGTCGCCGCCTATATCATCTGAGCTGGAAGTGAAAATAACAGGAACTGACGATGTCCCGCGAGCGTCCAGGTTACCATATACCCCAATAAAGGCATTAATATCCATCTTTACGATCACACCTGGGTCTATATCCAGTTTGGCTCCAGCGCCGATGGTGAAGATGGGAACCGAATATGGAGGTGACCCTGAATATTTCTTCCAGGCTGTCGTCTTGCCTTCCGGAACTGAAAAGTTATCAATCCGAAAACCATAGTTACCACAGGACAAACACTGGCTGCCGGTGAAGTCTGCCACATTAGCATAAGCGCCCCAAAGATGCACAGGCCACCAGAGGATATCGGATATGGTTGTATTCAGGATTGAAGGGGCAGCAGAATCAACTATGCGTATCCCATCACCATTAACATATTTTATCTGGCAGTTGGTGACGTCAGGAGCTGAATTTCCCAAACACTTGATGGCACAATCGTCCCAGTATCCGCCATAGGTTATATCACAATAATCAAGACTCCCGGAGCTGCCATCATAAAAGAAAATCGCGTTCCAGTTGTCCGGTTGAGGGGTGGTTTCACCTTTATCACCGTTGGTATCCCCGCCAATGTCATCGGGCCAGGAGGTGAATGTAACCCGGTTACTCCCTGTCCCCTGAGTCATCAGGTTACCATATACCCCAATAAAGGCATTAATATCCATCTTCACGATCACACCTGGGTCTATATCCAGTTTGGCTCCAGCGCCAATTGTGAAGGTAGGAACCGAATATGGAGGTGAGCCTGAATATTTCTTCCAGACTGTAGTTTTGCCTTCTGGTACTGAAAAACTATCAAATCGGAAGCCGTAGTGACCGCAGGACAGACACTCACTACCAGTGAAATCTGCCACATTAGCATAAGCGCCCCACAGGTGCACAGGCCACCAGAGAATATCGGATATGGTAGTGTTTATGATTGAAGGAGAAGCGGTATCATATATGCGGATTCCATCACCGTTTACGTGGGTTATCCGGCAGTTGGATATGCTTGGAGCAGTGTTACCCACACATTTGATCGCGCAGTCATCCCAATAGCCTGTGTAAGTTATATCACAATAATCAAGACTCCCGGAACTGTCATTATAAAAGAAAATCGCGTTCCAGTTATCCCACTGAGGGGTGGTTTCGCTTCCATCCGCGTTAGTATCGCCACCAATGTCATCGGGCGAGGAAGTGAAAGTGATGCGGTTATTTCCCGTTCCCTGAGCCGTCAGATTGCCGTATACACCGATATAGGCGTTAATGTCCATTTTAACGATCAGGCCAGGCTCTATAATCAGCTTCCCGTTGCCACTAATCACAAACGAGCCGACAGAGTGTGGCGGAGTTCCCGAATATTTTTCCCAGGTTATAGTCTGGTTCTCCGGAACTGTAAAACTTTCAAACCGGAACCCGTGATTAACGTTATTGCTGCACGTGCTGCCGGTAAAATCCGCAATTTTGGCCTGCCAACCCCACAAATGCACGGGCCAGATCGTATTAGATATGGTAGTGTTTATTATCTTCGGGGAAGCGGCATCAAATATCCTTATCCCATCTCCGCCAACGTGTGAAATGGTGGAATTGGATATAGTCGGCGATGAATTCCCCATACACTTTATGCCGACATCATTCCAATATCCACTATAGGACATATCGCAATAATCCAGAGTTCCGGAGGTCCCATCATAAAAATGGATAGCCCCCCACCAGTCGGGAACAAGATCACCATTGGATGTAAAAACTACACGCGAGCTTGCTGTGCCCCTGGCATTTAATGAGCCATACACGATTATGTTCCTATGATTGTTAAATTTCACTATCACTCCGGGGTTGATAGTCAGGGTTTGGCCAGCAGGTATGACAATATCTGATGTCACGATGTACGGACTTCCCGCTAAAGTCCAGGCTCCGCCTTGAGTGTCCGATACATTGCCTGAGACTTCAGTGGCTGTATATATCTGTGATGAAGAATTAGCTCCAGGCTCATCAAAATCATCTATCAAAGCACCGTCTACACTGATATTGTCGAAGGCAACCGAATTCATCCCCCACGACGATACGCCAATAGTGCCGCTATCAAAAGCATTGTCTTCTACGTCAATGAGCAGATTTCCATCAGTGTATATTTCGATGTTGTTTCCTACAGCCTCAACTTTGATACCAAGCCAGGCGTCTAGGGTATAAACCGTCTGATTTTGCCGATCAAGCTCGGTATATTTCCCGTTAACACACTTGCGGAGACGGCCAAATCTGCCGGTGGTACGGTTGGCCTGTCCGTTCATGTCGAACACATAGAAATTATTCTCATCTACGTAGCGGAACATAACACCCGGAATATCATCATCTGTTGGATACATATCCAATTCCAGTGTTAAGTCGGCCCAATCCCCACCCACGTAGGTTGCCCAGGTAGCGCGGGCAGGGCTGTCGGTCGCCGCATCACTGGTATATATATTTGAGCCTTGGAACAATGCTTTCTGCCCATCTACCTCTTTTACAGACCAGTCCGCTGGCCCATCGGTAGCACCTGTTTCTTCGTAAATCTCCCAATTTCTGATACTCGCAGCAGTTTCAAACAGCGTATCGAAGTCATCTGATAGGTAACCCGCGATGCTAACGGACGCGATAGAAATGGTGATCAAGATTGGTAATGCAATAATGCTTAGCAGTTTCATCCTCATGTCCTTTCCTTTTCCCCAGAAAACTTTGAGTCGATTCTTATTTTGATCCTTAGTACCAACTTGATTTTGACGAACGATGAGAACACACTCCTTCTCCAAAACTTCATATCTCACGAAGTCCCAAACAAGCCAGAGATATGCAAATTAAATGTTTAGCCATATATGTTTACTGCTTGAGATTTCTTTCCTTAGTAGGATGACCTTGCCATCTGGATGGAGAATAAAGGGGGGACATCATGTATATGCTATGATGGGCGGATTTGACGAACAGGTAAGAACGAAGATTATTCGCAAAAGGCTTGCCCTACAAGTTGTGAAACTCTCATCTCTAAAAAATTTATTGATCATTATACAACAATAGAATTTTAGCACTTCTGATGGTCCTGTGTCAAGGCTTTTCTGTTCCAAAAATGCACATCTAAGCTGCCACTGGTAGACGAAATTTTATATTACGCATACGAGTTTTCCAGTTAATCATGTTTTGCGCCATTTCGAGGCTCATACTTGGTATAAAAACATGACTGGATTCCCGCGTTCGCGGGAATCCAGTATGGTCATAGGTGAAAAACTCGTAGTAAGTAGTTAGCCAAATTAGTTTTCTGGATCATAAGTCAAATTCCCCTAACCCCCTTTAAAAGGGGGTTAGGGGAATTTTTGAGATCCATTGCTTTACCATAGTCCATGACAACATGATCTGGAAAATGAATTCGGTCATGTACTTATTATGCATTCATAATATAGTCTATTTTGGGCGTGTATAATCCACAGTGGCAGAATAGGGAGGTGGGTGCAAATGCTAAATTCCCCAATATTCATTGATAGGCCGCTGATACATGTCTATCTTGCCGGACAGGACATCATCATACTTGACCGCTTTTCCACATGCGCCGGACTCAAATATGGCTTCGGAAATGGCATTCGCCTTCATGCCCATTTCGCCGGTTATTTCTGGTTGACGGTCGTTTTGTATTGCATCCAGGAAGTCATAGCACTCGATGTCCACTCCGCTGGTGAAACCATGTGGGAACAGGCGATTTTTCTCCTTTTCACCGAGGGTTGCCATGAATTCCTCTTGCAGTTCAGACATGGGCCGGACGGTTCCGTCTTTCATTTTTATCTCCGTATCACCCCGGGGCCCGTGGAAGACGTCGCGATCTCTTATGGAGCCTTCGCTGCCGTAGTATATGACCTGGTTGAATGAATGTCCCGGCGCAGCCCATGTGATATTCCACACCCCGATAACGCCGCTTTTGAAAGTTATGGTGGCAGCCCACATATCCTCCTCATCTCTGGATACAAGCTGGTCATTCTTATTGGCTTTTCTGTCCTCGATCCTTTTCACCTGGGCATATACGGTGTCCACATCGCCGAAGAGGTAGCGTATGGTATCGCAGAAGTGCGAACCGGAATTCAGCACCATACCGCCGCCGCTCAGCATGTGATCTGCCCTCCAGTTCCAGGGCACTGGATCCGTGCCTCTCCAGGATGCCGTCTGAGAGAAGAAAAAACGTGGCTCGCCGATAATCTTGCTCTCGTTAAACATCCAGTGCGCTGTACGCTGACTGGGGCCGCGACGGACGTTCTCCGCTGTGGCGGTTATCTTGCCGTTGCGCTTCGCCGCTTCCAGGAGCAATTTGCTGGCCTTGATGGTCACTCCAAAGGGCTTCTCGATCAGAACGTTTATGCCAGCATCAAGACATGCTACACCGTTAATGTGATGATCCGAGTGCCTTGAGCATATATCCGTCCCGTCCAGCTCCTCGTTTTTCAGCATCTCGTCCAGATCTGTATACACTCTGGGAGCAGAACTCTGTGCCTTTGCGGCTTCGTCAGCGAAGCTCTGCGCCTGTTCCGCCACCGGGTCGCACATTGCCACAAAATCAAACTTGTCCGGTTCCTTGTCTTTAATCTTCATGTAGCCTTTAAGATGTCCGCGAGCCATTCTCCCACACCCAATAATGGCAAGCCTCACTTTTCCCTTCGACATTCCAGTCTCCTTTATTATTGATCTATGATCCGGAAAATCAATTTGGCTAACTACTCAATTACCCGGAGAAACCATACTCCGGCTGTCATTCTGAAGTGCTGATTGATCTCGACTTTATGGATTATATCACCGGGGGGATCTCAAGTCAATAAGATCGTCCTCCTGAGTGGCGTATCAATGGTCTGACAATAGCGATAGTTTATTTTATGTGCTTTGTGCCACTGAAAACACTTGATAATCTGATAGAAACTATTGTAGAATAGACCCACATGCTTTTTTTCGAGGAAGAACTGAAAAACCATTGACAAGCTCTTTCGTGGGTGTCCAATGGGTCGATGGTTAGTGCAGTGTCTAGATGGAGGTTGAATTATGTGCTGTTTTAATCTATGTGTTGTATCCATCATAGCCTTTTCCGCATTTGCCGACGTTGATATAAATACCTGGTGGGATTCCGGGTGGCGTATGCGCACCACAGTGGAAAAACCTGTGCCTAGCCGAAATGGTGCAAAACGAGTTGTGGAAGCGGTCATTGATTTTCCGCTTTTACTGAAAAATGCCGGTATTGAAGGTGATTTTAACCCTGATTCCATAAGAGTTATTGAAAAAACTGATACGGGCCTTCTGCGGGAGGTTCCTTATGCGTATCGGAAAGATCTAAAAGAAAATTATATTACATGGTTCTCTCAGAGCGAATCTTGTGACATATACTTTGACACCAAAGACCGCAATATTGAAGCTCCGGATTATGAAATCGAGAGTGTCCCCCCGCCAAATCTGATCATGGATCCTGATTTCAGGAAGGAATCCGGTGGAGCTCCATCCCCGCTTGTGAAAACTGACAATCACTCACTTAAGATCGTCGTTGATGAAAACACACCGAAGGACGCTAATCGCACGGTTACTCTGTCCCAGAAGGTTGACGTAAGCGAGTTCGCAGGACAGGAGATGGTATTTGAATGTGATCTTATAGCTGAACGGGCAGCCTATGGCGCGCCTGTCAACATTGAGCTTCAGCAGTTCCGGGCCGATGGCTCCCGGATACCGGAGTGTGTGGTACAGCCGCGATGGCTCAGTATCGAGCTTGCCCAGGGGCAGTTAGTACAATTTAACGAACGCGGCAGACTCAATCCCGAAGCGGCCACAGTCAACGTACAGGTGCGGGTGCGATGCACTGTTCACGACGCGGATACTCGTGAGGCTGTCAAAGGCCCGGAATCCTATTTCACTGTCCGGCTTGGCCGATTCACACTTCGGCCGGGAGAGCGATGGCCCTTGCCGGCATTGACAAACGCGGGGTTTGTGGATGGTGCTCTGGAGGACGCTCCGCTAAATCGGGGTTTTGAATTCACCGGTCAGCGCAGACTGGTATTCAACGGGGCATCTGAAGGCACTCTCACTATGGGTAGACATGATGATCCAAAATCCGTTCACTGGGGATTGGAGGCCGGGACATTGGAGTTCTGGTGTCGTCCGTTGTGGAATTCTGATGATGGAGTTGAGCATATTCTCTTTAGGGGCGAGGCCTATGGACATCGCCTGCAATCGCGTTTACGCAAGCTGAACAGCGCTGGCGGAAATCAACTGGAATTCACCATAGCTGACGCGGATAAAAAACTCAGGACAGTTAGTGGTGATGTGGCTTTGAAGGTGGATACCTGGCATCATATCGCGGCCACATGGGATTTCCCAAAGGCCCAGTTACAGTTGTTTGTGGACGGCAAAAAAATAGCCGAAGAAGGGCCTGGATCAGAGCCTTGGCCCAGCAGTCTTGTTGCAGATGGCGGTGAGAAGAAGAGCAAGGGCATTGGCATAATGGAAGATGACACCCGTAGCTTGCCTATGCAGTCCTTTATCGGCGGTGACGAATCCTGGGATTCGGATCATTGTGCTAACGCCGCTATGGATGAATTCCGCGTCTCAGATGTAAGCCGATACAACGATAATTTTGCACCATCGCGCCGGGAATTCCAGGTGGATAAACACACCCGCGCGCTTTTTCACCTGGATAATGAACGGCATGGGATACACGATTCTGATGACAAATTCGTCCGGGGACACCTGAGCTGCGAATTACCTAATCAATTGGAAGAAGCGCCGTTGGATGTCTATGAAAATGACAAAATCGAGAGAAAAATGGTTCTCGTCAAGCCTCATGCCTCAAAAGAGGTATTTGAGGCAAATCGAGGGGAGAGCCGCATGACTGTTAGCCGACCATTTCGGGAACTCCCGGATCCCAGGTTTGTGGAATACAGGGAGCGACAGATGGGGCACACGGTCAACAGCATGGATGATAGCCTGGAAATCCACGTGGAGGGTGACTACGCGCCATTGATGCGTTCTGTGACATTTGATCAGGCGGATGAGAACTCGTCGGAGACCACTTTACTGCCCCGCTGGCGCGCAAATGACAACGTAGTACCTTTAAGTGTGGAAGACATAAACAAAACTCTTGGAAGAAGAGGAGATAACGACGCGGAGAAGGCCTTTCAGACGTTCAAATATGTCCTGGAAACCACCAACTACTATGACGCTCACTACTGTGAGACTTTCCCCAGACGTCATCGTCCCCGGGTGTCTTACACGCTGCTCAAAGCTCTGAATATCTATCCCTTTGATCAGTGCGGCCCTATGAATCACATGCTTCGCAAGCTCTTCCTGGCCGTGGGCATATCGTCAACCAACGCTTCAGGAACACATCACCAGTTTGAGCAGGCCTTTTACGATGGCGGATGGCGGTTATTTGACCTTTCATCCCGAATATACTGGCTTAATCGGGACAATGCGACTGTCATTAGCCGAGGTGAAATGGAGGATGATCCATACCTCAAATTGCGCCAGGGCGGACACGCTAACGCATGGCTTCGGGGACGCAGAACAAGAGCTACATTTGGTTCCGCTGAAAGACCACACAACATGGATTTCTCACTCCAACCGGATGAATACGTCAGCTTCTGCTGGCATAACGAAGGCCGGTGGTTTGAGGTCACAGGAGATCGGAAAAGCGCACTATTGGCCAAGATACCCCCATGCTTTGGGAATGGAGCCATAGTCTACAACCCCGGGGAAAACAGCATAACCGAAAGCATGACTTATCGGGTTCATTGTCCATACATAATCTCTGATGTTCAGGTTACAGGGAGCTACAAGTCACAGAAACCAGATTCTATTAAGCTGTCCTTATCTTTCGACGAGGGGGAAAACTGGACGAAAGTATGGAGTAATGAAGGTGACAATGGTCATATAAAAGCGAATTTGCTTGAGCAAGTGACAGCCCGATACGCCTACTGGATGAAGCTTGATTTTGAGCCAGACAGCAAATCGGAGGTGAATGATCTTGTGGTGCGCACAACGATCGTGGCATCCCCGTTGGCCCTTCCGGGCAAGCTGTCTTTAGGACAAAATCATGTTACCTTCGTGGGCGGGCCTGTATCTGTCCCAGTAAAGACCACAGCCCGATGGGTGGAGCGTCACAAGAGTGATATTGGCGTCTCACTGAACGCCATCAGCTATTACATGAACGGTGACGAAGCTCACAGAAACCTCTTTGTAGCGAAACCCGGAAGCGAACTTCCTGTTTCTGTAACTTTACTGGGACAGGAATTTGAGGGGGACATTTCTGTTGAGGGCTTGCCCGACGGCTGGACGGCTAATTCAGTGAAGAAAACTGATAAAACCTCAGATTTTGTCCTGATCCCTGAAGGTGCTGAATCTGCTGAGATTCAAAGCTTCCGGATCGCGCTGAAAGATGATCAACACGACCGCTACGTACCCGCACAGATACTTGTAGCCGAGGCTCCAATGGCATCGGAGGCTGAAAATGCAGACGAGATTGCCGGGGATGCAACAAAAACCGATCTTTCGGAAGCGAGTGGGGGAAAGGTCGTGTCATTCACTGGCGATGGGAAGCTGGGATTTGATCTCACAAACGATCAGGACGGCAAATACGCTCTATGGCTGAGGGCGCGATGGAATCCCGGCAGCAGCACGTCGATGAATCTGGAAATTGACGATGAAGAAGGCAGGAAAATCCGGGCCTCTGCCATGATCGGTTTCACGGACTGGACAAATCCGAGACAAGCGCATACTAAAATGTTCGCCCACTTCGGAGAGCAATACAGCCACTGGTCATGGTACCGGATTCCTGACATTGAGCTTCAGGCTGGTGAGCATCGCCTGACTTTGGGAGGGAAGGCCGGCGCGCAATTCGACGCGCTGATTTTACTGCCCCAGAATCCCGAAATGGACAGGGCTGCCATGAACCTTTTCCAGAACTGGAATTATGCTCCCTGGGATAACCCGATATGATGAAACCAGGATGTTTGAGAAGGCTCTGATGGAAGCTTTGGATGTTCTGGAGGAGTGAGTTTCCCTGTCCATTGCGCTGCAACCAATATTGATGCAGCGCGGGCGATTCTGAGTATGTGTTCTGGAAATACAGCTTTTGTAATCAGGAGTCATGGAAATGCAGATCCGAGGTAGAGTATTCGAGGAATCCTCCGGGCATGGTTTAGGTGGTGTTCTGGTATCCAATGGTGAGCACATCGTGCAAACAGATGTGGAGGGCTGGTACACGCTCCAGGTGGATACTGAAGTCCATCGGTTCGTGTTTATCACCGTTCCTGACCGATTCCAGGCGTGTGAGGAGTTCTTCCAGCCTATTCATTCGCGGATAACCTCCCAGGAGGATGTCCATTTCAGATTGAAATCCGCTCCGCGCCGTGCTATCCGTCCGTTTTCGCTGGCCCAAATCACAGATACGCACGTCGTGATGGACGCCGGTGGTGTATTAAAGGACGTATTAGCGCAGGATTTACAGCAGCTTGTCCAGGAATCTTCACCCGACTTTATCATTGCGACAGGAGATCTGACCAACCGGGGGAAGCTTGCAGAACTGAAGGCATACCGAGAAGCCATCCAGAGTATTGGAGTGCCTGTATTTTCCCTGTTTGGTGGTCACGACGGGAACGAGGAGCGACACGCGGGTGAGGCAGGTAACAGCTTCACAAGGAACTTTGAGCAGATACTGGGCCCAACTTACTACAGCCTCGATTGGGGTGGTTGGCACTTCGTGCTATATCCAACGGAGGATCACTTCTTCTCACCAGCAGATCGGGAGCGGAAAGAACGGTGGTTCTGGTCGGATCTGGACTTACAGCCAGCGAATCGGGGAATCGTCATCATAATACACACTCCTCCACGCACTGCATTTCTGGAACGTTTGAGTCAATACAATGTCCGGCTCATGCTCTATGGGCATTGGCATTCCAGCAAGGTGTATTCCCATGGCAAAATCGTGGTGGCTGCTACGCCTTCCCTCTGCTTTGGGGGAATTGACACCACACCGCGTGGCTATCGGTTAATGGAGTTCCGGGAGGACGAAATACAAACTGAACTCATAGCTCTCCAGCCGGCGAATGCTTCCTCGCCATCTGAAGAAACACCCTCAGAGATTCCGTCGGACAGAGCAAATGAAGTGTTGAAGCTTCGTTGGGAACATCAGCTTCCGGCGGGATCCCACCGGGCTAGTCCTGTATGTGCCGGGGATCAATTGTTACTAAGTCTCCAGGATACGACCTATCGCGGACTCGACGGAGTATACTGCCTCCACGCACGGTCAGGTGAGTTCCGATGGCATACGGTCACCGATTCCTCTGTCAGGAACAGCATTGCTGTGACCCCAAAAGTGGATCAGGGGCAGTGCGTGGCGGTTTCTATCACGGGACGGGTTTCCGCTATGGAATTAACATCAGGGCAGATTTTATGGCAGGTGGATCTGCCTGGATATCCAGAACGTTGGATATACACATCCCCTGTTGTTGCAGATGATACGGTTTACGTAGGAGCGAAGGCGGGCTATGCAGCCTATAACCTGGAGACAGGGGAACGGCGATGGTACACAGCCATTGAAGGCAATGATTCCTGGTCGTGTTATGCAAGCCCCAAAGTATATGGGGATCTGCTCATTGTGCTTGTTCAGCGTCGGGGATTACTTGCACTGAGTCGCAGGGATGGAGCTATCGCGTGGGAGCAGAAGTTAGCTGTTGAGTATCAATATCCCTCGCCGGTGGTGTCCGGGGATATGTTGATAAGCGGCGGCGATGCCAAGAGTCTGATAGTGCTTCAGGCACAGTCTGGAGAGATCGTTTGGCATAGACCCGTGCTATCCGCAAGATATGTAAGCGGACTAGCTGTTCACGGGAAGCGAATATATGTCACCACACCCGACGGAGAAGCGAAGTGCTATGATGTGCATTCAGGGCAGTTGTGCTGGCAATTCCAGACGGGAGAAGATTTGCTGGATATGGCACCCTATCGTCGAGGTATCCGCTCTATCCTGGCTGCTCCCACTATCTTTCGGGATCACCTTCTTGTGGGTGGTTGCGATGGATTGTTGTATGTGCTGGATGCCGAATCGGGTGAATGCCAAAGCAGCGTATCTCTTGGCTCTCCCGTCACATCAGCTCCCTGCATTGTAGAGGACGGATTCTATGTGGTGATGTATGCGGGAAGAGCTTTCTATTTCGGGTACTAAACCAATTCCTGTAACCTATATGTCAAAACCCTAAAAGCAAAATGCTAATGTGACAAAGTCAAGCCAATTGGGAACAGGGAATTGGTGATAATTCGTGCAATTAGTGGTCGAATTCCACAGCTCAGTGGGCTATTGATTTGCTGGCTTCCCCACGCACCAAGCGCTATCTGACCATCACACAGAAAGCACAGATTCGCCTGGACAGGGAAGCCATCCAGCAAGCTGCCCGGACTGATGGCAAGTGGGTTATCCACACTAATGATGATACGAGTTTTTCAGTTACGGACGAAATTTGTGCAGTAGAACATGCCGCCGGCTGAATGGCACTGACTTAATGGATTAACCTGTATATAAGCATACTCCCGTAGGGGCAGGTTCTGTTTGTCAACTCAACGCCTATGATGGGGAAAACGACTGATTTTTTCTCCAAAGACAACCAAACGGCCAATAGAAACCTGCCCTCCTCAACTGCGGATGGACTGTCTATGAGGGCAGGTTTGAGTCTTCCATTGGATATTCACACTGGCAAATGTAATCGTTCTGTCTTTCAGAGTCCATTTCGCATTCGGCACAGAACCTGCCCCTACAGATCCACGCCTCTACGTTAAGTCAGTGCAATTCTGCCGCCGGCTTGTTCTCATGCAATTTCCGAAGCCTCACTGAACAAGCCGGCGGCATGTTCTACTGGCTAACTGAAAAACTCGTAATGATGACACCCTCACGTCAGAAGACGCCGCCTGCGCATACAAGAGTTTGAGTGTTATCGAACGCTGCTTCCGCACCCTCAAAAGCACTCAATTGAGGCTGAACCCGGTGTATCATCGCCTGTCCCGTCGTCTGGAAGCGCATGTGAAGGTGTGCGTAATGGCGCTGCTGATAGAGCGTGTTAATGAAGCGTCTCTCCAGATCCGACAGATATTCAATAATCTCGCAATCCCTCTCCCTGACAGTGTTCTGAGCATCTCTCCCCTGAATGATACAGATTCCAACCCGTAGGTAAACACCTTTTTCGGAACAAGACTGCAATACCGCGTCAGAAGCCGCTCTATGCCTACATGCGTATCTACACACCCGAATAGAAATTCTCAACGTCATGATTCAGAATATAGGAATTACGTTATCTGAGCTACTGAGTGGAAGCAAGGTGAGAATCGCGAAGTGTGAAA
>Ga0272442_10007942_pt1 | contig 13600 bp, 12 predicted proteins | sample SSMForm2O_FD_200262 | JGI IMG/M metagenome (GOLD analysis project Ga0272442, IMG submission 200262) | Marine sediment archaeal communities from Little Sippewissett salt marsh, Falmouth, MA, United States - SSM-Form-2O | ecosystem: Environmental > Aquatic > Marine > Wetlands > Sediment ...
CGGTCGCCCTGGCCGCGACGGACCGTGTCGCTTCGGGCCCAAACGGCGAGAACCAAACAAGCGACTACGCACGTAGAAGCCGCCGCTGAAACGTCACGGGACGCGGGTTCGATTCCCGCCGCCTCCAGTGAACGGGCTGCAAAGCCCGTCTCAAACCGCACCAAGGCCCGCCGCCAACCGGCAGCGGGCCTTTCGTATATCTCGCCAGAACAAAGACCTTTGCGCGTCTAGCCGTCGGCCCCTCGCCACCCATCGCGTGATACGCCGACCCGACGATCTGGTCGCGAAAGCGCCGAAATCGTCTCAGAGTCTCAAGATCGCGTGATACGCCTCAGACGTATCACGTGATTGTATATGTCCTCCGTATAGCATGTTACGCGACTTGCCGATTCCGCCAGTTTCGGCCGTCTCGCCAGTAGGCGAAGGGATGAAAACCCTCGTCCCGTGACGCTTGCGGTGCCAGAAAGCGCTCACATGATCGTCATGTGAGCGCCGCCCCGTGTCGCTGGACCGGGTAGATGGCACCGGTGCCAACGCCAGTCTTGCCGGCGGGTCGGCCGAGGGGGGTGCGTGCTTGCGGGCTCCAAGCGTCCGCCCGCCCGTCGAGGTCGCCTACTTCAACGGCGTGAACCGGCTGGCCGCGGAGTAGACCGAGGATGGTCCCAGCACGCTGGGCGTCCATTTCTGGGATGCACGGACTTCGGCGTTGGCGAGCAGGACCCGAGCCGTACCCGCCTGGAAGTACCGTTCACCTGGCACCGGGGCGAGGTGATGGCCGTGGCGTAGTGCGCATGACAACGCCCCGCAGGCCTGGCCCACGGGGCGCTGGTTGGGTCGAAGTGTCGGATCAGGCGGCGCGGCGGCGACGCAGGAGAGCCAGCCCGCCAAGAGTCATCATGGCGAGCGAGGTAGGCTCGGGCACGTTCGCAAGCGACAGTGATTCCTCGCCAATAAGGGCGCCTTGGTCGTCGAGCAATCTCCAGCCGAACGTTTCGGAACTATCGAAGGGCGAAGCGAAAGAGAGCGTCATATCAAGACCCTCCAGCTTGTCGCGTGTGGCCTCGTCAATGACCAGCTTGTAACCGTAAGCGTCCTCATCCCAAACCGGCTGGAATAAGAAGGTCTCCAAACCTAGGTCCAGCAGTGCATCAGGTGCCCCTTGCGCTTCGACGCGAAGACCTTCGTCCATCATCTGCCAGTCATCAGGGCGCATACTTCGCGGGAGCCAGTCGAACATGCCGTCCCAGTAGATAATCACGGTCACGGGGCCGGGCGGGGCTGTCTGTGAAATGAGCTGGACAGTGGTCTCGACCAGAGTCTTCACCTTGTCCGCAACGTCCACGATGCCACCCCAATCGACACCGTGCCGTTGTTCATACTCGTCAACGATGCACTGCAACTCCTCGTCGCTCACATCCCCTCGGTTAACAAGCACAGCACTGACGTCTCCGGTAACCGTAGTGTCCACGACATACGTCAGCCGATCTTGTCGGAAACGGCCGAGAGCACCCAGTTGGAGGTCCTGAGTGATCAGCCCGCTCATGACCGTTCCATTCAGCATATAGGTCATTCCGGCCCCGTCACCGTAGCCATATCCCAGCAGATGCCCCGCCTCGTGAGCCGCCACGTTGGCGAGCATGTTCTTGTACTCGGTGCTGTTGGTGGGCAACGACGTGACCCGAAGAGCCGCCAACCCGCCATCGCAGCGGATCGAGGGACCATCTTGCTGAAGCTGACGGGCTTGCCGGCTGCCGCGCGTTCCTGGATTGCTCGGACAATTGTCGTCCGCGTCCAGGCAGGGAGACGCTGGCGAATCACCGCCGGGTCATAGCCGGATTCCTGAAGCGCGCTATCCCAGGAGCCGAAGAGCCCGTTCGCTGCGTAGACCAGCCCGGAGTCGACGTCGAGAACCGAGGAGCAGTTCAGGGCGGCGCCCTGTGATCCGAGCTCGCGGATTCGCTGGACGACCCTCCTGGCTGTCCACGTTCGGGTACGTGAGACAGCTTCAGCGTCGATTCCGGACGCCTGAAGCGCTGCGGACCAGCTCCCGAAATATCGGTCTGCCGCCCCCCGCAGCTTACTGTCGTCGCGATGGACATCCGTCGCACACAGTGGCTGGCCGGACGATTCACGCCTGAGGATACACCGGATGACTCGCTCGACCGACCACTTCGGACGTTCGCGACAGAACTGTCGGTAGTCGTATCCAAGGTCGTGCAGCACGCGACGCCATCCCCCGGCACAGCGATGGGCCGCGGAGTAGAGACGGGGTTCATCGTCGAGCACGTCCGTCAAGCTCATGGACTTGCCGTCCTGGATGCGTTGGCGGATCGCTTCGAGGACGCGCTCTCGCGACCAGTAGCCGTGGGGCACAGGGTGCATCACGGGCGGGCCGCCATCTGGTCCAGGTACACGAGCGTGACGCCGCGGGCGGCGAACGCCATCTCGATCATCGCTGCGTTCTCCGGCTCGGCGCGGCTGAGCCGCGAATAGCTCTCCATGATCAGCACCTCGAAATCTCTGCGATAGCGCTTTCTCGCCAGCAGCTCGTGCAGGTCGGGCCTCATGACCGGTCGCCAGCCGTTCACGTTGGCGATGCGGACCTCACCTGCGCAGTGCATGTTCAGGCCGTCAGCAAACTGGTGGATGAGGCGGATCTGCTCTCGGAACCTCTGCTCGGCTCCCTCCGCCGTGGCGCATCGGGCGTAGGCGATGTAGCGTCTGCCCCGCAGGGCCTCATCCGTCGGCTCTTGTTTGGTTCCCATGGTCGCTGCTCCTACGTTGCGGCGCGGTACGGGACCTGCACCTTCCGCCGGTGTGTTCAGATCAGGTCGAAGAAGCTGTCTCTGCCCAGGTGGGGTAAGTACTTCATCAGCGCCGCCGACAGTGGCAGGGCCTCCAACCGCACCCAGGCGCGGTCGCCGGTGAAGCAGACACGCTCGACGGCGAACAGCCGGCGGTCCTTGTCCGTCAGCACGAATCGAAGCAGCGGGTAGAGCCGGGGACGCTTGGCAGTCTCCTCCCGGCGCCGGGCCCGGAACATGGCGACCAGCTCCGGGGGGTACTTCTTTGCCAGCGCCTTGGTGAGGACCTCGGCGAACCCCTCAGCGAAGTCGGCGTCGATACTCCCGGCGAAGGACTTCCGGTCCAGGGCGGAGGCGTACACGGTGGCGGCGCGGCCCTCGAAGTCCAGCTCGTACCCGGCGGGCCGAAGGTGCGATAGCACGTTGCGGACCAGTTGCTCTTCCACCTCGGTGATGGACCGGGGGCGCTTGCGGCGAACGGACACGTGCCCGTGGATGCCCTCACGGACCTCGTATCCCTCCGGCATGCCAGACAAGGCGCCCGAGGCCCGCTTCCGCATGACGTAGAGTGTGCGGCCCCCCTTGAGCCGAACGGCGTGGAGGTAGAAGGTCTCCCCGTCACGGTTGGTGTATTGGACCGGCTTCATCGCGGCATCTCGTGCCCGGTGGGCATCCAATCGCCTTCATCGCAGGTGTAGGCCCTCCGCACGGGCGGGGAGCCGTCGGCGCCCCCCGGATCCCGTACCGGACGGCGTCACGATTCGCAGGATCGTCCGGGCTCAACCCACCGCCTTGCCCTCGCTGTCGGCGAGGATCGACTCAAGGAACTCGAGGGCGTGCGCATGCTGGGCACGGAGGTGCTCGTGGATGTTGGGGCGCGTGAGCAGTTGCCGCACGTAGATGGTAAGCTTCAGCAGGTCGCCGACGTACTGACGGTACAGGGCGCTGTAGAAGTCGAAGTGCTTCTCCACCTCGGTGAGCTTTTTGACCAGGTCACGCTTGGTGCTCTGCCCGCGCTCCCAGGGGGCGTTCTTTCGCTTCTTCCTGCTGCGCAGGGCCGGCGGCGTAGTCAGTATCTGCGCTTTGGCGAAAGCCACGCTCCAATCGCCGCTGTCCTCCATCAGCCCCAGGATGTTCACCTGCCGCTTGGGCAGAACGTAGGCCAGCTCGCGCGCCGTGGACTGACTGATCCGCTTGGCCTCCAGGGCCTCGACCACTTTGGGATGCAGATCCCGGAACAGGCTGGTGTTCAGGCGCGTCTTGAGCGACTCCATCCCGAAGGCCCGGGCGATCGTCTCCTCGTCCAGCTTCTCGAGGGCCTTGCGGAGCATCTTCACTTCCTGCTTGGTCGACAGGTGGTTCACCTGCCGATTCGGCGTGTAGATGTCCCGGCTGGCCAGCACCAGGCATGGTACGACCTCCACGCCCATCTCCAGCAGGGCTGTGTAGCGGATGTACCCGTCGAGGATGAAGAACTGGTCGCCTTCCTGGCAGACGCACAGGGGCTCGATGAGCCCGACGGCCTTGAGGTTGGCCAGGAGCCGGCCGTAGTTCTTGCTGCTGACCTTGCGTTTGCGGAGCGGTACGAGCTTCACGATAGGGACGTCCACGCCCTTGACGTTGGCTTGCTGTGGGTTGCTCATGGCTACTCTCCTTTCCCGCTTTGGGGCGGTCAGATGCTGTACTCGCCCTTGAGTTCGGGCGGCTCGGCCAGGCCCTCGGCCCCCAGGAGCTTGGCGAATACGCCATCCTTCCTGAGCTCGGCGAGCGTCACGAGGAGCCGCATGAGGCGGTTCTCTCGCTGGCCTGACTCGTAGACGAATGCTTCCTTCTGTTGAGTGATCTGGCGGATGTCCCGCTTGAGGCGGTCGACCGTGTAGGGCGACCCCTTCCTGCGCGAGCTGAGCTCCTTGCCCTTCTCCAACCGATCCTCGATGATCCGCCGAACGCGGCTTAGGTTGCTGGAGTTGACGATGCCGCTGTCGAAGGCGTCCATCAGCAGGTGCTGGATGGACCGGTCTGTGCTCTGGGCGACGTTCATCGCGAACACCAGCGGGAAGACCCCATCCTCGACGCCCTTGATCAGCCGCTCCTCGCCCTGCTCCACCAACCGGATGTAGTCTTGGATGTAGGCCTTGCCCTTGCCGGTGATGGCCGCGAGCTCGTCCCAGCTCATGCCGTAGACGCCCTTCGACCCGGCCGCGTCGAGGTGCAGGTGATCGTTGATGGCTATGAGACGCGGATCCTGGTCCGAGACAACGGCACCGGCATGGAGCCGGAGGTCCTCAACGCAGCGGCGGCCTTTGTGCCCATGGGCACGAACAAGGCCAAACGAAGCAGCTCCGGCTGGGGGCTGACGCTGGTGAACCGGTACGTCTCCGCCCACGGAGGGTCGGTGACCATCGATAGCGAGATGGATCGAGGCACAACTGCGGCGATGGCGCTGCCCATGCGCGATCCCCAGGAGGCGGAGAGAGAATGAGAGTACTGATCGTTGAGGACGACCCCGGGATCAAGACAGACAACATCGATGACTGCCTGGCGTCCCTGGGCCACGAGAGCGACTGGGCGAAGAACCAGCAGGAAGCCAACGGGCTGGTGGCCGCCAATGACTACGACCTGGTCCTGCACGACCTCCAAATCCCCGCGCGGCCCGGCGGCAAGGACATGCCGGAGTTCGGCAAGAACTCCCTCCGGCAGATCCGCGCTCGGAAGGGACGCGACCTTCCGGTAATCCTCATGACCGGCCAGCATCAGCACTGCGTGGATATGATCCCGGACCTCCAGGACATCGGCATCGACGGCAGCATCTCCAAGCCGTTCCCGCGAACGGGCCGGACACTGGCCGTCGTCATCGAGGAGGTGATGGCCAAGCACCGGCATTTTCGGCGGGCGGCGAAGGCGCAGGAACGGCAGGAACCGCTCACGCCGTTCGCCGGCGGGGTGCTGGCGTTCCACCCGCGCCGTATCGAGCTGTGCGGCGAGGTCATCGCTGAGAAGAGCCGACGGGGCTATGCTTGGCAGATCCTGCACGTTCTGCGCGAGACGAACGACCGTGGCCGGCGTGTCCACTTGGGCAGCCGGAACATGGCGCGAAGGCTCGACCCGGAGCCGGCGCAGAACACGCTGATCCGGGCGATCTGCTCGCTGCGGTCCCGCATCCGCAAGGTCGTGCGGACGCGGCTTGGCTATGGATGCGGCCAGGAAGACGTCATCGGCAACGACGATCAGGGCTACTACCTCCTGGACTCGATCGCTGTTGAAGCGTATGACGAGGCGGGCACGCTGATCGGCGCGGCCAGCGGCACCGGGAAGGCAACGTCGAAGTCGGCCAAACCCGCCCTCCGGCTCAACGACAAGCAGCGCTGGGTGATGGCCCAGTTGGCGGCTGACGGCAAGTTGACTCGCCGTGATGTCGAGAGAGAATTCGACATCAGCGACCGGACGGCCAAGCGCATCCTCGGCGAGCTGTCTGATGCTGGGCTGATCGTGTTCGACCGGACGTCGCATCCAGGGTTCTACCGTCTTGCGTGACATGCGTGTCCCGGCGGGCAAGAGGCTGTTTCGGAACGCCGCCAGGCGGGGTGGAATCGTGCTGACAGGCCGGTTCCGGCGGATTAGTATGGGCAGGGAAAGCCCGCGCCGCTGAGCGCGCAGGCAGCGGGTAGAACCGGCGGGGGCTGCACGGTCGTCTCGCGCAGACTCGCGTGCAGGGCGAACAACGGTTCGGAGAGGCAGAGATGGTCGAGGACACGAATCTCCGCGGAGGTGGCGAAATGGATGGGGATGCCACCCAGCTGATCTTCAAGATCGCCGAGAACCAACGTGCACTTTATGAACGAGAGCCTAGGGAGCTCATAAGCCACTACAACCGGGAAACCGGGGCTCTCGACGGTTACCGCGGGCGGCAGGTCCTGGAGCTGCTCCAGAACGCAGACGACGCCGGTGCCGACCTGGGGGATGGCTGTAAGGTCGTCTTCGCGCTGGATCGTGAGCGTTTGGTTGTTGCCAACACGGGAGCGCCGTTCACTCACGACGGGCTGATGTCACTCGTCATCAGCGATTGCAGTCCGAAGCAGCTTGACCGGAACCGATTCATCGGCTGCAAAGGCCTGGGTTTCCGAGCCGTGTTGACCTGGACCGAGCGCCCACTGATCGTCAGTGGCTCCCTGCGAGTCTGCTTCGACCGTCAGGCGGCAACTCGCTACGTCGAATCCCTGGCTGGCAACGGCGCGCAGCGTGTGGCCGAATTCCACCGGTCGGTAGGCCGATGGCCGGTTCCCGTGATGCGATTCCCTGCGATACCAGCAGAGGACGATCAAGACCTCCAGGTCGCGCAGCGCTTTCAGACGAGGGGGTTCACAACGGTCGTGGTATTGCCGCTGCCATCCGGAGATCGCGGCGAGGAAGTACTCACGGAAGCTCAGACACAGCTGTCCGAATTGCCGACGTCAGCGATGCTCTTCTGCCGCCACTTGGTCGACGTCAAGATCGAAGGGGTTGAGTCCAGACACTGGACCTTGCTTCGCGAGGAGGTGGACGACGAGAGCTCCCGCGTCATCCTCTCCGATGGAGAGGAAGACCGGTACTGGGACATCTACCGACGGTCGGGGGCTGTGCCGCCTGAGGCCGTTGCCGAAACAACGGGCGGACGACAGGAGTATGAGATCGGCATTGCCGTGCCTGAGTCGCCAGGGACACCGTGCGATGCAAACGCGCTGTGCGTCTTCTTTCCCACTCGCGAGCGCTTGCCGTGTCCCCTCATCCTCCACGCAACACTGGAGACCACCGAAGATCGGAACCGCATCGTGGACCATGCGTCCAATCGCTACGTCTTGGAGGCGTTGGCAGAACACCTGGCCTCTGTGCTGGAAGATGAAACGAACCCCGACAGCCCACACCGGCCGCTGCAGTTGCTCTGCGGCATTGAGAATGCCGACCACGAGCTCGACAGGCTGGGCTTCGTCGAGAGTGTGAAGCAAGCTGTACGTGCGCGGCGACTGTTCCCCCGGCTCGATGGTCGCACGGACACGGCGGATGGCGCTGTCCTGCCGCCGCATGATGTATGGGCCGACGTGGCGGACGCCAGCTGGTTCCCGGAGATGCTGGTGCTGCCCTCAGACGACCGCACTGTGGACCTTGTGCGCTGGTTGGGGCTCTCGTGGCTGGATCGGGATTCTCTCAGGTCGCGCCTGCGGACCATGGTCTCGGCGGCTGAGCCTGCTAGAGCCGGGAAGACGCTTGGCCAGCTAGTTGACGCGAACCAGCTGCGCTCCATAGGTATCGATGGCCTTCTCCTGGAACGGCAGGGCTGTCTTGTTGCCGAAGGAGAAGAGTGTTTTTTCACGCCGACCGAGGAGTTGCCGCTGCTGCCAGCATGGGCGAAGGGTGTGCGATTCCTGGATGCCGCTTTTCAGCGTGCTCTGCTGCAGGCGTCTGGCCACTCGTCGCTTCGTGGCCTGGCTGGCGAACTGGAGCGGAACGCAGCCAAGGTGTCCGAGTACCGCTTCGATACTGTAGCGCGTGCCGTCATTTCTAGCCTGAACGCGGACAAGGATCTTACTGACGCCGAGCGAGTGCAGCGATGGCGAGACTTGCTCGCCTGGCTACTCCGCGCATCCGTAGGATCGCGCCAAGCACTTCCGCAGCTAGCGGTCAACGTCGTGACGGCCCAGGGGGCGCTTCGGCGAGCAACGTCCCTGTACCTTTCCGACGGATACCCGCGTGGCCGGATTGTCGCTCGTCTATACAGACCACTCAACGAGGACGATTTCGTGGCGAGCCCTGAGGGACTGGGGCTAACCGGGCTCGACGAGTCAGAGGTGGAGGAGTTCTTGATCGCGCTGGGGATCCGTGCGGTGCCCAGGTCCACCCAACTGTCTCCCTATGGCCAGTTGAACGCGGACTACCTCGCCTTCCGAAAGTTCGTGGTAAATAGTCTTCCCTTCCCGATCAACGTGCGGTCAAAGCTGTGTGAGTCGCCAGGTGATGTACGCAGACACTTTAGCAGCTACCAGATCAGTGGCTTGAGCGTACCTGATCGGTTCCTGCGCATACTCAAAGAGGGAGATCCCGTCGCCGTAATGGCATACCTGATGTCTGAACAGCAGACAGTTCTGACTTCCGACTTCATGGAGGACGCGTGTTTCCGGGCCACAATAGGACGTGAACGCGACTACCGCGACGACCACGCCGTGCCGATCCCCAACCCGGTGCTGCATTGGCTTAGAGAAACCCCGTGGGTACCAGGCCAAGATGGTAAGCGGCACCGTCCAGCCGAGATCATGCTGAGTAGCGCCGGTCTGAGGGTTCTGCCCAGCGTGTACTGTCGGCATGCGATTGATCACCGTGATGAACTGCTGGCCTCGCGAGGCGGCAAGCAGGCGGTGGAGGCCGTCCTGTGGCGTCTCGGGGCAGTGGCATCGCTGGAGACGATGGCCAGTGAGCAGGTCTACGATCTCCTCTTGTCGCTCCCCAAGCGCGACCCTCAAGGGCAATCGGTCTCGGCGATCTACCGCACGTTGCTGGAATCGAGTATCACTCCGGAAGACGGCCCCAACCGCTCGGAGTTCCTACGAAGCGGTAAGGTATGGGCCATGTATCAGGGCGAGGGGGGATTCCTGCCCGTGGCACAGGTACGGTACAACGGGAACGTCACTTTGCCGGATGCAGTCGTGTCACGTATTGCTTTGCTCGACCTGCCACGGCGTCGTAGCGCCACAGCGGTGAAGCAGCTGCTCGACGTCAGGTCGCTGTCGTCAGGGGAAGTCGCACTGGAGGTCGTCCAGGACGACACCGAGTATGACGTCCACAGCGAGGATGCCAACGCGTTCTTACGACGTTGCATCCCGTACATTTATGCGCTGCGATTGGGTAAGAAGCTCGACGATGATCTGCGGGAGCTGAGGCTTCTGAAGCGGACGTCGCTCTTTGTCTGCAGCCGTCTTGCGGTTCGCGTATCCATTGAGGGCCAAGAGCCGGAGACAATGGTCCTTGGTCGGCGCAAGGACCGTATCTGCATTGAGTCGCAGCTTTACGTCGTCGGTGAGTACGATCCGGCCGGAGCGAGCGCAACGAGCTTCTGGCTATCCGTTGCAGGTCTGATAGCGGAAGCCCTGGGAACAGACGTAGCGGCAGAGGTGGGTGCGGTGCTCAGATGTCGATCGGAGCGCGAGATGAAGGAGGTCGTGGAGGAGCTCCTGGGGCCAGAGGCAAGCGAAAAGCTCGGTGAGGCGAGAAGCCGTTTCGAGGACTGGGACATCCCGGATGAGGATGAGGACCTGGTCATCATGCCGGCCGGCTCTGGATCCGGTCGGGGCGAAGATGAAGACGACGATGATGGCGAAGAAGTTGGCGAGGAGACAACCGCCGAGACCACTCCCGAAGACGGCGCCGACGAGGAAGACGGCATTGACGGAGGTGAGAGGGATTCGCGGTTCACAGAGACCACGCCCCCGGACAGGAAGCCAAAGAAGAAGCGACGCCTCGTGATCAGACGTAGCGGCAGTGGAGGCGGTGGTGGTCATGGACCTATCGCCACGGAGGATGTGACCTTCAAGATCGTGGAGGCCTTCGAGCGACAGGACGGCGAAGGCCGGGCCGTGATCAACGTAAGCCATATTCATGGAAGTGAGGGATTTGGCTGTGACTTGATCAGTGTTGCCTCAGAGGCGGTGAAGGAGAAGGCTCTCGAAGCGGGCGAGCTCGCCGAGGCCGAGGTGGTGAGGTTCATCGAGGTCAAGGGACGCAGTTCACGAACGGGCGAGGTCGAGCTCACGGACAACGAATACCGGGCTGCCGAAAGACTGAAAGAGCGGTACTTCCTCTACCGCGTGTTCGTGGACCCAAGCGACCCGTCCGTGTATGAGGTCGCAGTGCTGCAGGATCCTATTCATTCCTCCGCCACGCGAACAGTAACGCGATTCGACCTGAGCAAAGGCTCCGGGGCGGTCTGGTATGCCCTCCAGGAGGAGTAGTTGCATCCAGTCGACCGGGCGTGTTGCTGTTCATGCGGGGCAGGGGCGGCGCTCAGACAAGCGGCTGGTCCCGACAACAGGCCTCTGGGGCACATCCCGATGCGGTGAGCGCAACGATTCGTGCTGACTGCCAACCGGGTCACGGATTTGGCGCGCCTCCTCTCGCGAGTGGAACAGCCTGGGATCTGCCTCGGTTGGTGCGTCATACCTCCTTCGGAGGCCACCGAAGCGCGGCAGCCACTCTTGCCGCGTCTGGAGGAGGTACCGGCTGCGGCAGCCCTATTCTTGCCAAGAACGCTCCGAATCTCTGAGATATGTGCTCTCGCCAGAGCGACGGAACTGTCCATGCAAGTTGAGCGCGTCTAATACTGCGCAGGTACTCGACGTTTACGCTGAAATAGTGCCGAAAGTCGATTATCGATTCTGCTACTTGGACACCATCGGGAAAGTCCAGGTAATGGTAGCGTGGGTCGGTGTTGAGCAAGATTCTCTGTCCCGCCGTCTTGTTCCTCTTGATCGGGTCCATGGCGACGCCAAGTTCGCTGAGGTGGTTTCCCGCAAATACATGCTCCGCCGTGTACAACGGCGCAACGAGGACCGAAAGTAGCGACCTAGCATGCGCGAGATCGCAGGCCTGAGTCAGGACGATGACATGCGGGAAGACAATCTCGGGGACGTGGATCATGCCAGGCTGCCCCTCGAACACATCCTCGACGAACGTGATGTCCCGGAAGATGTCCCCTTGGGTAACGTTAACTCGCCCGGCGGGCCCCTTCCGAAGAGAGACAGTCGCAGGCTCTGTCTCCAAGAATCTGATTTCTGCCCTCATGCCCCTTCGGCGAGGCTTCGCCGGCACCTGAAGCTCCTGTGCCTCCGGTTCGAGAACGGGCGTGGCAGCCGACTCAACTGCCTCAGGCGCAGATCGCGTAGGCTCGGACGAAGGCGCCCGACCGCCAGGGGCGTCATTTGGCTCTTGTGGCATTCAGATGCTCCCTCATTTGGTCCGTTATGTGCGCTTCGAAGAGCTCCTTCACCTTGCGGTGGAAGTCATCCAGCTTGGTCGAGATCTCGACGGGTTCGAGCAAGCCTGTGTAGTACACATCCGTATCAAATACGAACTGCTTCTGCTTAACAGGCGATGGGTAGTCTGGGTTCGGGATTCCGTACTGAAACCGGACCTGCATGTCCCCGTAGTTCAGCTCAAGGTTCTGCATGGTCCGGGAGATGAACTTCCGCTCCTTGCTCGGAGGCACGGCGAGCGCCACAAGCAGCTTCTTGTTGATCCACCGTCCCCAGTCAAGAGGATTGCCTTCATCCGGGAACGTAAACGTGTCAACATAACGAAGCCCAAGCCGACGGTAGGTGCTCTCAGGGAACGATTCGGCCATCCACTTCGTGACCGCCCGGAAGTCCGCCTTCAGCGTCCGGAACGAGCGGTATCGCTTGTACTCGATGCAGAAGAAATCCCGCTCTATCCTGACGAACCTGTCTCTAGCCTTGGTGTAGAAATCCCAGCGTTTCCATCTTTCGGTTCCCGCGACCTCCAGGTTTCCGGCTGGCGGCCGCATCGCTAGTGCCCGCCGGAGGCAGTCCACGGGATCTGCTGGGATTGGGAACCTCTCAGTGATCCGGGAAACGAGATCCGCCGGAAGCTCCCTGTCGATCTCGGCCGGAGGAATTGCGAAGTCAAGGCGTGCGATCACAGAGGTCAGGTAGTTCCGTTTGTACTTCTTCATGGCGATGGATCCTCGACTGCAATGGACGCGACCACCCGCTTAGTGCCTAGCGAAGCATCGTCTTGCCGATCGAAACGGCCTGATGGGGCATTCTCGTTCAGGAGAGCTTCCGATGCAAGCAGTCGTTCCGGGACCCAGCGTCGCCAGACACACCGACTTGGTCTGGCCGTTGGACGTTGCGCCTGCGGCATTCACCCCTGATCGCACGGGCCACCCTCGATCGCTCGGCCGGAAGACTGATTCCGACGGCTGGCCTTGACGCGAAGCCTGTAGTGGCCGGGGCGGGGGGCACGTTGGAACTCGATCAAGCCGCGGTCGGTCAGTGATCCGAGAATCCGCTTCGTGTGTCGCGCGCTGAGACCGAACCTCGCCATCACCTGCTTCCGTGTCAGCCTCAGACCCAAACGCAACTGCTCAAGAACCCAGTGGTGCCGGTCGGTCAGTGGCTCCTGATCCGCTGGCAGGGCCGACCTGGCGGGGTTGGCCATGCTTATGTCTGGCGACGGCGCGGTGTCTTCCGCCGGCTCGGCACAGTCGAGTTCGGCCTCGATCCAGTCCAGGATTCCGAGCAGGTGGGTTCGGACCTGCCGGACATGGTGCCTGAGCACCTGCCTGCGCTTCTCGTCGATCATCGCGAATGGCTCCTTGTGCATGAGTCTCGTTCCGTACGCACAGGGAGCCAACGGTTCGCAGACGGGTCAAGCTCTTTGCTCGCGGATCGCCGGTGCCACGCCAACACGCAAAGGTGGTCTTGTCACCGGTACGGCGCGATTCGGGTTGCAGTGCCAAGCCGGTGCCATCGCAGTGCCGAGTCTGGATGGCACCGGTGCCAAGGCGTCTCAAACCGCCTTTGAGACGCGCCGGCGGCCGTCTCCGGTCTTCCTAGCCTCTTCAACCTTCCCAGTCGATACCTAACGGATACCGCACATCGTGCCACCTTGCGTGTCCCGTAAGCGCCCTCCATTCGACTCGCGGCCGCGAAAAGAATCGCGGCCGCTCGCTCATGGCAGGCCATTCTCCTCTGGGGATGGGCCACACTGGAATAGGCCGCGAGTCGGATGTCCCGAGCGAGCGCAGTGAGTCG
>Ga0272442_10007944_pt1 | contig 13599 bp, 11 predicted proteins | sample SSMForm2O_FD_200262 | JGI IMG/M metagenome (GOLD analysis project Ga0272442, IMG submission 200262) | Marine sediment archaeal communities from Little Sippewissett salt marsh, Falmouth, MA, United States - SSM-Form-2O | ecosystem: Environmental > Aquatic > Marine > Wetlands > Sediment ...
TCCCCTCCTGCACCTTGGTGATGGCTGAGGTCAGCATGGTCTTCCCGTGATCCACGTGACCTATCGTCCCCACGTTCACGTGCGGCTTCGTCCTCTTGAATTTCTCCTTGGCCATCTGTCACTCCTTGGGTTGTTCACCACAAAAACGGATAAAATCCGTAATATTCGTCCTGAAACAAGCAAACATCGACCGTGCGCCGCGGTTGTGCCTGGACGCCGATCCGCTACCTGCAACAGTTTTTTGGACACAAGTAGAAACTGCAGAGATGCGGTGGCTCAGTCAGCGATGATCGCTTGCTTCAAGTTTTTCAAAGATCCCCCGGCGGCCCAGGCCGCCGGGTCGGCCGTTACCAACGGTAGTGGGCAAACGCCTTGTTCGCCTCGGCCATCTTGTGGGTATCTTCGCGCTTTTTGATGGAACTCCCACGATTGTTTGCCGCATCGATAAATTCGGCGGCCAAACGCTCCATCATGGTTTTCTCGCCCCGCGCGCGGGCATAAGAAATGAGCCACCGCATGGCTAGAGCCGTCCGGCGCTGAGGGCGGATCTCGACGGGCACCTGGTAGGTAGCGCCGCCGACCCTGCGCGCCTTCACCTCTATCACGGGCTTAACGTTATCCATCGCTCTCTTGAAGAGCTTCAATGGATCTTCTCTGGTACGCTGTTCGATGACATCCATCGCGCCGTAGAAAATGCGCTCGGCCAGGGACTTCTTGCCCCGATGCATCAGGTTGTTGACGAACTTCATGACCAGCCGATCGTGGTACTTGGGATCGGGCAGAACCTTGCGCTTGAGAATTTGTCCACGACGGGGCATCGGTAATACTCCCTGGTGCTACTTGGGACGCTTGGTCCCGTACTTCGACCGGCTTTTCTTCCGGCCCTGAACGCCAACGGAATCGAGGGTGCCGCGGATTATGTGGTAGCGGACTCCGGGGAGATCCTTGACGCGGCCTCCGCGGATCAACACCACCGAGTGCTCCTGCAGGTTATGGCCCACGCCGGGGATGTAGGAGGTGACCTCCAGGCCGTTGGTCAGCCGGACCCGGGCCACCTTTCTCAAGGCGGAGTTGGGCTTCTTGGGGGTGGTGGTGTACACCCGCACGCAAACACCCCGGACCTGCGGGCACTTCTTCATCGCCGGTGCCTTGGTCCGGTCTTTCTGCAGGGTGCGAGATTTCCGTACCAACTGGTTAATCGACGGCATCTAAAAACCCTCTCTCCTCCTCTCCGCAGCACTAACCTGCGGTATCCTGGGAGGAAACGGAGCCAGAGTCTAGGGCTGTGAAAAGCTTAAGTCAAGATATTTTCGCCCCTTAGGCTGCTTTTGAGATTCCCGGCGTTGCGGCTTGTAACTCCTTGAAATAAATACCTAAACACTCAGGCAGGGGTCGCCTGGCTCTCCGAATCCGGCTCGGGCGAGAGCTCCTCCTCGGTCTCTTCTTCGGGTTCTTCGGGCAGTTCCACGTCCAAGGCCATGCGCTTGTACTCGGGACGCCCGGTGCCGGCCGGGATCAAACGACCCATGATGACGTTCTCCTTCAGTCCGGTCAGGTTGTCGGTCTTGCCCTGGATGGCCGCCTCGGTGAGCACCTTGGTGGTTTCCTGGAACGAGGAGGCAGAAATGAAAGAATCGGAGGACAAGGCTCCCTTGGTAATGCCCAGAAGCATCGGTTCGCCGATCGCCGGGCGCTTGCCATCGGACAGGACCCTCTCGTTCTCCTCTTCGAAGGTGTGCCGGTCGACCTGCTCGTCCACCAGGAAGTTGGTGTCGCCCACTTCCTTGACCCGGATGCGGCGCAGCATCTGGCGGACGATGACCTCGACGTGCTTGTCGTTGATGCGCACGCCCTGCAGGCGGTAAACCTCCTGGATCTCGTTCACCAGGTACTTGGCCAGTTCCTTCTCTCCCAGCACCTTCAATATATCGTGGGGATTGGCGGCTCCGTCCATCAGGGATTCGCCCGCCCGGACGTAGTCGCCCTCGTGCACGCTTATGTGCTTGCCCTTGGCCACCAGGTATTCCTTGGGCTCGCCCACCTCGGGAGTAATGACAACCCGGCGCTTTCCCTTGAGATCCTTGCCGAACCGTACCGAGCCGTCGATCTCGGAGATGATGGCCACGTCCTTGGGCTTGCGGGCCTCGAACAGCTCAGCCACCCGCGGCAGCCCGCCGGTGATGTCCTTGGTCTTGGTGGTTTCGCGGGGGATCTTGGCCAGGATGTCTCCGGCGGCCAGTTCCTGCCCCTCGGCAACCAGGATGTTGGCTCCCACCGGCATGAGGTAGCGAGCCATGGCCTGGCTTCCCGGAAGCTTGAGGGTCCGCTTGGGATCGTTCTTGTCCTTGAGGGATATACGCGGACGGGCGTCGGGATCCTTGGACTCGGTAATCACCCGGCTGATCAAACCGGTTACCTCGTCCACCTTCTCCTCCATGGTCACGCCCTGCAGGATGTCGCCGAACTGCACGATCCCGGGGACTTCGGTCAGGATGGACATGGCGAACGGGTCCCATTCGGCCAGCGGAGTTCGCGGCTCGACCTGCTGGCCCTCGGCCACCAGCAGCCGGGCGCCGTATACCAGGGTGTAACGCTCGCGCTCGCGGCCGCTGTCGTCGACTACGGCCATTGCTCCATTGCGGTTCATGACGATGAAGTAGTCCCTGCCGGTTTCATCCTTCTTGGGGGCCACGGTCAGGTTCTTGAATACCACTGTACCGGCGGTTCGGTTCTCCAGGGAGCTCTGCTCGGCGCGCCGGGTGGCGGTACCGCCGATGTGGAAGGTGCGCATGGTCAACTGGGTACCCGGCTCTCCGATGGACTGGGCGGCGATCACGCCCACCGCTTCGCCCATGTTAACCATCATGCCCCGGGCCAGGTCGCGCCCGTAGCATTTCACGCAAATGCCGGTGCGGGCCCGGCAGGTCAGCACCGAGCGGATCAGCACTTTCTCTATGCCGGCGTCGCGGATCTTCTCCACCTTGATCTCGTCGATCTCCTCGCCGGAGGGAACCAGCACGTCGCCGGTGACCGGATCCTTGATGTCCTCCAGGGCCACCCGGCCCAGGATGCGTTCGGACAGCGGCTGGATGATCTCGCCGCCCTCCACCAGCGGAGTCAGATAGATGCCGTCGAGGGTGTTGCAGTCGAATTCGGCAATGGTGGCGTCCTGGGCCACGTCCACCAGCCTGCGGGTGAGATAGCCGGAGTTGGCGGTCTTCAAGGCGGTGTCCGCCAGACCCTTGCGAGCCCCGTGGGTGGAGATGAAGTACTGCAGGACGGTCAGCCCCTCGCGGAAGTTGGCGGTAATAGGCGTTTCGATGATCTCCCCGGAAGGCTTGGCCATCAGGCCGCGCATGCCGGCCAGCTGCCGGATCTGCTGCTGGGAGCCCCGGGCCCCCGAGTCGGCCATCATATATATCGAGTTGAAGCTGGGCATATTGCGCTTCTTGCCCTCGGGGCCGCTGACCTCCTCGGAGCCGATATCGTGCATCATCTGGCTGGCCACCCGCTCGGTAGCCTCGGCCCAGACGTCGATGACCTTGTTGTAGCGTTCACCGTCGGTGATCAAGCCCTCGGTGTACTCGTTGTTTACCGTGGAGAGTTCCTGGTTGGCTTCGTCCAGGATCTCGGCCTTGCTCTCGGGGATGTGCATGTCGTCCATGCAGATGGAGATGCCCGCATGGGTAGCATAGTTGAAGCCCAGGGTGCGCAGGCGATCCGCCAACAGCACGGTCTTCTTCTGGCCGCCGATGCGGTAGCACATGTCCACCAGGTCGGCCAGGGTCTTCTTGTCCAGAACCCGGTTAACCTCGGAGAAAGCAATCCCCTCGGGGATAACTTCGTAGATCAGCGCGCGGCCGACGACAGTGTCGATCAACTCGCCGTCGACCCGCGCCTTGACCTTGGCCTGCAGATCCACCACGCCGGCGTCGTAGGCCTGGCGCAGCTCCGAGAGGTTGGAAAAGACCTTGCCCTCGCCCCGGGCGAAGGCCCGCTCGCGGGACATGTAGTAGCAGCCCAGCACGATGTCCTGGCTGGGCACGATGATCGGGCTGCCGTGCGCCGGGGAGAGGATGTTGTTGGTCGACATCATCAGCACCCGGGCTTCCATCTGGGCCTCGACGGACAGCGGCACGTGAACGGCCATCTGGTCGCCGTCGAAGTCGGCGTTGAAGGCCACGCACACCAGGGGGTGCAGCTGGATGGCCTTGCCCTCGATCAGTATAGGCTCGAAGGCCTGGAAACCCAGCCGGTGCAACGTGGGCGCCCGGTTGAGCATCACCGGATGCTCGCGGATGACCTCCTCGAGAATGTCCCAGACCTCGGATTTCTCCTTCTCCACCACGCGCTTGGCGCTCTTGATGGTGGTGACGTAGCCGCGCTCCTCCAGCTTCGAGTAGATGAAGGGCTTGAACAGCTCCAGGGCCATCTTCTTGGGCAGACCGCACTGGTGGAGCTTGAGCTCCGGGCCAACCACGATCACCGAGCGCCCGGAGTAGTCCACCCGCTTGCCCAGGAGGTTCTGCCGGAAGCGTCCCTGCTTGCCCTTGAGCATGTCGGACAGCGACTTCAGCGGACGCTTGTTTGGCCCGGTGATCACCTTGCCGCGCCGGCCGTTGTCGAACAGGGCGTCAACCGCTTCCTGGAGCATGCGCTTTTCGTTGCGGATGATGATTTCAGGAGCGTTCAGCTCCTGCAACCTCTTCAGCCGGTTGTTGCGGTTGATCACCCGGCGGTAGAGATCGTTGAGATCGCTGGTGGCGAACCGCCCGCCGTCTAGGGGAACCAGGGGGCGCAGGTCGGGCGGGATGACCGGGATTACTTCCATGATCATCCACTCGGGACGGTTGCCCGAATTGCGGAAAGCCTCCACAACCTTCAGCCGCTTGGCCAATTTCTTGCGCTTGGCGTCCGAGGTGGAAGTGCGCATCTCCTTGCGCAGGGTAATGCCCAACTGGTCCAGATCCAGCTGCTTCAAGAGTTCCTGGATGGCCTCGGCGCCCATTTCGGCGCGGAAGCCGTCCGGCCCCAGTTCGTCGCGGAGCTTGAGGTACTTCTCCTCTGAGATGATCTGCTTCTGCTCCAGGTCGCTCTTGCCCGGATCGAGAATGATGTAGGCTTCGCAGTAGAGAACCTTCTCCAGCTCTTTCAAGGTGATGTCCATCAGGGTGCCGATGCGCGAGGGCAGGCTCTTTAAAAACCAGATGTGGGCAACCGGGGTCGCCAGGGTGATGTGTCCCATGCGCTCCCGGCGCACCTTGCTCTGGATTACCTCGACTCCGCATTTCTCGCAGACCACGCCGCGATGCTTCATGCGCTTGTACTTGCCGCAGTTGCACTCGTAGTCCTTGACCGGGCCGAAGATCTTGGCGCAGAACAGGCCGTCGCGCTCGGGCTTGAAAGTCCGGTAATTGATGGTTTCGGGTTTCTTTACTTCACCGTAGGACCACTCGCGGATCTTGGACGGGCTGGCCAGCCCGATACGCACGGCGGTGACGTTAAGGGGATCCTTCGGTTTTTCGAAAAAGTTGATGAAGATGTCTTTCAAGACGATCTCCTTTTCTTACTGGGCGGCCTGCTTGGCCTGCTCTTCCTCGATCAGCTCCACATCCAGGGCCAGGCTCTGCAACTCCTTGACCAGAACGTTGAACGCTTCCGGCAGCCCCGACTCCAGCACTTGCTCTCCCTTGACGATGGCCTCGTACATGCGGGTACGGCCGGCCACATCGTCGCTCTTGACCGTCAAGAACTCCTGGAGAGTGTACGCGGCCCCGTAGGCCTCCATGGCCCAGACCTCCATCTCGCCCAGGCGCTGGCCGCCGAACTGGGCCTTGCCGCCCAGAGGCTGCTGGGTGACCAGCGAGTAGGGGCCGATCGACCGGGCGTGGATCTTGTCATCCACCAGGTGATGCAGCTTCATCATGTACATGGAACCCACGGTCACATCCGAACGGAAGGCTTCGCCGGTACGCCCGTCGAAGAGCACCGTCTGGCCGCTGTTGGGCAGGCCGGCCTCCTTGAGCAGGGCACGGATGTTGTTCTCCTTGGCCCCGTCGAAAACCGGGGTGGCCATGAGCACGCCTTCCCGCAGAGAACGGGCCAGGCGGATCACGTCGGCGTTGGACAGTTCATCGATGAATGTTCCGATCTCCTTGTCCGAGTAAATCTTTTTCATATAGGAACGCACCGCGTCGGCGCCGGCCCCCTCCTCGAGCATGTTCTGGACCTTGATGCCCAGCTCGCGGGCCGCCCAACCCAGATGGGTCTCGAGGATCTGACCGACGTTCATGCGCGAGGGCACGCCCAACGGGTTCAGCACGATGTCCACCGGAGTGCCATCGGGCATGTAGGGCATATCCTCGTCGGGCAGAATGCGCGAGATAACCCCCTTGTTGCCGTGCCTTCCGGCCATCTTGTCGCCCACCGAGAGCTTGCGCTTGATGGCTATGAACACCTTGACCATCTTGATCACGCCCGGCGGCAGCTCGTCGCCCTTCTTCATGCGGTTGATCTTGTCGCCGAACACCATCTTCACCAGCTCGATCTGCTCGTTGTAGTTTTCGACCAGCTTCTCGATCTTCTCGTTGAGCTTCTCGTCGCCGGTGACAACGTCCCGCCAGCAGGTGTCCGGCAGCTCTTCCAGAACCTCGTCGGTGAAACGCTTGCCCTTGGAAAGGATGGTCTTGTTTTTCGATGTGGTCAGGCGCGCAGCCGCAGTCCTCCCGCGGATCAGACGGTGGATCTTCTTGCGGGCCGACTCGGTGATGATTTTGATCTCGTCGTTCTGGTCCTTCAATAACCGGGCTTCCTCCGAATCCTCGATTTCACGGGTGCGCTCGTCCTTGTCCACGCCCTTGCGCGAAAACACCCGGGCGTTGACCACCGTCCCGGAGATCCCCGGCGGCACCCGCAACGAGGTGTCGCGTACGTCTCCGGCCTTCTCGCCGAAGATGGCCCGCAGCAGCTTCTCCTCGGGGCTGAGCTGGGTCTCACCCTTGGGAGTGATCTTCCCCACCAGGATGTCCCCGGGCTTGACTTCGGCCCCGACTCGTACGATGCCGCTCTCGTCCAGATCGCGCAGAGCCTCGTCGCCCACGTTGGGAATGTCCCGGGTGATCTCCTCGCGGCCCAGCTTGGTGTCCCGGGCGATGCAGTCCAGCTCCTCGATGTGGACCGAGGTGAAGTTGTCCTCCTTGACCATGCGCTCACTGATCAGGATGGAATCCTCGAAGTTGTACCCGCCCCAGGGCATGAAGGCCACGGTGACGTTCTGGCCCAGGGCCAGCTCGCCCATGGAAGTGGCCGGCCCGTCGGCCAGGATGTCGCCGGTCTTCACCCGGTCGCCCTTCTGCACGATGGGCTTCTGAGTGATGCAGGTGTTCTGGTTGGAGCGCTGGAACTTGATCAGGTTGTAGATGTCCACTTCCGAACCGACGTCGCCGCCGCTGGCGCCCACCGCCTTGACCACGATCCGGGTTGAATCCACCGAATCCACGGTGCCGTCACGCTTGGCCACCATGCAGACTCCGCTGTCGCGGGCCACGATCGACTCCAGACCGGTCCCGATCAGGGGCGCACTGGTGCGGATCAGCGGTACGGCCTGACGCTGCATGTTGGATCCCATCAGGGCCCGGTTGGCGTCGTCGTTTTCCAGAAACGGTATCAGGGACGCCGCCACCGAAACCAGCTGGTTGGGGGAGACGTCCATCAGATCCACTTCGGCGGGGTCGACGATGACAAAGTCGCCGTTGAAACGGGCGGACACCGCTTCGCTGGTAAAACGCCCGCGGCCGTCCAGTTCGGCGTTGGCCTGGGCAATGGTGTGGTTCTCCTCCTCCAGGGCGGAGTAGAAGGTGACCTCGCCGGTTATCCTGCCGTTCTTGACCGTCTGGTAGGGCGTCTCCACGAAACCGAACTCGTTGACCCGGGCATAGGTGGACAGAGACGCGATCAGGCCGATGTTGGGGCCTTCAGGTGTCTCGATCGGACAGATGCGGCCGTAGTGGGTGTTGTGTACGTCGCGCACCTCGAAGCCGGCCCTCTCCCGGGTCAAGCCCCCGGGGCCCAGAGCCGACAGGCGCCGCTTGTGAGTCACCTCGGAGAGGGGGTTGGTCTGATCCATGAACTGGCTCAGCTGGCTGGAGCCGAAGAACTCCTTGATGACCGCGCTGACCGGTTTGGCGTTGATCAGGTCGTGCGGCATCAGGGTCTCGATCTCCTGCAGGCTCATACGCTCCTTGATGGCCCTCTCCATGCGCACCAACCCGATGCGGTACTGGTTCTCAAGCAATTCGCCCACGCTGCGCACCCGGCGGTTCCCCAGGTGGTCGATGTCGTCCACCGTGCCCCGCCCGTCGCGCAGACCCAGCAGGTAGCGGATGGTTTCCAGGATGTCCTTCTTGGTCAGCACCACGTTATCCAGAGGCTCCTTGAGACCGAACTTGTAGTTGAGCTTGAGCCGGCCGACCTTGCTCAAGTCGTAGCGCTCCGGGTTGAAGAACAGGTTCACAAAGAGCTTCTGGGCCGAATCCAGCGTGGGGGGATCCCCGGGACGCAGCCGCCCGTAGATCTCGATCAGCGCTTCTTCGGGGCTGGCGACCTTGTCGTCCTGCAAGGTATCGCGCAGCCAGGGGCCGACGTTCAGGCCGTCGATGTAGAGAACGTTCAGCTCGTGGATGCCGTGCTTGCGCAGCAGATCGATCTTGGCCTCGGTCAACTCCTCGTTGCACTCCATGAGGATCTCGCCGGTCTCTTCGTCGATGACGTCATGCGCGGCGACCTTGGAAAGGATCTCCTCCTTCTGCACCGGCAGGAACTTCAGGCCCAACTGCTCGAAGCGCTGGATGGCCCGGCGGTTGAACTTGCGGTTCTTGTAGACCAGGATCTCGCGCGTCTCCGGGTCGCGCACGTCCCGGACGGCGCGCAGCTCGGGCAGGCGCTCGAGGTTGATACTCTTGAAGTATTTGCCGCCCTTCTCGAAGCGGACCACCTCGGTGTCGTAATAGTAGTTCAGCAGCTCCTCGGTCGAGTACCCCAGCGCGCGCAGCAGCACGGTGGCCGGAAGCTTGCGCCGGCGGTCGATGCGCACGAAGAGCTTGTCGCGAACGTCGAACTCGAAATCCAGCCAGGAGCCCCGGTAGGGGATCACCCGGGCGGAGAAGAGCAGTTTGCCCGAGGAGTGGGTCTTGCCGTGGTCGTGGTTGAAGAACACGCCTGGAGACCGGTGCAGCTGACTGACCACCACCCGCTCGGTTCCGTTGATGATGAAGGTGCCTTTGTCGGTCATGATCGGGATTTCCCCGAAGTAGACCTCCTGCTCCTTCACGTCGCGGATTGATTTGGTCCCGGTTTCCTCGTCCTTGTCCCAGACCACCAGGCGGATCACCACCTTGATGGGGGCCGCGTAGGTCATGCCGCGCTGATGGCATTCGTCCACGTCGTACTTGGGACGCTCCATCACGTACTGGACGAATTCCAGCGAGGAAGTCTCGTTGAAATCCTTGATGGGGAAGACGCTCTTGAACACTCCCTGCAGACCGATATCCTGGCGCGAATCCGGGGTGATGTCCGACTGCAGAAACTTGTTGTAGGAATGTTTCTGGACGTCGATCAAGTTGGGAATGTCAATGATCTTCTTTATCTGCGCGAAATTCTTGCGCAGGCGGAAGTTGTTCTGAATCGCCGTGGCCATGCACTGCTCCTTTTCAGGGTAGACCCTAAAAAACTACTACTTCACGGAACACTACATTGCCGCGGTCACTTCAGCTTCACTTTGGCTCCCGCCTCTTCCAGCTTCTTCTTGGCTTCCTCGGCCCCGGCCTTGTCCACGCCTTCCTTCACCGGCTTGGGAGCGCCGTCGACCAGATCCTTGGCGTCCTTCAGGCCCAGCCCGGTGAGCTCGCGCACGGCCTTGATGACCTTGATTTTCTCGTCGCCGAAGGCTTCCAGGATGACGTCGAACTCGGTCTGCTCCTCGGCCTCGGCGGCGGCGGGCGCTGCCATGGCCATCGCGGCCATCGGGGCGGCGGCTTCCACGCCCCACTTCTCCTCCAGGGCCTTCCTCAAGTCGTTCAACTGCAGCACCGTCAGACCGCTGAGGTGCTCCACCAATTGTTCGGTAGTAAGTTCTGCCATGACTCTCTCTCCTTCTCGGTATTGAACCGTTCTTAGCTGGTTTCCATTTTCTCGGCCTGGGCCATCAGTACGCCCAGGAACTTCTGGGGCGCCGCATTAAGCACACCCAGCAACTTCTGGGCGGGCCCGTTGAGCGTCGCCAAAAACTGTGCCTTCAGCTCTTTGACCCCGGACAGCTTGGAGACTTCGCAGACCTCCGCCTCCGACAGCACCTGACCCTCCATGAAACCGCCCTTGACCTCCAGGGCCTCATGGTCCTTGGAAAACTCCACCGCCACCTGGGCGGGCGCGATGGGATCTCCCTCGGTGAAGGCGATGCCGGTGGGACCCGTGAGCATGCTGACCAGGTCCTTGTAGCAGGTCTCCTCGACGGCTATACGCGTCAGGGTGTTCTTGACCACCTTGTAGCCAACGCCCCGCTCGCGGAATTTCCGCCGCAGATCGGAGATCTGTTCCACATCGAGACCGCGGTAGTCGGTCACCACGCCGCCTTGAACACCCTCGAAAAGGGTCTTCAACGCCTGGATTTCCTCCGACCGCTTCTGCCTGCTGGCGCTAATCTTCTTCTTCTCTTCCACGGTAAATCACCTCCTTTCCCAAGCCCCAAAGCCTTGATGCAGGGACCGGACGTTAAACCCCCGGCAAAGAAGCGTGGGAAAGAATGTGTGTGTGCACGCCATCGCATTCCCTGTCTCGGCAGGCGACCGCGCCAGCAGTCATTACCCCGGGATACGCCCGGGACCTGCTGTCTTTGACCGGAAGTACTCCAAAACCAAATCAGCCCCGCGTCGCCAACGCCGCGAGGTCGTTCACGTCCAACTTGACTCCAGGACCCATGGTGCTGGAGATGGCCGCCGCCTTCAGATAGGCCCCCTTGGCCGAGGACGGCTTGGCCTTCATCACCGCCTCGATCAGGGCGGCCACGTTCTCTTTCAGCTGCTCCGCGCTGAAGGAGGCCTTGCCCACCGCGACGTGGACGATCCCCTCCTTCTCCACCCGGAACTCGGCCTTGCCCGCCTTGGTCTCCTTGACGGCCTTGGCGATGTCGAAGGTCACCGTCCCCACCTTGGGATTGGGCATCAGGCCGCGGGTTCCCAGGATCTTGCCCAGCTTGCCCACGATCTTCATCATGTCCGGGGTGGCGATGGTCTTGTCGAAGTCGAGGAACCCGCCCTCGATCTTCTCCACCAGATCCTCGGCCCCGACGATATCCGCGCCGGCCTCTTCGGCCTCCTTGGCCTTGTCGCCCTTGGCGAAGACCGCCACCCGGACGGACTTGCCGGTTCCGTGGGGGAGCACTACCGCGCCGCGCACCATCTGGTCGGAGTACTTGGGATTCACGCCCAGGTTGAGAGCCATGTCGACGGTCTCGTCGAACTTGGCCGAGGCCATCTCCTTGACCAGCCCCAGGCCCTCTTCCAATGCGTAGCGCTTGAGACGGTCGACCTTTTCCCGGGAAGCCTTATACTTCTTTCCGTGTTTCGGCATAGCTAACCTCGCAAACTAATCCACGACCTTCATGCCCATGCTGCGGGCAGTGCCTTCGATGATCTTCATGGCCGCTTCCACGTCGTTGGCGTTGAGATCGGGCATCTTCAACTCGGCGATCTCGCGAACCTGCTTGCGGGTCACCTCGCCCTCTTCTTCCTTGCCCGGGTTGTGGCTGCCCTTCTCGATCTTGGCGGCCTTCTTCAACAAGATCGATGCCGGCGGCGTCTTGGTTATGTAGGTGAAGGACCGGTCCTGGTAGACGGTGATCACCACCGGGATGATCATGCCCGCCTGCTTCTGGGTCTTGGAGTTGAAGGACTTGCAGAACTCCATGATGTTCACGCCGTGCTGACCCAGCGCCGGGCCCACCGGGGGAGACGGGTTGGCCTGCCCGGCCGGCACCTGCAACTTGATTAATCCGATTACTTTCTTTGCCATGATCCTGCTCCGTTTCTACGTCTTGTCGACCTGAACGAAATCCATTTCCACCGGCGTGGCGCGGCCGAAGATGCTCACCAGCACGCGCAGCTTGCCTTTCTCCGAATCCACCTGCTCCACCACGCCGTTGAAGTTGGCAAACGGCCCGTCCACCACCCGGACGGAGTCGCCTTTCTCGAAAATAACCTTGGGAATGACCCGTTCGGCGCCTTCGGCGATCTGGTTGGTGATGCGCGCCACCTCGTCGTCCGGCACCGGGGCCGGCTTGGTGGAGTCTCCCACGAAGCCGGTGATCTTCGGCGTGGACTTGACCAGATACCAGGTAGACTCGGTCATGGTCATCTGCACCAGCATGTAGCCGGGGAAGAACTTGCGCTTGGAGGTGCGCCGCTTGCCCCGCTTCATCTCCACCACTTCCTCGGTGGGGATGAGGATCTGGCCGAAGTGGTCCTCGATCTTCTCCCGCTTGATGCGCTCCTCGAGGGTCTTCTTGGCCTTGTTCTCGTAGCCCGAGTAAGTGTGCACCACGTACCACTTCTTCGGAGGCCCCGTGTCGACGGGCTCTTCGGGCTCAGACTCGGTCTCGCCCTCAGACTGCGAGGGCGGCTGGGAATCGCCGGGCTCGGGCTCGTGCTCGGGCTCGGACCTGTCCGCCGTAGCGGCCTCTTCGGCCGCGGAGGCGGACTCGAGATCCTTTTGTTCCTCTTCGCTCATATTCGCGTTCCTATCCGGCCTGAGAACTCGGGTAGAGGGCATCCATGAACTTCGACCAGAACAGATCGAAAACTCCCAGGAATACCGCCATGATGAACACCGTGATGATCACCACCACGGTGGCGCTGCGGGTCTCCCTGGCGGTTGGCCAGGTCACCTTCTTCAACTCGACCACCACCTCGTTCATCAGGGTCGAGAGCGCCTGGTGCCGGTAGCAGTACAGGGTGGTGAACCCCGCCACCAGCAGCCCGACCAGGGTGGTGAGGGTGAAGCGCTCGCCCACCAACTGGAAGTCAAATTCCTCGACCCCGATCCATCCCATTACGGTGGCAAGGAGCTTGGTGAGCAGAATCCAGAAAAGGATCCCGAACGCCAGAAACGACATTGCCACCCACCTGCGGTTGGAGTTCATCTCGACTCCTTTTTCCGTGCTACGGGCCAGGAAGGACTCGAACCCTCAGCCCACGGTTTTGGAGACCGTTGCTCTACCACTTGAGCTACTGACCCGCAATTCCGGCCGGTCTACTTAGACTCCTTGTGATCGGTGTGCCGCTTGCAGTGGCGGCAGTACTTCTTCATCTTGTACTTGTCCGAGTGCTTCCGCTTGTTGCGCGTGGTGGTGTAGTTGCGGTTCTTACACTCTTTACACTCTAACGTAACTATTGTCCGGTTCATGTTGCTACTCGATAATATCGGTGATCACGCCGGCGCCCACCGTCTTGCCGCCCTCGCGAATGGCGAATCTCAGCTCCTTCTCCATCGCGATCGGCGTGATCAACTCCACCTTCATGTTGGTGTTGTCGCCCGGCATCACCATCT
>Ga0272442_10007945_pt1 | contig 13598 bp, 6 predicted proteins | sample SSMForm2O_FD_200262 | JGI IMG/M metagenome (GOLD analysis project Ga0272442, IMG submission 200262) | Marine sediment archaeal communities from Little Sippewissett salt marsh, Falmouth, MA, United States - SSM-Form-2O | ecosystem: Environmental > Aquatic > Marine > Wetlands > Sediment ...
GCGGCGCGCCTGACAGACGAGACGCTCCAGATCTTCAGGAGCTACCACTGGCCGGGAAATGTTCGCGAGCTGCAGAATCTCGTCCATCGGCTGCTGGTGATGATGGACCATGATGTGATCGACGTGCCCGATCTTCCCCCGGGCATGCGGTTTTCCGTACCCAGCGGCGGCGCGGCCCATCGCAGCCTTGCCGAGGTCGAGGCCGAGCACATCCGCTATGTCGTGGCCAGTGTCGGGGGTAACAAGTCAAGGGCCGCGAAGATCCTCGGGATTGATCGCAAGACGTTGCGGGAGAAGCTCAAGGCCCTTGATGAGGGAGGGGACTAGCGGTCGCGTGGGTGGGGCAATTCGCCCCACCGGTTCAAAACACCCCAACCGACCGGGCAATCCGAAGGCTGGCCGGCGGGTGAGCCGGTTGCGGTGCCCGCCTGACCGGTCTTGCTCTAACTCCTTATAGGACAATGCGTTACGGGACATAGTGTCGACAACGACACGCTCTTGCCCGCGCGCGCATACATATCTGTTCCGGACGATGGCTTCCACATTGCGTGGCAGGTGGAGAAGTGATCCAGGTGCCGCAGGTGCGCAGGCTGGGCATGAGAAGTCCACCACGCCGGTGGAGGGAACAGCGACATGTGCTGCAACTCATCAGTGCGGGCGTTTCGGGTTGGCCGCCGGCCGGGGGTGGAGAGTCTCTCCACGGTGGTGGTCCGTCGACCGGCCCCGCCGCGGTCTGTCGTCGCCGCGGAAGTTCATCACCGGCTTGAGTTGGCCCAAGTGTCCCGGGGTTCCCGGCGGGTGATGCATCGTGCCCGGCAGGGATCCCGGCCGCGCACCTTGACCGAGCTTCAACCTGTGCTTCACGTTTGTCTCTCGCAAGCCGTGGTATTCGGAAGCAACTGATGAAGACTGACGAGATAGCGGCCGTAACCAAGAAACACGCCGGTGAGCGCGGCGGGCTGATTGCGGTGCTCGAAGACATCCAGACCAAGCACGGTTACCTTCCCGCGGAGACGCTGAAGAAGGTGGCCGAAGTGACCGGGCGTTCGCTGGTGGATGTCTACGGCGTAGCGACGTTCTACAAGTCCTTCAGCCTTGCGCCGCGCGGGCGTCACCTCTGCTCCGTGTGTCTGGGCACGGCCTGCCATGTGCGCGGGGCGCCGGCGATCGGGGCGGAGTTCGAGCAGCAACTCGGCGTGTCCGCCGGCCGGACCACCGATGATCGCGAGTTCACCCTGAAGACGGTCAACTGCCTCGGCGCCTGCGCGCTGGGGCCGATCGTGGTGATGGATGGGCACTACTTCTCGAACGTGAATCGCAGCGCGGTCAAAGACATCATCGAGAAGACTCGCGCCGGCCTCGGCGAGACCGAGATCCCGGTCGGCATGCGCCACTACCTGCACGATGTGAGCTGCTCACGCTGCAATCACAGCCTGATGGACCCCGATCACCAGATCGACGGTGCCCCGTCGATTCGCGTCACCGTGTCTTCGGAGCGGCAGCACGGGTGGCTGCGGCTCTCGGCGCTCTACGGCAGTTTCGCGGTCGAGTCGGAGTTCGGGATCCGGACCGACACGATCGTGGACCTCTTCTGCCCCTACTGCCACGCCGAACTGAAGAGTCCTTCGCGATGCCCGATCTGCCGCGCACCGATGGTGACGCTGCTCGTTCGGTCCGGGGGCGTGCTTCAGATCTGCTCGCGACGCGGCTGCAAAGGCCACATGTTGGATCTGGAAGGGGGCGGGCTGTAGGCCGCGCAGCCCATAGTTGGCGGCTCCACGAGACCTGAGCGAACGGCGAACAGGACACCTTCATGGAAATCCTCCGATCCATTGACGACTTCAAGAGATTGCAGCTTCGTCTCATGGCCGATCGCGACCCGGCCGCGCCCACGATCGTGATTCCCGCCGGGACATGCGGCCAGGCGAGCGGGGCCAATGATCTCATCCGCGTGGCCAAGCGCGAGCTCATGGAGCGCGGCCTGACGGACAAGATCCATTTGCGCATCACCGGGTGCCACGGGTTCTGCCAGGCCGAACCTTCCGTTCTTGTTGAGCCGGAAGGCATCTTCTACCCCAATCTCACCGCCGAGCAGATGGTCGAGGTCGTCCAGGGCGTTGCCGACGGTGAGGTCGTCGACGAGTTGCTGTTCGTCGATCCCGCGACCGGCAAACGCGTGGAGCGGCAGGCCGATATCCCCTTCTTCAAGTATCAGACGCGCACGATCATCGCCCGCAACGAAAAGGTCGATCCGATCCGTGTCTTTAATTACATTCAGCACGGCGGGTACGCCTCGCTCGTGAGGGCGCTGTCCACCGCCGATCCGCAATGGGTGCTTGATGAGGTGAAAGCCTCCGGGCTTCGCGGGCGTGGCGGGGCGGGATTCCCCACCGGGAAGAAGTGGGAGTTCCTTGCCGCGCAACCCGGCGATCGCGGGAAGATCCTCGTCTGCAACGCTGACGAGGGCGATCCGGGGGCGTACATGGACCGCAGTGTTCTGGAAGGCAATCCGCACAGCATCATCGAAGGCATGTTGGTCGGCGGGTTCGCCACCGGCGCCAATGAAGGCGTCCTGTATGTCCGCGACGAGTACCCCCTTGCCGTGAAGCATCTGCTGATCGCGTTGCGGCAATGCCGGGAGCTCGGCATCCTCGGCCGGAAGATCCTCGGCACCGGGTTCTCCTTCGACATCAGCCTCGTCCGAGGCGCCGGGGCGTTCGTCTGCGGCGAGGAGACCGCCCTCATCCGGTCCATCGAGGGGAAGATGGGTGAGCCGCGCCAGCGACCGCCGTTCCCCGTCGAGAAAGGGATCGACGGCAAGCCGACCGCCATCAACAACGTCGAAACCTGGGCGAACATCCCCATCATCATCAGCCGGGGCGCAGAGGAATTCGCCAAGATCGGCACCGAGGGCAACACCGGCACGAAGATCTTCAGCCTTGTAGGGAAGATCCGACACACCGGCCTCGTCGAGGTCCCGATGGGCACCACCATTCAGACGATCGTCTACGACATCGGCGGCGGAGCGGTCGGCAACGCCAAGATCAAGGCCGTGCAGACCGGTGGTCCCTCCGGCGGGTGTATTCCCGCACATCTGTTCGATCTCGCCATCGATTACGACAGTCTCGCCAAGGCCGGATCGATCATGGGATCCGGCGGCATGATCGTCATGGATGAAAACACCTGCATGGTCGATCTGGCCAAGTACTTCATGGCCTTCCTCAAGGACGAATCGTGCGGCAAGTGCCTGACGTGCCGAAAGGGAACCCAGCGGTTGTACGAGATCCTGGAGGACATCGCCGCCGGCCGGGGCACGCCCGATCATCTTGATCTGCTCGAAGAGCTCGCGCTGGTCGTCAAGGACACCACGATGTGCGGGCTCGGGCAGTCGGCGCCGAATCCCGTGCTCAGCACGCTGCGTTACTTCCGCAACGAGTACGAGACGCATGTCCACAACAAGCGATGCGACGCCTTCGTCTGCAAGGGCCTGGTGGGTGCGCCGTGCCAGTCGGCCTGTCCCCTGGATACGGAAGCCTGGCGGTACGTCGCGCATGTGGCACGCGGCGAGTATGAGGATGCATATCTCGCAATCCGGGAAGCCAATCCCTTCCCGTCGGTCTGCGCGCGTGTGTGCAGCCACCCGTGCGAGAGCCGGTGTCGGCGCGGCACCACCGGCCAGGAGCCGATCGCGATTCGCGCTCTCAAGCGCTTTGTCACCGATCGCGTTGATCCCTCCGTCTACCGCGTGTCGCCCATGGCTGCCAACGGCGAGATGCCGGCGGTGGCGGTGGTGGGGTCAGGCCCCGCAGGATTGACAGCCGCCCATTATCTGTCGCTCAAGGGATATAAGGTGACGGTTTTCGAGGCGGAGGATCGTCCGGGGGGGATGCTCGTCAGCGGCATCCCCGGCTACCGCCTGCCGAAGGACACCCTGGCCGCGGAGATCGAATCGCTCAAGAACACGAATTTGACCATGGTTTTCAATCAGGCGCTCGGACGTGATCTTACGATCGATGGCCTGTTCAGCACGGGCTTCCAGGCGATCTTCCTCGCCATGGGCGCGCACAAGAGTCGCCAACTCAAGCTGGAGGGCGAGGACACGCCGGGGGTGTATCCCGCGATCCAGTTCCTCAAGGCGTTCAACCTGCGAGGCAAGCGGTTGGCCGAAGGACGCGTCGGGGTGGTCGGCGGCGGAGACAGCGCCGTGGACGCCGCCGGCGTCGCCTTGCGCCAGGAGGGCGTGGAAAGCGTCACCATCTTCTATCGCCGCACCCGCAATGAGATGCCCGCCATCGGTGAAGACGTGAACGCCGTCCTGGAGGAAGGGGTGCAACTTGAGGAATTGACCTCGCCGGTCCGGATCCTCACCGATCGCGGACGTCTGGCGGGGATTGAATGCGTAAAGAACCGGCTCGGCGATCCCGACTCCAGCGGGAGGCGTCGGCCGGTCCCCCTTGGGGGAACCGAGCGCGTGTTCCTGCTCGATACGCTGATCGTCACCATCGGTGATGTTCCGGACGTCGACTACATTTCCTCGATGGGGATCGACGTTACGGATTGGGGAACCTTGCAGATCGACGAGGAGACGGTCACGACCAGTCGTCCCGGCGTGTTCGCGGGAGGGGATGTGGTAACCGGTCCGAACACCGTCGTGGAGGCGATCGCGGCGGGGAAGCGTGCAACGATCATGATTGATCGGTACCTGCGTGGCGAATCGCTGCGGCAGCCCGGGCGCGTTAGCCTGCCGCAGGTCTACGTCGAGCCGGTTGCGGTGGATGAGCACGCGGCCGATGCGGACGAGCGGGCCCGGGCACCGATGCTGTCGGCTTTGGCGCGACGCCGCAGCTTTGACGAGGTCGAACTCACGCTGAGCGAGGAAGAGGCGAAGCGCGAGGCGAGACGGTGTCTGCGCTGCGATCTGGAGTTCACGACCGCTCAAAGTGAGGAAGACACCGTGCCCGTGACGGTGGGAGCCACCGGATGATTCAACTGACGATCAACGGCTTGGATGTCTCGGTTGAGGAGGGGATGACGCTGCTGGAGGCGGCGCGGTTCCTGGGATTCCCGATCCCGACGCTTTGTCACATGGACGGCCTCTCGCCGTACGGGGCGTGCCGGCTGTGCGTCGTCGAGATCGGCGAAGGACCCCGCGCCAAGCTCGTCAGCTCCTGCACCTACCCGGCCCAGGAAGGCCTCAAGGTGCGCACCGCGTCCGCCCGCGTCGTCCGGGCACGGCGCGTGGTGCTCGAGCTGCTGCTGGCGTCTTGTCCCCAGTCGAAAGTGATCCAGGACCTCGCCGCCGCGCATAACGTGAGGCGGCAACGGTTCCGCCAGGAATACGAAGACTGCATCCTCTGCGGCCTCTGCGTGCGGATGTGCGAGGAGCAGATGATGGCCAAGGCCATCGGCTTCCGCGGCCGGGGTGAAAACCGGAGCATCGGCACGCCCTTCGATATCAAGTCGGATGTCTGTCGGACCTGCGGCGGCTGCATCTACGTGTGCCCCGCGTGCCAGTTGCGATGTACCTATACCCAGCCCGAGAAGGCGATCTGCGGCGGATGCGCCAACCTCAGCCCGCCCTGCCTCGAGCAGGACCGGTTCGACGACATGATGTGTTACATGACGCCCTGCGTGGCGTGCGAGATTCCCAACCTGGCAACGACGAACGGAGATTAACGGTGATTGCGAGCACGTTCTCAAGAGTCAATTCATCGGCGGCCACGCTGAGTAAGAACCGGACCGAAGGATCCGTCAGCCCCGGGTCCGGCATGTGCGTCACCTGTGTCGACGGGTGCATCGGGATGTGCGAGATCGGCAAGTCCGCCTATCGCGGACACGAGGTCATTTATCCGCAGCCGTTCGGCGTCATCACCACCGCCGCGGAGAAGGTATACCCGGTCGATTACTCGCACTTCAACATCATGGGCACCGCCGTCGGCGCCCACGGCATCGACGCCGACAGCGACAAGGCCATATTCCCCGCCGTCGACCTCGAAGTGCGCTTCGGGCACGACCGCGGCATCAAGTTCCGGTATCCGTGGATCATCCCCGGCATCGGATCCACCAATATCGCCAAGAACAACTGGGAAGGTCTGGCCATCGGCTCGGCCCTCGCCGGCACCGGCCTCACCATCGGCGAGAACGTCGTCGGCATGGACGTCGAGTCGGTCATGAAGAACGGGCACGTCGTCGATACCGTCGACCTGAAGCGGCGCGTGAAGCTGTATCAGGATCATCAGCGGGACGGCTACGGGGCGATCATCGTCCAGGCCAACGTCGAGGACACCCGCCTCGGCACCCAGGAATACGCGATCAACGAGCTCGGCGTCGAGTGTGTCGAACTCAAATGGGGCCAGGGCGCCAAAGACATCGGCGGCGAGGTGAAGATCACCGACCTGAAGAAAGCCCAACTCCTCTACGAGCGCGGCTATGTCGTGCTGCCCGACCCCACCGATCCCGCCGTGATTCAGGCCTTCGAACGCGGCGCGTTCAAGGAGTTCGAGCGGCATTCGCGGGTCGGGATGGTAACCGAGGAGGGCTTCGCCGAGCGCGTGCAGGAGTTGCGGGACGCCGGGGCGAAGTACGTCTTCCTCAAGACCGGCGCCTATCGCCCGGCAGACCTCGCGCGGGCCATCGCCTTTGCGACAAAATACAAGATCGACCTGCTGACGGTGGACGGCGCCGGCGGGGGCACCGGCATGAGCCCCTGGCGCATGATGAACGAGTGGGGCGTGCCCCCGGTCGAACTGCACTCGTTGTTGTATCGGTACGCCAAGCGCCTGGCGGACGCCGGTCACAAGCTGCCCGCGATCGCCGTCGCCGGAGGGTTCACCTTCGAGGATCACATCTTCAAGGGCCTGGCGATGGGAGCGCCGTTTGTGAAGCTCGTCGGCATGGCCCGAGGCCCCATCGCCGCCGCCATGGTTGGAAAGACCATCGGACGCACGATCGACGACGGGCAGGTGCCGGTGTATGTCGAGCGATTCGGTACCTCCAGAGACGATATCTTTGTCACCGCCAGCGCGCTGCGGCAGGAGCTCGGCGACGCGGCGTTTGACAAGCTGCCGACGGGCGCGATCGGATTGTACACCTATTATGAGCGGCTCGCCCAAGGTCTGAGGCAATTGATGTGCGGGGCGCGGAAGTTCGCGCTGGAGCATATCTCACGCAACGATCTCGCGTCGCTGACGCGTGAAGCGTCTGAAATCAGTGGGATTCCGCATGTAACGGAGGTTGACGAAGCAGACGTTGACAAGATTCTCAATCCGTTGATCAAGAAGAGCGCACGGGCCGCCGCTTCCGTTGGTTCGTAAGAAAGTGTGTCGGCCGCAATCGGAAGACGGAACCTTCGCCCGGAAAAATGACGGCGGACGGCGGGATCGGCGTATGTGTCCCGATAATGCTTCGGTTTTGGTGCGTGCCGTTGACCGTGCCGCCGGCGATGCAGGTCGGCTGACGCGGTCTGATCGGCGCGGTGGTAATCCGAAGCGCGACGGAGTGTCTTGGCCCATGAGCAGGGGCGGATTCGCGAGGCGCGACATCCCGGCTTTTCGCCGAACGCAGGTCGAACCGGCCTATTCGATGACGCGCATCGGAGCCGGAGCGCTGGGCGGGAAGGCGCAAGGTTTGGCGACGGTGGCCGACGCGCTCGAATCGGCGTTCCGGGAGGAGCGATACGGTGATTTCGACGTAGTGGTCCCGCGGTTAACCGTGCTGACCGCCGATGTCTTCGAGGCGTTCATGGCGAGGAACGACCTGTACGACGCTGCGTTTTCCGATCGGCCGGACGATCGCATCGCGCACGCGTTCCAGCAGGCGGCCCTTCCGACGGAGATCGTCGGCGACTTGAAGGCGCTGAGCGATCAAGTGCACACGCCGCTTGCGATCCGCTCGTCGAGTCTGTTGGAGGATGCCTTGTTCCGGCCCTTCGCTGGCGTGTATCAGACGAAAATGATTCCGAACAACCAGCCGGACTCCGCGGTGCGGTTTCAAAAGCTGGTCGAGGCGATCAAATTCGTCTACGCGTCGACGTACTTCAAGCGAGCGAAAGATTACATTCGAGCCACGGACAAGACCAGCCACGACGAGAAGATGGGCGTGGTGATCCAGGAGGTTCTCGGCAATCGGCACGGGGAGCGGTACTACCCGGACGTGTCGGGCGTCTGCCGCTCATATAACTTCTATCCGACGGTACGCTGTCGTCCGGAGGAGGGCGTGGTGAATCTGGCGCTCGGGTTGGGGAAGACGATTGTTGACGGGGCGATCACGTGGTGCTATTCGCCGGCCCGGCCGAAGCTACCCCCGCCGTTTGCTTCGACGCATGAACTGCTGCAGAACACGCAGACCGAGTTCTGGGCGGTGAACATCGGGCGGATTCCGAAATTCGATCCGATCGCGGAGTCGGAATACCTGGTGAAATGCGACCTTGCAACGGCGGATTATGACGGCGTCCTGTCGGCGGTGGCGTCGACGTATGACGCCGGGGCGGATCGGATGGTGGCGGGAACGGGATTGCGCGGACCTCGGGCGCTGACATTCGCCCCGCTGTTGGAGTTGGAGCAGTATCGTTTGAACGATGTGCTGGGCGTGCTGCTTTCGCTGTGTGAGCGGACGATCGGAGCCGAGGTGGAGATTGAATTCGCGATGACCGTGCCGGCGCGTGGGGGCCGCGCGCGACCGTGTCTGGGGCTGCTGCAGGTGCGCCCGATGGTGGTGTCCGATGAATTGGTCGAGATACGCGATGAGGAAGAAGCGCGGTCGAACGTGCTGGTGACGTCGGATCGAGCCATGGGCAACGGCATGATCGACACGATTCGGGACGTCGTCTACGTGAAGCCCGGTGCATTCGAGGCGAAGTACACGCGCGTGATTGCCGAACACCTCGAGCGGCTGAACGCGCGCCTGATGTCGGAGAAGCGTCCGTATCTGCTGATCGGATTCGGGCGGTGGGGGAGTTGTGATCCATGGTTGGGGATTCCGGTGGATTGGGGGCAGATTTGCGGGGCGAAAGTGATCGTGGAGGCGACGGTTCCCAGCATGACGGTGGAGGCGAGTCAGGGATCGCATTTCTTTCACAATCTGTCCAGCTTTGAGGTTTGTTATTTGTGCGTGAGCCATAACACAAAGCCGGCGATCGACTGGGAGTGGCTGAATGCCCAGACGGTTGCCGACGAGACGGCGTTTGTGCGCCATGCGCGGCTCGAACAGCCGATTGTGGTGAAGGTCGACGGGCGCGAGGGCCGCGGGGCGATCTGGCGACCGGAATGAGTCGGAAGGGGCGACGCACGCCGGAACGGCACGCAGCGCTGGGCGCGTCGGTTCGGCGAGAGATCGCCGGCGGGTCAGCGGCCGAGGACCCGAACACATCAGGGATGAGACCGATGCAGGCAAGAGAACCGTTCATTCAACAGACGCTCGCCTCGCTGCGCGAACGTGCCAAAGAGCTAGACTGCTTGTATGCCGTTGACGAACTGTTGGGCGATCGCGATTCGTCAACGGACGAGATCTTCAAGAGGCTCCTGGAGATCATTCCGAGTGGCTGGCAGTATCCGCGGATTTGTCGATGTCGGATCGTGGTGGATGGTCGAACATATGAGGCTGAAGGGCTGCGCACCAGCCCGTGGCGGATGGCCGCGAGCATCGACGTCGAAGGCGCGCGCATCGGTGAAATCGAAGTCGTTTACGCGGAGAAAAGACCGGCGGCCGATGAGGGTCCGTTTCTGAAAGAGGAACGGCGGCTGATCGGTGGGATCGCCGAGCGTATCGGTCGGTTCCTTCTGCGGCGTCGGTTGGGACCGGCACGGGGAGAGCGGGACAAGTCACCCGCCGAAGCGCTTGGGCGTGGCGGGCAGACGTGGACCGTGCTCTTGGAGTTCCTGCGGGGAACCGAGCAGGACCTGCTTGCGCGGATCACGAGGAAAATGGTCAGTCATCTGTGCTGGAACGGCATTGCGGAGGCGGACGAGCTGTGCCAGGAAATCCGGCGGCGGAATCTCAGGCTGATCGAGATCGCGCCCTCGGAAATCGGGTCGGAAGACGCGGGCGAAGGCGCGGCGGGCGTGGATCTTGTCGAGAAGACATTCGATCTGGCGGCGCAGCATTTGAGCGCCGAGGAGATCGTGTCGCAGGTCCAAGCGTGGATCAACGAAGAGAAGTCGACATTCCTTATTAAATCGCTGGAGAATCCGGGTACCTCACTCACGGGGGTCGTCGAAGCGGTGGAGCGTTATCATCGGGCGGCCATTAACGAGTCCGATCTGTCGAGGGCCGTCGAAACCAGCCTCAAGGTGGCTCTGCTTCGCCGCTTCTTCACGGACGAGTTGGCGTTCCTGCGGATAGCCAAGGGCTGCGTGCAAATCGGGGATTTCTACGACCTCGTGGAGCGGATTGTCTATCCGGCGAACAGTCAGGGAAAGCTCGGTGGCAAAGGGGCGGGGCTCTTTCTTTGCGGGCAGGCGCTTCGGGCGGCGGGCGGGGGTTCTCCGACGAATATCACGATCCCCAGGACGTGGTTTCTCGCGTCGGATGGCCTGATGGCATTCGTGCATTATAATAAATTGGAGGAGGTGTATAACCAAAAGTACATGGACATTGACCGGGTGCGGCATGATTATCCGAGCATTGGGCAGATGTTCCAGGGCGCGAAGTTCCCGCCGGAAATCGTGAAAGGTCTGGCGCTGGTGCTGGATGATCTGGGTGACGGTCCGTTGGCGGTTCGGAGTTCAGGGTTGCTTGAGAATCGGATCGGATGTGATGTCCGAGGGCTGTACCGGACTGTATTCCTGGCGAATCGTGGGAGTAAGGAGGAGCGGCTTCGTGCGTTGCATGAGGCGGTAGCGGAGGTCTATTCGTCGGTGTTCGGACCGGATCCAATCGCGTATCGGGCGGTGCACGGGCTTTTGGATTTTCGGGAAGAGATGGGCGTCTTGATTCAGAAGGCGGTGGGACGTGGCGTCAGTGAATACTACTTCCCGATGCTCGCGGGAAGGATGATCGGCAACCAGGATCCGAAGGGTGCAGGCGATGGAGAACGGGCGGAGTTGGTGATGGGGTTTGGAACGGGGTTGGCGGATGGAGGTCGGGCGGTCACGTTGTCGTGGCCTTCGGACACGGAGCGTGCGGGCGGCGGTGATGGGGGCGAGGAGCGGTTGCTTTGGCACGAAGTGGATGTGATGGATTTCCGGGAGAATTCGCTGCGAACGGTGGAGCTTGCAGATTTGGTGGAAGATCGGAGCCAAGAGATGGTGTTGAACGGAGGCATGGGAATGCGGTTCGGCGGGATCGAGGAGGAGCGTGAGGGGGGTTCCGTAGAGCCGGGGGCTGCGAGCCCAGGAAGGGCGGGGGCGCATCTCGCGGTGGACTCCTCGTTGCTTAGGCAGTTGCGTGAGTTGGTGAGGATGCTCGGCGAGCGGTGGAGGATGCCTGTGGAAATCGAGTTTGCGTACGACGGCCGCGAACTCTACATACTCCAATGTCGACCGCAGGCGGCGGCGCCGCGTGAATCGTGGGCATGAATGGCGGCGAGGAGAGGTCGGCGTGACGCGCGGTCGCGCAGGGGCAAGCGACGCGCGGGGCCCCGCGGAGAGGGGGGACGGAGCCGGCACGTGGACCCGTGGGCACCGTCGGGGCGACAAAGACGGCAACTGCCGGCTCTGTACGCAATCCCGAAGTCCGTGGATCAGTTGTTACACATTGCCTTCGGAGGCGGCGGGGTTGAGCGGTGGCGCTCGGTGCGCCCGGACGCGCGGCGGAGGTCGGAGTTTCCGCGGGCGTCGGCCCGCGGCCGCGTTTGACGTCGAGCGCACCACGCCCCATCATGCGGGCCCGGAGCACGGGTCGATCGATGAACGCTGAAGTGACAGCATCTTCCGGTTTCGCCCGACTTGAGATGGCTCGGCCGTGCCGGCTGTGCTGTGAATCCAGACGAAACCCGATCGGCTTGGATTGTGCTCGACCTCGCCTGTCGTGGCAGTTGAGCGCTCGTCGTCGGGGAGAGCGGCAAAGCGCCTATCAGATCCTTGTGGCGCGCGACTTGGACACGTTGCGCGAGAACAACGCTCGCGTTTGGGATTCTGGGAAGGTTGCATCGGATCAGTCCGTCCATGTGCCGTACGGCGGATCGGCGCTTGAATCGCGCGCGCGTTACCACTGGATGGTGCGCACGTGGGATGCACACGGCATCGCATCAACCTTCAGTGAGCCTGCGTTCTGGGAGATGGGGCTGTTGTCCAAAGGCGATTGGCAGGCGAAGTGGATTACCTCGTCCGTCGGCGAGCCGCCTCCCGCCGACGTCAGGATGGGGTCGTGGATCTGGCATCCCGCCGGCGCGGGTCCTAACCGGGATGTGTGCTTTCGCCGTGTGTTGACGATCGGCGGCGGCGCCGCTGTTGTCCGCGCGGCGCTCCGGCTGGCGGCGGAACAGTGCTTCTACCTGTATGTCAATGGGAGGCAGATCGGCCACGGTGTCTTCCGCGGCGACCTTTCCGATTACGAAATCGGAGATCTGCTGCGGAGCGGGAGGAACCTGATCGGGGTCCGTGCCCGCGGCGGGGACGGGCGCGGCGGCGTGGTCCTCGGGATCACCATCGACTGCGCGGATGGAACAACGCAACACGTGACGTCCGATGGCCGGTGGCATGTTGGAGCATGCGACGGTGATGCGGACTGGCTGTCGCCGGACTTCGATGACGCGGCGTGGGATCGGGCGGACGTTCTTGCCGAGTACGGCGGCGCGCCGTGGGGCGTTCTGAGTTTGAAATCGCGGCCGTGCCGGTCAATTCGCCTCCGGCGTGAGTTCGAACTCCCCGCACCCGTCGCGCGTGCACGGGCTTACGTCACCGGACTGGGCCTTTATGAGTTGTCCGTGAACGGATGTCGCGTCGGAGATGCCGTCTTCACGCCCGGATGGACAACATACGAAAAGCGCATTCAGTATCAAACCTACGATATAACCCGTTTCGTGAAGATGGGTGCGAATGCCGTTGGCGCGACACTGGGCAACGGATGGTGGTCCGGGGGCCTGAGTCTGGGACGCGGCAATGTCGCTCGCGCCTCGACAGGGACGCCTCGGCTGTTGGCCCGGCTCGAGGTGCGCTGCGTCGACGGTTCGGATCATGTGATTGCGGCGGACGAGGAATGGCGCGTCCAGATGTCGCCGATTGTTGAGAATACCTTCTATCACGGCGAAACCGTTGACGCTCGGCTCGAAACCCCGGGGTGGGACGAGGCCGGGTTCGATGATGGCGCCTGGTCCCTGGCGGAGGTGGGTGACGCTCCCGAGGCGCGGCTGACCGCGAACCGCGAGCCTCCCATCCGGATCACCGGCGTCCTGACGCCGATCAGCGCGAGCGAGCCTTGCGACGGCGTCGTGATCTACGATTTTGGACAGAACCACGCCGGGCGATGCCGGGTCGAGGCGCAGGGACCGCGCGGAACAACAGTCCGCCTCCGCTTTGCCGAGCGCCTGTGTGGTGACGGGACACTGTACACGGACAGTCTGGTAGGTGCGCGAAATACCGATACGTTCATTCTTGCAGGGGGGGAGAAGAAAGAGATCTTCGAGCCGAGGTTCTCGTATCGGGGGTATCGGTACGTCGAGG
>Ga0272442_10007946_pt1 | contig 13597 bp, 14 predicted proteins | sample SSMForm2O_FD_200262 | JGI IMG/M metagenome (GOLD analysis project Ga0272442, IMG submission 200262) | Marine sediment archaeal communities from Little Sippewissett salt marsh, Falmouth, MA, United States - SSM-Form-2O | ecosystem: Environmental > Aquatic > Marine > Wetlands > Sediment ...
AACTTCTATACCATCGACGGAAAACACTACTCCATGCCCTTCAATTCTTCAACACCGCTGCTGTATTACAACAAGACCTTTTTCGAACAGGCGGGACTGGATCCCGAGAAGCCGCCGAAGACTTTTAAAGAGGTTGTTGAATACTCAAAGGTCCTCAAGGCAAAACTTCCCCAGCTTGCCGCCCCGATCACCTGGAACCTGCACAGCTGGTACTTCGAGGAATTCCACTGCCTGATGGACGCTCCCTTTGTAAATAACGACAACGGCCGCAAAGGAGTGTTCCCCACCGAGGCTATATTTAATGGAAAGGCGGGACAGCAGATTGTTGAATGGTGGACCGGGATGGAAAAGGACGGTCTGTTCCTCGATGTCGGTCCCGGATGGGCCAACCACAGGGCCGCCTTCGGTTCCGGTGAGGTCGCAATGGTGATGTCTTCCACCTCCGACGTGAACCAGCTGACCGGTCTGCTCAAGGAGAAGGGATGGGAAATGGGTACCGGCTATATCCCCCGTCCGGAAGGCGCCAAGGGCGGTGTGACCATCGGCGGCGGTACACTCTGGCTGACCAATAATCATCCGAATGAAGAGCTGCTTGCGGCTCTGAAGCTGGTGAAATACATATCCAGTGACGGACCACAGATGCGCTGGCACAAAGGTACCGGATATTTTCCGGTGAGAAAAACCGCCATGGATAAACTCGAGAAAGAAGGCTGGTTCAAGGAAAATCCAAACTTCCGGACAGCTTTTGATCAGCTGCTGGAGAGTCCTTACACTCTGAACACAGCAGGATCCTTGATGGGAGTTTTCCCGGAGGCCCGTTCTCTGATCGAAACCGGTATCCAGAAGGTGTACGCCGGAGATATGACGGTTAAAGAGGCCCTCGATGAAGCGGCCGAAAAGACGACGAAATCGATGCTGGAATGGAACGAACTGGTCCAGTAGGGCCTGATACAAGTTTATTATTATGGGCGGCATTATGTGCCGCCCATTCTTACAGTTAAGAAAGGAAAAGTACCATGCAGTCCTATTTTCATGAAAAACGTTTACCGTATGTCTTATTACTCCCGACATTTGTCATTTTAATAGTATTTCTCTTCTATCCCGCGATTGAAACTTTCAGATTAAGCTTTTACAAAGTCCACCCCTTCGGTTTGAGGAAAATATTCGCCGGTTTCGGCAATTTCATCAATCTGTTTACGGATGAGGTATATATCAAGAGCTTCACCACCTCCGTTATTTTTTCGGTGGCGGTGGTACTGGTGGGGCTGAGTATCAGTCTTATGATCGCTCTCATGCTGAACCAGGATGTAAAGGGCATCAAAGTGTACCGCACCCTCCTCATTTGGCCCTATGCCCTGTCCCCGGCGATTTCGGGAGCGATATTCCGCTTTCTTTTCAACCCGGCCAACGGGTATATGAACCATTTTTTCCAGGTAGTCACCGGTCTGAACGCGCAGTGGCTCACAAACGGGTCTCTCGCCATTATCGTTATCACGGTGGCGGCTACATGGAAAAATCTGGGTTACAACATTATTTTCTATCTGGCGGGGCTGCGGAATGTGCAGAGAGAAGCCATTGAATCTGCGGCCATAGACGGAGCAGGCGCGGTAAAAAGGTTTTGGTATATCACCTTTCCGATGCTTTCGCCGACTACATTTTTCCTGCTTATCATGAATATCATCTACTCCTACTTTCAGTCCTTCGGCCTGATAGATGTACTGACCGAAGGAGGTCCTGCCAATGCTACCAATCTCCTCATCTATCAGCTGTACCGTGATTTTTTCGTCAATGCCAAGACGGGATACGCGGCAGCGGAGAGCCTGATACTGTTCACTCTGGTTGTACTGCTGACCCTGCTGCAGTTCAAAACTACCGGCCGAAAAGTCTATTACCAATAGGGGGTATGAAATGAAACGAACAAAGCTCCAGACAATATTACTCCATACGGCAATTATACTCAGTATTTTTATTGTAAGCCTTCCCGTCATTCTTTCGTTTGTCATCAGCACGCAGACTCCGGTGGAGGTCTACTCGTCTCCTCCGAAGCTGTTACCCTCAGCCCATTTCTCCAACTACGTTACCGCCTGGAACAGCGTCAGCCTCGGCAGGATGATGCTGAACTCCACCATCATCGCGGCCGCGGTGACGGGAGGCAAGATCATTTTCAGCCTGATGGCGGCCTTCGCCTTTACCTATTTTGATTTCAAGGGAAAAAACCTGATGTTTTTTATAGTGATAGTGACGCTGCTGCTGCCTATTCCGGTGCGGATTGTCGCCCTGTTCGAGATAGTGAGCAGTTTCGGCTGGATTGACACCTACGCGGGGTTGATCTTTCCCTTTCTTGCCAGCGCCACCGGGACGTTTCTCTTCGTCCAGCGTTTTCGGACCATACCGATCGAGTTGCTGGACGCCGCCAAAATGGACGGCTGCCACCCGATGCGCTACCTTTTTCAGATCCTCATACCCCTGTCGAAGAACTCCATCGGCGCCCTTACGGTAATCGAATTCATCTATATCTGGAACCAGTACCTGTGGCCCCTGATGGCCACCAATTCGGAGCACATGAGAGTGGTACAGATCGGCGTGAAAATGCTCATCCAGGCAGAGGCCATGAACAACTGGGGCGTAATCATGGCCGGCGTTATGATTACCATGCTGCCGCCTCTTCTCGTGTTTTTCCTCATGCAGGAGAGCTTCATGAAGGGCTTCGCCCTGGCTTCCGAGAAATAGGGTAATTGTCTGGAAGTAAAAAAGCTGTAATAATATTCTCATTCTTTCATCAGATATGTGCAGATAGTGTACGGACTAATCCATGTAAACAGGCATCAGCATATACCCGGCAGACAAAGCAGAAAATAAGAGGTAAAACATGAGCAAAAAAATGGACGGCCTGCTGAAATCGATTGAACCGAAATTACGGATATACCGGAGAGATTTTCACAGACACGCGGAACCCGGCTGGGGCGAATACAGAACGGCGTCCATCGTCGCCCGGCGGCTCACAGAATTGGGATATACAGTAAAGCTCGGCAGAGAAGTCATAGATGAAAAATCGAGAATGGCCCTTCCATCCGAAGAAACAATGGAACAGCAGTACAGCAGGGCCCTGTCGGAGGGGGCTGTAATAGAATACGCGGAAAAAATGAGGGGCGGCTTTACGGGGGTGGTCGGAGAAATCGCTAACGGGGACGGGCCTGTCATCGGATTTCGTTTCGATCTTGACGCGGTGGAGATGGAAGAAAAAGGCGATGAAGAGCATGTGCCTTACCGGGAAGGTTTTTTTTCTATCCACAGGGAAGCAATGCATTCATGCGGGCATGACGGGCACGCGTCCATCGGTCTCGGCGTGGCCGAAGTACTCAGCGCGTTGCGGGCGGAGCTCCGCGGCACAATCAGGCTGATATTCCAGCCCGCCGAAGAAGGAGTGAGGGGCGCCAGGGCGATGGTCGAGGCCGGGGTCGTGGATGATGTCGACTACATGTTCGGCATGCATATCGGGGCCAGGGCCAGGAGCACCGGGGAGTTTTTCTGCGGTACAGGAGGATTCCTGGCTACTTCAAAGTTCGACGCCTTTTTTTACGGGTTCCCGACCCATGCCGGCTTTGATCCGCAGGAGGGAAAAAACGCCCTCCTCTCGGCCGCGACGGCGGTGATAAACCTGCATGCTATTCCAAGACACGGCGGGGGAGGGACAAGGATCAACGTAGGTAAAATGTCCGCGGGGACCGGAAGAAACGTGATACCCGCCGAGGCTCATCTCGTCATTGAGACCCGTGGGGCCGACTCGGAGCTGAACAGCTATATGAAAAAATACGCGGAGAAAATCATAAAAAGCGCCGCGGAAATGCACGGCAACACATACAGTATCATCCAGATGGGCGAGGCGGAAAGCGCGGACAGCGATGATGAGCTCATGGCAAAGGTATATACGATCGCCGGGGCCCATTCTATCTTCCCAAAACTCAGAAAAGAAAAAGCCGATTTAGGCGGGAGCGAGGATTTTACCCATATGATGAAAAGAGTAAAGGAAAAAGGCGGGAAAGCGGCTTATCTCATGCTCGGGAGTGAGCTCAAAGGGAACCATCACACCGCCAGGTTCGATTTTGATGAATCCATCCTGATCAGCGGGGTGAAAATTCTGTCCCTGATTGCCCTTGAACTGAGCTGAAAAGAGGAGATATATATGAGAAAGATTTTTACCGGGAAAGCGCCCGCACCAGGCGGCCATTATGTCCAGGCCTGGGTCCACAATGATATGGTCTATGTTTCCGGGCAGCTGCCGATCGACCCGCTTACAGGAGAGAAAATCACGTATTCCATCGAGGCTCAAACACGGAGAGTGCTGGAGAATGTGGCAGCGGTGGTCGAGGCGGCCGGTTCTGATATCCGGCACATCATCAAAACCACCGTGTACGTGGCGGATATCGGTCTCTGGGCAAGGGTCGACAGTGTCTACGCCGATTTCTTCGGGGACCACAAACCTGCCCGGGCCGTTGTTCCCACCAGGGAACTGCACTACGGCTTCCAGGTGGAGATAGAGGCGGTGGCTGTGCTGCCGGATATTCTTCCGGCGTAAGGCGGGAAACAGGTTCCGGATTGATGACATATTATAAAGTTTCATCATTTCATCATATTTTCAGTGTTGAAATTGATCATTTCGAACCGATCTTGTGAAAATATATGCTTTTAAGTATACTAATAAAAGCTATGGAATCCATTACGCGAACCACAGAAGCTATTCCTCAGTTTTCCATTGAAAACGGCATGAGCCTGAGTGAACAGGTGTATTATTTCCTGGCTGGGAAGATAGAAAGGGGAGAGATTCAGTTCGGTGATCGTCTGAATATCAAACTTATTGCGTCCGAGCTGAATGTAAGTAGTATGCCTATTCGGGATGCCATGAAAAGGCTGGAGCAGGACGGGATAGTAGTCATAAATCCCCGCAGCCACTGCATTGTCCGGGTTCCGAGAAAAGAAGATGTCCTCAACGCGATCAACGCCAGGCGGATGATAGAGCATTTTGCGGTAAAATCCCTGTATAAAGATATTCCTCTTTGTGATTTCAAAGTGCTCGATTCAATCCTGGGGAAGATGGCGCCGTTGGCCGCGATGGATGATGGTGACAATCTGCAAAATGAACTGGATACATACATCGAGCTTGACCGTCAATTTCATTATGAACTTTGCGCGCTGACCCGCAACAGCTACATACAGCGATTCTATCAACAGGTAAATATGCACTTGAGTATGAGCTTCAGATATGGACAGGGCGTATGTCACGGGGCTTCGGCGACCTTTGCGGAACATAAACTTCTGGTGGAGCATTTGAAGGCCCATTCTCCCAAAGCCCCTGATATTATCGATATGCATCTGCTGAAAAGCCGTGACAATATTCTCAGGGAACCCGCGTTCCTGGCATTACCGGAATAGATTTCCGCCCCGGTATAATTCAATAGTGTGAAAAATTTCTCAGCTGGCTGTAGGTCTTTTCCAAATGAGAGATTATCGAATCTTCCAGATCGTTCAGCGCAGCAACGGGCCTTAATCCTTCCGCTTCCCATGAGCGGACGACACCTCTCAGGCCTTCGGACAAGCCTGTGCAGGCCTCTGTGTCCCCGGTCACATGACGGTATTTTTCATTATCGAACAAACCGGGATGCGATTTTTCAAAATATATATGTTCGAAAATCCCGGGATCAGCCTCATAGAGGACCCTTGAAGGCACGAACAGAACATTCGGCTCCTTCCCGACGATTTGACCGAATTCGAGATACAGGTCAAGCCAGTTGCTTCTTTCCTGGTTCGCCAGGTGGAAAGCTTCTCCAATGGCATCCTTGTTTCCTATGAGAGCGATCATCATCCGCGCGAGGTCGCGGCTGAATGTGAAACTCCACGGATTGGTGCCGTCCCCGAACATTATCAGCTTTTTTCCCCGTCGTATCCTGTCCAGTATTCCGATATTCTGTCTCAAGACCCCGATATTTCTTGAACCTTTTCCAAAAGTGAGTGATGGCCGGATTATTGTGATCGGAATACCGTCTTTTATCTGCTCGAATAAGTACCGTTCCATTTCGGCTTTTTCAAAACCGTACCGATATTCACGGCTTTCCCAGAGTTCAGCCTCTGCTTCGCGGGTCGGAATACTGCGCAGGGGACGTTTATAAGCGGCCACTGAAGAGACAATCATTATCTGAGCAGTCCGCTTGTGAAATAATTCGACAGTCTGTCGCGCATCCTCCGTGTTGAAGGAGATCATATCGATAACCGCGTCGAAGCTGCGGTCATGAAACAGGCTTGAAAAATCCTCTCTCGCGTGCCGGTCCTGATAGAGTACTTCCACCTTACCGGGGATCGAGGCGGAACTCTGCCCGCGGTTTACTATGCTTATTCGATCATTTCTGTCCGCGAGTTGTCGGGTTATCTCCCGGCTTATAAGACCTGTACCGCCGATCACTAAAATATTCATACATCTATTCTCTAATCCATCAATGTCCCGCCGTTGATATTCAGAATCTCTCCGGTAATGAAACTGGCGTTATCTGAGGCAAGGAAAAGCGCCGCGTCGGCAATCTCGGAAGGCTGGGCGAGTCTTTTGAGGGGGATCGATTCTATTACACTGCGCCGTTTATCCGGAGACCAGCTGGCGCTCATATCCGTATTCACCGCGTGCGGGGCGATAGCGTTCACCCGGATGTTGTAGACGGCAAGCTGTCTGGCCAGGGAACGAGTCAGGGTGTTCACGGCTCCTTTTGATGCGCCATAGACCGGAGCCGCCGTTATATCTCCCATCTTTCCGGCAATCGAAGTAATGTTCAGTATGGTGCCGGATTTCCGCTTTTTCATATGCGGAATGACCGCCTTGCACATGTTGAATACTCCGTTGAGGTTTACATCAAGGACTGACAGCCAATCCTGATATGTCAGGTCCTCTATGGTGCCCCGCGCGATTATACCGGCGTTGTTTATCAGGATGTCGGGAGGGCCATACCTGAGGACGAGCTCACTGATTGTACTGATTACTATTTTGTGCCTGGTAATATCAAGAGCCACAGGAACGACCACTGCATCCGCACCATCGGTCCCTTCAAGCAGAGTCGACGGTTCCTTCAGGTCGATTGCTATGATTCTGGAGCCGGCGCGGGCAAATCCGATCGCTATCGCAGCTCCTATTCCGCGGCCCGAACCGGTTACGATAACCGTTTTCCCTTCGAGCCCTTGAACCTTAAGAAACGATGATTTAACTACCATAGAGCAACCTCGGTATAAGTAGAACAAGATCCGGAAGAAAGACCAGAATAATGATATAAATGATAAATGAAATCAGAAAAACCAGAAATTCACTCAAATATTCACGGGTCGGACATTCGAGTATTGAACAGACAGTATACATGGATATGCCGATCGGCGGAGTCAGAAGCCCCATTGTAATCACCGAGCACATGATAAGGCCGAAATGCACAGGATCGACTCCGAGAGACTCCACCATGGGAAGGAGTATAGGCGTGAGCAGCAGGATTGCTACCGAGCCTTCCATCACCATCCCGACAAAAATCAGAAAGAAGATAATCAATATAAGAACAATTGATGGATTGACCGAGAGGCCTGTAATTATCTTTGTGAGCATTTGTGGAATTCGCTCGATCGGAATCCCGTACCCGAATATACCCGAGAGAGAGATGATGAACATTATCGCACCGATATCCCTGATTGTGTGGTGCATGGTTTCCCTGAGCCGTTTCCAGGTGAATTCCTTGTAGACAAAAACCCCCACAAGTACTGCATATACGCAGGCGAAGGCGCCGACTTCAGAAGGCGTGAACAATCCGAACCTGATCCCGACCAGCAGTAATATAGGAAAAACAAGCGCCCAGATAGTCTCTGCAAGGGACTCGAATATTTCCTTAAAGCTTGCGCGTTTCTCCCTCTCAGGTTTCCAGTTCCTCAGTCTGGCCGTGACAGCGACTGTTCCCATCATAACCAGCATCATAATAAGTCCGACCATCAGTCCGGCCGCGAAGAGACGCCCTATTGAAACCTCCCCGACGGTCCCGTAAATAATAATCCCGATTCCCGGAGGGATAGTCGCTGTTATGAGTGAAGTGAATCCAATGACGCTCGCAGTGTACCCTTTGGTATATCCGCTTTTGAGCATCCCCGGTCCGAGTATACGGGCTTCCATGGCGGCGTCGGCAGTGGCTGATCCGGATACGCCCCCCATGAGAGTACTGAGTACCACACTTACCTGGGCGAGACCCCCTTTCATGTGCCCTGTTAAAAGTGTTGAGAGTTTCACGAGTCTCTCGGTAATACCCGTGGCGTTCATCAGATTGCCGGCGAAAATGAACAGAGGTATTGCAAGCATGGGCACCTTTTGCGTTTGAGCTATCGGGAGCTGGGCGATCATGGTAAACGGGAGTTCGGGATGCTGCAGGAAAAAAGCGACTCCGGAGATTCCAATAGCGAACGCCACAGGCATCCCAATGCTTAGAAAAATTATGAAGATGATTGCTACCAGCAGCATGCAATACCTCTTGTTTTGAGTTTATAAGTTATGAGATAAGGTTTATGGTTTCGTGTTTTACTCTTCATTCACAAGTTTTCCTATGTACCCTTTTGAAACAGCGGGACTAACTTCTCTATAGTCGACCGCACCAGGAATATGGCCCCAATAGGCAGGCTCATAGTGATCCATGAGTAGCTGAAATTCGGTATACCCTGAAAGGCTCGGGCTCTGGTTTTATACACGAGAATCGATCCATAATAGACAAGGGCGAGAAGAAAAGTCAGGATTATCAAATATATCAGAATCATCAGCACGCGTTTGACTTTCGGCGACACAACATCAAGCACAAAATCAAGGTTCACAAGCTTGTTATCCCTGTACGCCACATCCGCGCTGAGGAAGGCGGCCCATGCAAACAGGAACAATGAGATATCCAGCGACCAGTTGATAGGTTGTGAAAACGAGCGGACAACCGCTGCAAAAAAGATCAGTATTGTCGAGGAGATGAGGCAGATACCCGCAACTACAGTTTCCCATGATTCAATTTTTTTAGATAAACTTCTTTTCCTGTTATAGTTATCCTCAGATGTGTTCTGCCTCATCCCGCATTCTCCTTATTTCCCCATTTCCTTGAAAATCTGGTTCCGTACCTCGATAATCCCGAGGGCCTCATACGCTGAATCGGAGGCTGCCTTGAAAGCCTTTATATCGATATCTGAATAGGGAATAATTTTCATCCCCTCTTCCTGAAGTTTTATCTTGGCTTCATTGGCAAGTTCACCCATGATTTTTTTTGAAACATTCAAACCGGCTTTTTCACATTCCTCTTCGAGGATGGTCTGGTATTCCGCCGGCAGGCTGTTAAACCACTCCGAGCTGACTATTTCGAAGTTGATGAGCATAATGTGCTGTGTCTCGTTGAGGTAATCCAGGACTTCGTACATTCTCGTACTGTAGGTAGCCGGGTATACATTCCCGCATCCATCTACAACCTTTGTCTGTACGCCAGTATAAACTTCGCCGTAGTTCAAAGCTACCGGTGTCGCGCCCAGTGAACGGATCGACTCCATCCAGATGGGGGCGTTGGGAGAGCGGATAAGCAGTCCGTCCAGGTCCTTCGGAGAATAGACCGGCTTGTTAGTCAGCATATTCCGGAACCCCTGGACCCACGTGAAAGAGAGAACCTTGATCCCGTATGTATCCTCCAGCTCCTGTTTCCAGCCCTTGACCGTCTCAAGAGTATTCAGCTTCTCGACCTCCTCAATGGAGTCGGCGAAGTAGGGACCGTTCATGACCGCGATCCCGGGGACGTAATTTCCGAGCCGGGCGGAATCGGTATTCTGGCCGATGTTGGCACCCTGACGAATCTGTTCGATGATATCCTCTTCGATACCTAGTTGTGAACTGTGAAAGACTTCAATTACCATATTCCCGTTCGTTCTTTCAGCCACTGCTTCTGACCACTCCAGGAATGCCTGGTGGTACGGATCCTTCTCGGTGAGCACATGATTGAAGCGGAGCACATACTTTTTCTCTCCATCCCCTTCCTGCTTTCCTCCAGCGAAGAGCGGGATGATCGAGATGACAAGCAGGAATGTCAGAATTAGTACCGCAGTTTTTTGGAAACTTTTCATACATAACCTCCTAAACTGATATATCAGTTATTATTTAAGGCTACACCTGATTCTCTCATATGTCAATTTTTTTCACAGGTTCACACTTTGTATATGATGATACAAAATTAGTTGTACTGCGGCGTGAAACGGATTTTTCTCTGTTTATAAAACAGACGTTTCTTAAATCTGCGGCTTTTTTCAAAATGCCATGAATTATCACATGTTTGTCAGTCCCGGAGCCGCCGAAGTTCCAGGAACAATAAAGCTTACTTTACAGCCGGGAGAACAGGCGGAAACATACCGCTTGCCGGGACTCAAGTACCCTCAGCGTCGGGGATTCTGACCGCGTAAAGCATGTGTACTCCTGCGTGGGAGAAAGTGCCGGCGCGGTCGGCATGCACGGTGAAGCCCCGGGATTCGAGCATTTCCTGAAGGCGATCGAGAAGTCCTTCGCCGCCGGCGATGTGTTCGTGGACTTCCATCGAGATCTGCCGGATGAGGGGCCAGTGTTCTTCAGCGATCCCGGCCAGGACCTGTTCCTCGGAGTTCTCGGCGTCGAGCTTGAGGAGATCGATCCGCGGGAGATGAAAGGCCCTGATTGTTTCGGAAAGGGGGGCCAGCCGGCAGGCTATCTTTCGCGGGGCATACATGAACGCGTGGACCAGGTCCAGATAGGATCCGCGCAAAAACCGCGGGACCAGGCGGTCAAGGACCGAGTTCCTGTATTCGCTGTAGTGCCTCAGCAGCAGGGTCCTTTTCCGCGGCCAGTCCACCGGAACCATGGCCGAATCCGCCGAAACCCTTGGATAGAAGAAAAAGTCCGCCGTACCCGCTTTTTCCGCCAGGCCGAAATCGAAGAGGTGCACTTCCGCGTCGAGCCTGCTGACGTTCTCCCGCAGCGCCTTGAAGACCGGCGGCACCGGCTCGAAGGCGAACAGGTTGAGTCCTGCATAGTGCTCGGCAGCCCAGCGGGTGAAGTGCCCGATGTTGGCGCCGATATCGAAGACGACATCACCCGGCCGGATAGTGATCCCGTGCCGGATGTAATCGTTGTCTTGATAGATTTCATGGTAACAGTAGAGGGCCGTCAGCTTGTCTATGCAGGCCACATCTTTGCCGTTCGGGAGGCGGATTTTTTTCATGGACCCCATCCAGTCTGATCCACGGGCCATCTCCTCTGTATCAGCTGCTTTTTACGTTCCGGGGAGTGCCGGCGAGCCACATCCGGACGTTTCCGAAGACGATGTCGGCCCGTTTGATGAAGGATTCGGTAGTACCGAAGGCGGAATGCGGAGTGAACACGACATTGTCCTTCACCTTCAGAAGGCAGTAATCCGCCGGGATGGGAGGCTCCATATCGTAGACGTCGATTCCGGCGCCGGCGATTTTATGTTCGAGGAGTGCCTCGGTCAGGGCCTCATTATCGACCACCGGACCGCGGGCGGCGTTGATCAGGATGGCGCTTTTCTTCATCAGGGCGAGTTTTTCCCGGCTGATCAATCCGCGGGTTGATTCATTGATCGGGACGTGGAGGGAGACTATGTCACTATTGCTCAGGACCTCATCCATTGTCATTATGGTGATTCCGAGCTCCTTCAGCTCCGGCTTTTCGGACCGGTTGTAGGCGATGACCCTGCATCCGAATGCCAGCGCTGTTTTGGCCACCGCGATGCCGATGGCCCCGGCGCCGATGATCCCGAGGGTTTTTCCGGAGAGTTCCGTTCCGAAAAAGGCGGCGTTGGTGCCGCCGCTTCTGGTCGCCTGATCGGCCGGTATGAGTTTCCGGTATACTCCGAAAATCAGACCGAAAACCATCTCCATCACCGCTTCGGTAGCAAAGCCCTGCGAATTGCAGACGGTGATCCCTCTTTTCTGACACGCCTCCATGGGTATATGGTCGATCCCGGTAAATGCCACGCTTATCATTTTGAGTTTCGGCAGGTTCTCGACGACATTGGCCGGGAGCGGCATATTGGCCAGCATGAGCGCATCGCATTCTCTGGCGAAATCGATAATAAAGACATCATCCTTTCCCCGGCAGTCAGTGAATATCAGTTCGTGTCCCTCAGCTTTGAGGGGGGCGAACTGTTTCTCCATCTCCTGTTCGGATATCATCAGCGGCTGAATCAGCGCGATTTTCATATGGTTCCCCTTTGTAATGATATGAATATTTTCCTGATAAAATGATAGAAGAAATATGCTGAAAGGTAAAGTTATAAGAAATAAATGTGTGTGTGAAAACAGGAGAAGCTCCGGGGCGGGGCCCCGGAGCAGTGCTCTCTTTTCTACATGACTTGAATGCTCTTAAAAAAGGTCCTGGTTCATATCGACGAAGGTATCGATAATCATGGTCTTCGCTTCATCGATAAGATCCTCCTGTTCTTCCGCGTTCAGGGAGAAAGGACATGCGACGATCTTGTAGACCTGCGAGGTTTTTTTTATGGAAGCTCCTTCCAGTTCGATGCTCGCTTCAACTTCCATGTCATTTTTCAGTGAACAGTTCTCTTCCTGAACGCTTTCCGGAACGTCCTTACGCAGGCCGATGCTGGTGTATTCGATCTTTCTGCCGCCGTCGACCAGGGGACCGATCGATACGAGCGATCCGGAGTAGGTAAGGGCGAGGGCGCCGCGTTCATCGTCTTTCTCAAAGGAGCCTATTTCGTCCATACCGAGTTCTATCATCCTGGTCTCGAAAGCTTCCAGCTTTTCAACCCAGCTCGCGGCCAGTTTTTCCACTGTCTCGTTGTCCTGACTCAACCCGAAGGACCTCGAAACGTACTGCAGGTGTTTGCGAATGTTTTCCGGTATTGTTTTGTCCATTTCCATCATAATTTTCCTCCTCTGTTAAAAGCATAGCCCTGTTTACTGGCATATGGTATATACCATTTGGTATAATTTGCAGTGATGAACGAAACCATATGGTATCTGCAGGGACAGCTCGCGGACAATTCACCCTGGATCGTGCCGGTATATAAGACACTTTTCACAATTGGCAGGGGACCTGATCGTGACCTTATTCTGACGGCCGCGGGAGTGTCACGGAGACACGCGTGTCTGTTTATTCAGGCCGGCGAGCTGTATGTTGAAGACTCCGGTTCCCGGAACGGGACGTGCCTCAACGGCAGCCGTATAGATACACGCAGCCCGGTCAGGAATGGTGATATCCTTCGGATCGGCGAATATGAGTTCACCGTTAAACAAGACAGAGAAAGTAAAGTTTCCGATAAAACCATGGTTGACGCCAGGCTGAATCGATCGAGCGCATTCGCTTTCAGATACGGACTTTCGAAGCGTGAGGAAGAGGTGCTGTACCTGCTCCTGCGGGGCAGGAATGGTCAGGAAATTGGCGCCAGGCTCTTTATCAGCCCGGGAACGGCAAAACTCCACACCCAGAGCATCTACAGGAAAACCGGCTGCCACAGCCGGGCGGAGCTCATCACGCTGTACCGGGGACCGATGGGACTGACTTGAAAGATCA
>Ga0272442_10007947_pt1 | contig 13596 bp, 10 predicted proteins | sample SSMForm2O_FD_200262 | JGI IMG/M metagenome (GOLD analysis project Ga0272442, IMG submission 200262) | Marine sediment archaeal communities from Little Sippewissett salt marsh, Falmouth, MA, United States - SSM-Form-2O | ecosystem: Environmental > Aquatic > Marine > Wetlands > Sediment ...
TCCCTGATATTAACAAACAAGGATAATGCGATTATAACAATAAATAGAAAGACTGAGAATATCCTTGGTTTGGATAGGGATAGAATAATTGGTTCAAATCTTTTTGATTTGTTTATAATGAAAGATCAAAGATTGATTGATGCAAATCAAAGATCAAGGGAAAAAAGCGAGCCGATTGTCTCTGAATCCATTGGAATTAAAAAGAACAGTAAGGAAATATTATTGACAAATATCTATCAAACACCTCTGAATGACCATGATGGTAATTTTCAAGGATCTTTGATGATTATAGATGATGTAACAGATTTAGTACAAACAAAATCAAAGCTAATTAAAAAACAGAATGAAATTAATGAGTTAAATACTAAATTTCAAGATTCCTTTAAGCGACTTAGTTTGATTGATAAAGAAATAGAAGAGACTAATCTTGAACTAAAAAAGAAAAAAGAAATGCTTTCTGAAAAAGAAAAACAATTAGATAAGATCAAAGATGAACTGGAACTATCAAAAAACGAACTTAATTTTAAAAGCGAGAATTTAAAAAACACCGAGCATCAGGTCAATGAGAAAAATCAGCAAATTGAAATTTTAGAAGAGGAAATCAGAAAGAAAAATATTTTTATTCAAGAAAAAAGCGAGGAAATCAACAGAATAAGAAATCAGTTGGAAGAAAAGGATCAAGAGTTAGAAATTAAGGGTAAGGAAATTGTATTTTTAAATGAGGACCTAAATACAACAAAGACACATCTAGAAAATGAAAGAGTTGAACTCGAAGAAATTAGGCATTCATTTGATACAAAAACAGGTGAGTTACAATCAAAAGAAGAAGAACTACTTCAGCTTAACACGAAATTGTCAGATAAAGAAAAATTGTTGGACCAATTTAAAAAACAATTTGAAGAAAAAAGCGATGAGAATGCACAATTACGAATTAAACTTGAAAGAAGAGTTGAAGAACTGTCTAAATCAAATGAGGATATTTACTCCTTAAATAAAGTAATGGATGAAAAGCAAAGCCAGATATTTAATTTACAAAATGAAGCAGAATTTCTGAAACAGGACCTTTTAGAAACAAAGGAATTGTTAGAAGATAAAACAAAACATATCGAGGAATTAAATAATGAGCTTAAAGCTGGAAAATCTGCGATTAACTGGTTTAAGGTCGAAGTGGAAGAAAAACATAATGAAATTGATTTGAAAAACAAAGAACTTGAATCAAAGAATATCGAAATTGAAGATTTTTCTAGACAACTAATGAATCAAAGCGCCCTTATTGAAGATAAGGAGCAGATGATAGAAGATATTCAATATAAATTACAACAAGCAGTAAAAGATATAAAATCAAGGGACCAAGATATTGAGTCACATCAATTAGAGTTAAAAAAACAAAGTCAATCAATTGAGAACCTTGATAATGAACTTAGAACACGGGTTGAAGAATTAAATTTGAGAAATAACAGGTTAAGTGAAAAGGAAAAACAGATAATGGACCTAGAAAACGCCATAAAGGAAAAGATAAATGAAATTGAATTAAAAAACATTGAGTTATTAAATCAGAAAGAATTATTTGAGAAATTAAATCTTGAAAACAACCAATTATTATTCCACTTCAATAATATGAAAAATTCAATTCCCGGACCAATTCTTCTTATTGATAATGACAAGAACATTATTGACTGGAATAAAAAGGCAGAAGAAAGTCTTGGATTTACACCTGAAAAATCAAAATATATAAAACTCTTTGATCTTGAGATATTAAAAAAAGAGAGGGTAGTAGAGGGATTTAAAAGGTTTGAAAAAGAAAAGCAACCTTTGAGAATTAAATCAATCTCACTAAAAGATAAAAATGGAGATATTCATCTTACAGACATCTATAATGTACCTATGCAAGACAATAATGGACAGACCCTTGGAACAATAATGTTTTTCGAAGATGTCAGTGAAAAACAGGAGATACAAGCTGAATTGACCAAAAAACATTTAGAGTTAAACGAACTTGATACAAAATTTCAGGATATATTATCCAAATTTCATCTTTTTGAACATGATAGGTTCTCAATGGAAAACCACTTATTAGAAGTCGGAAATGAAACACAGAAAAACATTGAACATATTGGTAGTATACTTGATACCAAGAAAAGAGATTTAGATTTAATTAATAATGATATTATCTCAAAAACAGATGAACTTGAAGGCATTAAATCCAAGATTATTGAGAGCAGGTCAACTTTGATTGATATTGAAAATGAAATCGAACAAAAAAAGAACCAACTGCAATGCATTCCGCAGAGCGAAGAGGAATTAAGTAAGACATTTAAAGATAAACTAAAGATCATAGATGAAATTGATAGATCCCTTGGGATTTCTCAAGAGGAGTCTTTGAAAACAAAAAAAATCGATGCTGAAAATAATGATGAATAAGTCCTATTCATTCAAAAACTATTAGTGGTTTTATTGGCATTGGAGCTTTTAAGTTGATTGATCTTGTTAATCCATTTCCTGGAAGAATAGAAACATACAAGCTATCATATTTTTCAAGCGCCATTCCATCAGATAACTTAAAAATCAAGTAGGATCTATCAGAATTTTCATTGATGAGATCAAAATCAATCATTGAATCATCAATATCATTTATTACTAGAAATCCGAAATTACTCTCTGTGATGTTATCCCAAATAGAATCATCAAATAATGAACCGCTACTATATTTTTTAACAATGCCAGTATAATTTAGTATTTGTAGGTTATCTCTAGACAATAGTTGCATAGTCATTTGATTTAAATCTATATCTGTTGAAAATAATGGTGTTATTTGTATAGCTATTCTTTTTATTCTTTGTGATCCATCAATCTCGTAGAATTTCCCCACCTTGAAATCAACATCTATATATGTTGAATATTTATCAATTGTCTCTGCTGTCATCTGAGCCAAGTCTTGGTCAACTGAGGGTCCTGAGGTTCCATCTATAATATCAGCTGCTACTACCCCGGCAATTATTAAACTAAATAGAATCATTATCGCATATATTGCTGAACTCCCCCAGTTATTCATTTTATCACTCTATTTTATTGATATAAATTGCCTTGACTTTTATATTTAAGATTTATTATACAATCGTTATCAATACAGAGGTTTGGTTATTTTATAAAATTCTTTTTTGAATTATTACTCAGCCCTTATTTTGACAATATGTCATTTTGAATAATTCTACAACTGATGTTTTTACATTTTTGACATTAAAACAGGTTAGCTTTATATATTGTCACTTGCGAACAGTTTACGTGGATATCATTAACGTGGCTTGTATTGTCATGGTAATGAAATGAAAGAAATGAAAGGTGGTTGAAATGGAAAAAAAGTATATGGAAAGGCTGATAGGCAAATACTGTAAAATTGTGACAAAGGAACCGGGTGAGCAAAGAGCAAGTGTAGTAACTGGAACCCTAGAAGATGTTGATTATAATGATGGTTTTATTTTAGTTGATTCTGAACAAGGCCTAGGGTGTCTAAGGATCAACACAATTGTAGCAATAAAACCTGGTAACAAACATAAAAAAGAACATGAGATTGTAAAAAAGATTAAGAACGACGACCAAGCAATGGTCGGTATTGGAACCTTAATTGTTTTCATTGCAATGGTATTAATTGCTGCTGTTGCATCAAGTGTTCTAATAAATACAAGTGAAACATTGCAATCAAGAGCAAAAACAGTTGGAACTCAAACTATAAGAGAAGTATCTGCAGGTATATCAGTTGAATCTGTAACAGGTTATACAAATTCAGAAAAAACAAAAATAACATATCTTGCACTTACAATAAGACCAAGAGCTGGATCAAAGGATATCGATCTAAGCCTCTGCGCATTATCTGTATTATATGACAATTTATCAATAATTAAGTTAGATACAAATTTAGTTCAAAATGTAAATATTGATAATTCCAGTGTGTTCTTTACACCGGTCGAATCAGGATCTGAATACACAGTGATGGGAAACACAACAAATACAACATTTGGAGTAATAGCAATACATGATCCAGATGGTTCAATAACGAGCACATATGGTATGAACAGTGGAGATAGAGCAATAATATTAGTTAACCTCTCATCAATAATTGAAGATGGTGGATTACCAGCAAGACAAACGGTGTCTGGAACACTAACACCAGAAATTGGTATCAAAGCACAATATGATGTCTCGGCACCAGCAGTATTTTCAAAAAGGATAGTAAAACTAGACTAAAAATAAAAGAGGCGGCAAACCCTCTTTTATTTTTTTTATTTTAATCTTCTTTTTGTTTTTCATTATCTATTTTTTTAACAATAGCAATCTCAGCCATATCGCCATCAATGAAGGTGGGCTTTGGACTTATCTCAACAGATATTTTAGAGTTATCCTTTGTTAAAAAAACAGTATTATAAAATGAAACATCCTCACCCTTCAACCTGTTTAAATAATATTTTTCGACATCATAAAAACCCTCTGAGCAAATAAAATCAAATAAACTTTTGTCAACTATCTCATCATAATTATAACCTAGTAAATTAGAAAAACTATCGTTTGCTTTCTTAATAATGCCTCGTTGGATTACCACAGCACTATCTGAAATCCTATCAAAAATATCATAAGAATCCTCTAAATCATTTTCAATATCTTTTTTAACATCAACTCTTTTTACACCAGTAATCTCATCCAACAATGCCTTTTCTTGAAGATTTAAATGTTTATGTCTATTTTCAATATCATTTTCCAACGACTCTAGTTTTTCTCGCCATTTTTTAAACTCAATTATTCGTTCATTCATCATATGCTTTTCTTTGATAATATCTGATTCCTTTTCATTTAATAAATTAACCCTTTCCTCCAAATCTGTCATTAATCTATGAAATTCCTGTTTTCTCTTTTTACTACCAAAAACTTCAGATAAAGAATATAATCCTTTTCTAAATAAATGGCCTGAGTCTTGATCTGTTTTAATATCTCCACTAGAATTAAGATAAACGCTTTTTTCAAGGGTTTTTAATTTTTCTTCCAATAAATAGTTTTTTTCGATTAATTCATTGTTCATCTCCTGTAATTGTAGTAATACCTTATGGTTTTCAACATTTTTTCCAATATTTGATTGACTGTAAGAATGCTCAGGATTTACCTTTTCTTTAATCGAGAATTCGTTATTATCAGTCCAACTCTTGATTAAATTACCAATTAAATTAATATCACCAATTCCCCCTTGCTCATTTTTTACTGGGAAGCTTATCCAAGATAACATTATCTCATGTCCATTTTTTGTAAGCAATGGAAGTTTTATGTTATCTACAATCTTATTGTCTTTCGAAATATCTATAAGACGTGCCCATTGATATTCATAACGTTTAGGTATTAAAAATCCTAATATTTTTTTATTAATAACTTCTGTTCTTGAATATCCAGATAAAATCTCAGATTTTTTATTAAAATTGATTATTCTTTCATTTTCATCAATTTTGACAACAAGATTTTCTTGGTGATTTTTATCAATTGTTCCCCTCTCCTCAGATATCTCAGTTAATTTGTCCATCATTTCCACTTTGTTAATAACCTACAATATAAAAATTATTTTAAAAACTTCTATTTGTTAGATACTTTAATACTTTTTGATATCAGAATCAAAATTTAAAATAAAATTACAATAATCTCACAATATAAATATCATAATTATCATCTTTTTATTTTAGGTAGAAAACCTATAAAAGTATAAATACAACTTTACTGTTATTGTATAAAGCTGGTCGTATTGGAGGGGTTCATATTAAATTAAAGATGGGAAAAGGTGAGGAAGAGTCAGAAAATGATGACTCTGATGAAAGTTCACCAATAGAAGAAGAAACAGTAGAAAACGAAGAAGAAACAGAGGATCCTGAAAACCAAGAAACTGCTCCTTCAAATCAAAAAGAAGAAAAAAATGAAGATAATGATAAAGTAGAAAAAGATGTAAACGACCTTAGGAAAGTCATAAAATTGAATCAAAACGATGATGATTCAGAAAATCAGCCAAAACCAAAAAAAACTGAAACAGAAGAATTAACCTCAAGAGATTCTTTAGAACAGAAGCGAGCTATTCTACAAAGTATAAAAGATTTTGATTTTCAAATAAAAAAGAACTCTGAAGAAATAACATCAGTAAATAAGAAACTGGATTCAATTACAAAGGATTTAGATGATCTTGTTAGCCTCTATGAAATTGTTTCTGAGCAGATGAACCCCTTTGTTGGTCTTTCAAAAGTTACAAAAAAGAGAATTGAAGCATTGGAAAATTTTACAAAAGAGGTTGATGACTTAAAAAATAGAATGAATGAAATTGAAGCTTTTGCCGAAAATACTGGTGTAAACCTGGAAAGTTTAAAGAATATGAACATTGAAGAATCTAAAAAAATCGAAAAAATTAATAAACCTGACGTTAAAAAACAAGATATAGTTGAACCTAAAAATGATTTACCAGTTGACGATCTAGATATGATAATTGATAGTTCATTATCGGATATTGATCTAGATAAACAAATCGATATGTTGATAGATGATTTTATAGAAAATTTATTTACTTGAATTTAAATTAGGTGTAGATATGGAAGAAAGTGAGGGAGATAGTAAAAAAAGAATATCTGATAATTTTGATTTTAAAACAGAGCTATCTGCCTTAGTTGAAAATAAGGTAATATCTCAAATAATAGCAGATAAATTAGAACAAAAAATTCTTGAAAAAAAAATTAAATTAGATAAAGATCAACTAAATTCACTAGTTCTAAAAATCAAAGATATAATGAAAGACTATTCCAGATATAAGCAGCCCATAAAAAAAGAATTCCCGGATAAGTCATTTAAAAAGATTGAAGAAAAAGCAAATGAGGATATGCTAAAGCTTGTCCAGAAAATTGATAACCTTGAACAAAAAATAAAACAATTTGAACATATTGAACTTAATAAAGACATAACCATAGATAATCAGGGAAATATTATAGATGGAAAAAAACAAATCCCTAAATTTGTAATGCATGATGATATAAAGGTTCCAAAATATATTGATGAAGAAAATATTGAATATTCAAAAGACCCATTAAACCATTTACCAACAGATCCTGAAAATATTATTATTCTTATGAAGTGGCTTCAGCACTTGATTGATAAATGTGGACATATGAATTTATCAAAGATATTGGACTATTATGTTGATATTGATTGGATCTCACCTGATGTCAAAATCAGTCTAATAGATTATTCTCATGGAATCACAGACGAAAAAGATAAAGTGGATACAATAAAAAAGGAAATTTCAGATTTACCATCAAAAGATCATATTCAATCTTATATTTTCATTCAAAAACTAAAAGGAAATGAAATCGATAAACATTTTATTGATAGAATTGAGAGCGATATATCTAGAATTACCAAAAAAATTGGCGATTATTATTTTAAATAAAAATAGGTATTCTAATTTGAACTGAATTAAAAAAAAAATATATTAAAATTTTAATTGATTTCTTATCATTAAAGTTATATACTTCTAACTTAATTCAAATATTATATTAGAGGGAGTGATAATTTATGTTTTATCAATTAAATAAAAAATGGATTGTTATTATAATATTGACCATATTATTTCAAATAAATCTAATTGGAATAAGTGGAAAAACAATAAATTTTGAGATTCAGCCAAGGGATTTAATAAAAACTATCCATCCTCCGAATATCGAATGGGATATTACCCAAGGAGGATCTGAATTTGATTCATGCTATTCCGTTAAACAATCAGATGATGGAGGATTTGTTTTTGCAGGAGGTTCTTATTCCTTTGGACCAGGGCTTTCTGACTTATGGATAATCAAAACAGACAATAATGGATTAATTATGTGGAACAAAACATATGGGGGTCCGAGAAACGAATCTTGTTATTGCATACAAAAAACATTGGATGGATGTTTTATTGTAACAGGAAAAACAAAAATTGTTGAGCCTGATAATTACGATGCGATCTTATTGAAAATAGATTCTGATGGAACTGAGTTGTGGAATAAAACCTATGGAGGGGACCTGTTTGATGCCTCATGGTGGGTTGAACCAGATTTGGATGGTGGCTATATGCTAGTTGGAAATACCGAATCAAAAGGCAATGGTGATGGCGATATTTGGGTTATTAAAACTGATTCTACAGGTTCTTTGATTTGGGATAAAACATTTGGCAGAGAACAATTTGAGGAGGCTGAAGAGGTTCTTGTTCTAGATGACGGATCTTTAATTATATTAGGATCAACTGAATCATTTGGATCTGGTGGAAATGATCTATATCTTCTTAAAATCGATTCAATTGGAAATTTAATTTGGGAAAGGGTATATGGTGGAAATCTTGATGATGAAGGTTGGTCCATTGAATCTGGTGAAGATAATTGTTTTTTTATTTTAGGTAGAACAAACTCTTTTGGAGCAGGAAATCAGGATTTCTGGTTTTTAAAAACAAATGAAGCTGGTGATATTCTTATAAATAGAACATTTGGAGGAGCGTCTTTTGATCAAGCTAGAAGAATAAGAAAAACAGATGATGGGATTTTTCTTTTAATTGGAACAACAGAATCTTTTGATGCTATTGGAGCAGATTATTGGCTAATTGCTATTGACAATGATGGTTATGCAATTTGGGATATGTTAATTGGCTCTCAGTACTATGATATTGGTTACGATGTTCAAAAAACCGATGATTCAGGTTTTATTTTAACTGGAATTACTTATAACTCTTTTAATTCAGGTGATGCTTGGTTTGTGAAACTTTTTCCCTTTGAAAATCAACAGCCAAAAAAGCCTGATAGACCATTTGGTGAGACAGAGTTAAAGCCTAATCAGGATTTTGTTTTTTCTTCGAAAACTTTGGATTCTGATGGTAATGATATTTATTATAGGTGGAATTGGGGTGATGGAAATATTTCAGAGTGGATTGGCCCTTTTAAATCAAATGAAAACTGTGAAGAATCACATAGTTGGAAAGAAAAAGGAGATTATCAGATTAAGGTTCAGGCAAAAGACTCAAATGGTGGAGAGAGCCCATGGTCAGAGCCATTAAAAGTTAATGTCCCTCGTAATAGATTTAAAATGAATCACTTGAGATATAGATTTATTGATAATTTTTGGATAATTCTAAGGTTTTTGAATTTTGAAATTAATTTATAACAAATTAAACAGTCTACTTATTCTTTAATTAAATGATTATTATAAATATAAACTAAATGACAATATTTATCTACCACTTTCAGCATATAATTTTCTGATCATTAGAGGGGACTATACAATTTCGATCACTAATTGGAGGATAATTAAATGGGATTCTCTTTAGTAGCTGCAGCTGCTATTATTGGATTATCTGTAATAATGGTTATTGAAATAATTGTAGGAACAACCGTTCCTACAGTGGTTGATGTACAAGATTCCTTCGAGGATATGAAGAATAGAGCGATTGAACAGGTTCAAACCAATATAAATATCACCGATGTCACATCTGAGACCAATGGATCGGGGTTAGACATAAACATAACTGTTGAAAACACTGGTAGCGTTACGCTTGAAACGAAAAATTTCAATATATTGGTTAATGGAACAGTCATGCAATTCTCTGCTTCAAAATCATATCTCTTTCCTGAAAAGGAGGTCTATTTCAATGTATCAAGTCTATCTGGTACAGGAGATAGAAGATTGAAAATTATTACAAACAATGGAATATCAGATTTTTATGATTTTAATCTGTCTTAAGAACGTGATATAATATGGGATTTAGTCTAACAGGAACACATGTAGTATTCTTCATTGCTGCAGTAGTGGTGGCTGGGGCAGTATCAGGTGTTATTATTGGAGTTATCCAAGGTGTAACAACGAGTTTTCAAGACAGGGGTGAGAGGGTGTCAGAAAATTTGGATATTGAATTTAAAATTATAAATGATCCTGAAAATATTCCAACTGATGGGTCAAATTATTTATTTTATCTAAAAAATATTGGTGAAAGAAAGATACCAACTACCAATGATACATTTACCATATTTATAAATGGGGATTTGGTTCCCAAAGCAAATTTTAATTTTTCAGATACATCAATAAAGAAAGAAGAACACACAATATTGTACATTATAAATTCAGAAATCTCGGCAGGTGATCAAACACTTAGAGTCGTTGGTCCCCAGGATATTGTTGATGAGTTTATATTTACCATATAAAAATTAATTGGATGGGATTAAAAAAACATGGCTGTAAAATCTCTTATATTGGAGCGAAAGGGAGAAAAAGATGGTTTTGCTCAAAGATTTGGAAAAGAGATACCAGACGGCACATTAGTGTTTATAGAGGGAAAAGAGGGAACTGGTAAAAGTATCTTCAGCCAGAGATTTTGTTTTTCATTTTTAAAAAATGGTTCTAGTTGTTCATATGTATCTACACAGTATACCATTAAAACCTTTTTAAGACAAACCGCCTCAGTTGGCTATGATGTGAGAAAATATATAATGGGCGGAAAACTATTTTTCATATCAACTGAAGTTATGTTGGCAGAAACAAAACCAAGAAACACCTTTTTGGAGGGTTTGACCACCTGTAAAAAATTATTTGACCCTGATATAATCTTTATTGATTCACTTTCAACACTTCTTAATGAGAGCCTTAATGAAGCAAATTTGATAGACCTTACCACTTTTTTCAATAGATTAAAAGGTTCTGGTAAAATTATCATTGCAACTGCAAATCCAAATGATTGGTCATCTCAGGTTCATAATTCATTTCAGATGTTTTGTGATATACATTTCAAGGTTACACGTGAATCTATGCCAGGTATTGGCATTGTCCATAACATATATATTGAGAAATTTAATGGTGCAACAAGTAAATACGAGCCTCTGACAACTTTCTCTGTTAGACCAGGAGTAGGATTGACCATTGAGACAAGCGGAGTTGCTTTCTAAGTGAGAAAATGACAGAAATTAAAAAAAAGGAAGTTGATAAGCTAATCAGAGACAATCCACATCTTAAAAAATATCTAGATGAAATGGACAAAAAGCTTCCAAAACCAGCCTTTTATAGTAAAGTCCCAAGAGAGGTTAAAGAACAAGAATACCCGAATTTGATCTACACAACTAAGGGATCAGTTTTTATACATATAATTAAGACAAAGGATATGGAGAATCCAGAATATCATGCAATTGAACCAATAATTGATGGAGACATAAAAGAAAAACGTAATTTCATATCAGAACTTATGTACGAACGGGCCCATTTCAAGGTTGGGATAAAGACCCAAGACGACCTTAGAAAGGCAATTAGAGAGGTAATTAAAGAAGTTACAGCCGTCGATGAAAAGGCCAGTTCAAAAATGGGAAAATCAAAAAGTGGTAAGGTCAAGGTTACATCATCTGAGATGACAATAATAGAATATGACATTATAAAGGAGATAGTCGGTGGCGGTCCACTCGAGCCTTTCATGAGGGACCCATATATTGAAGATATACATATTATAACTGGTGAAAATGTACATCTCATCCATAAGGTATTTGACATGGTAAAAACAAATATCTTCATAGATAAATCTTGGGCCAATAGATTTTCCCAGGAATTTGCTGAGAAAATCGGCAGTCCTGTTAGTGAAGGTCAGCCTATTGCGGATGGCACTCTACCTGATGGAAGTAGGGTTAATATTATCCATAGTAAAGATGTAAGCTTAAAAGGTCCCAGTATGACTGTGCGAAAATTCAGTGAAACTCCAATCAGCATAACTCAGTTAATCAATTGGGGAACAATTGACACAGGCATTGCTGCTTATCTGTGGTTGTGTTTGAACTATGGCAGAAGTATTTTTGTCTGTGGTGAGACCGCTTCTGGTAAAACTACTACTTCAAACGCAATGTTTGTCTTTGTCCCTCCAGATAAAAAGATATTCTCTGTTGAAAACACCCCTGAGGTTAAGGTTCCTCATGAGGTTTGGCAACAACTTCTAACCAGGTCCTCAGGTCCAAAGGAGGGCCATATAGATGAAGGAGATCTACTAAGAGCTGGTTTAAGGTCAAGACCTGACTATATCATACCAGGTGAGACAAGAGGAATAGAAGGGCGTGTTGTGTTTCAAGCCATGCAAACAGGGCACCCTGTTGTAACAACATTTCATGCGGGGTCTGTAACAAAGGTTATTCAGAGGTTCACCGGCCATCCAATAAATATTCCAAAGACTTTCATGGACAACCTAGATGTGGTTTTAATACAAATGGCAGTTGAAAGGAAGGGTAAAAGACTAAGACGGGTGCTGTCCATTGACGAAATAGAAGGTTATAACAAGGAAGTTGATGGGATTATGTCAAGAAAGGCATTTGAATGGAATGCTGTTGATGATACGCATCTTTTCAAGGCCAACAGAAATAGTTACATATTAGAGCAAAGAATTGCATCAATAGCAGGCTTTGAAGATCCTGTGAGGATCTATGAGGAATACGATCGTCGTAAACATATTTTACAGAGGATGGTCGAGGAAAAGATATTTGATTATTATGAGGTCGTTCAGTTTATTTGGACCTTTTATAGGGACGGCATTCAGGCGTTACCTATTTCAATTTAATATTAAAGAACAGATTTGGGGAATAAGGATGCATGTGTATTATTAGGTGTTGAAAGCAAGGTTAAAAAAAATGTCATCGATGAACGAAAAGGAAAAACAACAGATCATTCAAAAATATCCTCATTTGAAAAACTATATCGAAAAGATTAAAAGCCGGATGAAGGAGCCTGTTTTCTACTCAACATTGCCATATGAAGTCCGAGATGAAGAATATCCTAATTTAATCTATCACGGGCAAGGTTCAATTTTTGTTCACATCTATAAAACAAGGGATATGGATGAGTTAGAGTACCATGCAATCGAGCCTTTACTTAATAAAAACGAACAGGTCAAACATGATCAATTACAAGATTTGATAGTGAAATTTGCCCCTAAGAAGAAGAGCGTCTTGTCAGATGATGAGCTCAAAGAGGTGCTACTTGAACTTATTGATGAGATAATCCAGATTGATGAAAAGGCAGTTGAAGCAGAGGCTCAGAAAAAGAAGCGTTTCAAAGGTCCTGCTAAAAAATCAAAAATTAGAGCAACCTCATTACAAAAAAACAATATTGAATATTATATTATCAAGAACCTCGTGGGAGGAGGCCATCTGGAATGTTTTATGAGAGACCCCTACCTTGAGGATATACATATTGTTACTGGTCAGAAGATACATCTTACCCATAAGGTCTTTGGAATGATTAAGACCAACATTGTAATAGACTCTGAACAGGGATCACTTTTTGCCCGTAAGCTCAGTGAAAAGATGGGGTCACCAGTAAGTGAAGGTCAGCCTATTGTGGATGGAGTACTTCCTGATGGTAGCAGGGGGAACATCATATATAGTGATGCAATCAGTATTAAGGGACCCAGCATGACCATCCGAAGATTCACTGAAACTCCAATAAGTGTCACTCAGCTTATAAAATGGGGGACTTTAAGTTCCGGAATTGCTGCATATCTTTGGATATGTCTGCAGTATGGACGTAGTTTTTTCTTATGTGGTGGAACAG
>Ga0272442_10007949_pt1 | contig 13592 bp, 12 predicted proteins | sample SSMForm2O_FD_200262 | JGI IMG/M metagenome (GOLD analysis project Ga0272442, IMG submission 200262) | Marine sediment archaeal communities from Little Sippewissett salt marsh, Falmouth, MA, United States - SSM-Form-2O | ecosystem: Environmental > Aquatic > Marine > Wetlands > Sediment ...
GGGTCATGTTCTTGTATAGCAAAAATAAAAGCTAAAGCAGCAAGGGTTTTTTCGCCTCCTGAGAGGCTTCTGATATCCATATATTTTTTGCCTAATAATTTAACTTTTATGTCAACTCCTCCTTGAAGAGGCTCTTCTTTGTTTTCTAATTCTAATGAAGCTTCTCCTTTTGTTGAAATTTGATTAAAAATGTTTGTAAAGTTTTTCTTTAATTCTTTAAAAGTTTTCATGAAACAATCTGCTTTTTTACTTTCGATTTCACTCATTAAATCTAAAACATCTTGTTTTTCTACTTTTAATTTATCTGCTTTTTCTAACAAAACTTTATGCTCTGATTCTAAACTTTCATAAACTTCTAATGCTCTTAAATTTACATTTCCTAATCTAGCAACCATATTTTCAAATTCTTTAATTTCTTGTTTTAAACTTTCAATAGAAGCCCCTCTTCTTACTTTTCCATCTTTATATTCTTCTAATTCTTTTTCTAGACCTTCTATTTGAGCCACAACTTGGGCTTTGTAAATACTTACTTCATTTTGTCTTTTTTCTATTTTTCTGATTCTTTCTAATTCAAATTCAATAGAATCTTCTTTTTTCTTTATTTCATCATTTAGTTTATTTCTTTTTAGAGCTAAGTTTTTGAATTTTCCGTAAAATTGTTGTTCTAGTTTTTCTTTTTCTTTTAATTCTTTATCTTTAGTTTTAATTACTTCTGTTAAATCTTTTATTTCATTTAAGAAGTCTATTTTTTCTTTTTCCTGATCTTTTAGTATTTTTCCTACTTTTTCATTTTCTGTTTGAATCATAGAAATTTGATTTTCTATTGTTTTTATTTCAGATTCTAAAGTTAGGAATTCTTTACTTAATTTTTGTCTTTCTTCATTAAATCCTGATAAACCCTGACTTATGCTTGTTTTACTTAGTTTTTCTCTAACAGAATTTCTTTGTTTATTTAAATTAGAAATATTTGAAGTATATTTTTTAAGATTTATTTCTATTTCTTTTAATTTAGAAGTTAATTCTTTATCTTTTGTGATTAAATTATCTTTTTCATTTATTAAAGAATCTTTATTTTCTAATCCTAATGATTTTTCTATTTTGATTATTTCTCCTTCATATTCTGATTTTTGTTTTTTAAGTTCAATTATTTGTTTTTCATTTAATAATTTCTTTTCTTCAATAGACTTGATAGTTTGCATTAGTTTTTCAGCTTCATTTTCGAGTTTTGATAGATTTTCATTAACTTCCTTTTCTGAGAATCCAACTCCTTTTCTTCTTCTGTGCCCTCCAATCATTGCTCCACTAACTTCTGTTAAATCCCCGTCTACAGTTACCATCCTTATTCTTCCAACACCAATCCTTCTAGCAGTTTCTATATTTTCAACTACTAAGGTGGAACCAAAAACATAATCGAAAACATTTCTAAATTTAGGTTTGAATTTGATTAAATTTATAGCTAAACCATGAATTTTATCTCCTTTTGGAGTTGATTGAGCAACTCTTGCTTTCATTTTGTTTAAAGGTAAGAAAGTTACAACACCTAATTTTTTTTGCTTAAGCATTTTAATGCATTTTGCAGCTGTTGCATCAGAATCAACTACAACACTATTTATTCTTGCTCCTGCTGCTACTTCTAATGCTAAAGAATATTTAGTAGAAACTTCTCCTAATTTAGATACTGTTCCATAAACACCATTTTCTTTAAGAACTTGTTTTAAGGCAAGATTGTCTGAGAATCTTTCTTTTATAGTAAGATTTCTTCCTCTTAATTTAGCTAATTCATCATTATTTTCTACTAATTGAGATCTTGCTCTGTTTAAATTTGTTGTTAGAACAGAATCTTCATTTTGTCTTTTACTTAATTCTAGTGTTTTTTCTTTAAATGATGATCTTAGTTTTTTTAATTCATTTGCTGTTTTATTATCTGATGATTCTCCTAAAGCAACTTTTATATTATTTAATTGAAACGAAGTTTTGTCTTTTTTTCTTAAAATATCTTGTTTTTCTTCATTTAATGTTTGAATATTATGTCTTGATTCTTCTATCTGTGATTCTAGTTCATTTAGTTTTTCTGTGAAATCATCAATATCTTTTATTCCGTGTTTTGCTTTAAATTTGTTTATTTCTAAGCTTAGTTTAGATTCTGATTTTCTTAATTCATTTAGTTTTGTTTCTTTTTCTTTTTTATCTTGATTTAATTCTTTTATTTTATTTTGAGTAGAATCTAGATCTTGTTTTAATCCAGAAGATCTTTCTTTGATTTTTTGGATTTCGTTTTGTAAGGTATCTAATCTTGTTTTATATTTGATATTAGCTTCTTTTAATTCAGAAATTTCTTTTCTTAAAACTAACTGATCTTTTTCACCTTTTTCTTCAATTTGATGATTGATATTATTTATTTCTTCTCTGTTTGAGTTTATTTTATTTTTTACATCAGAGATTTTTTCTTCTACTTTTTTAAGATCTGAGTTAGTTTTAGATAGTTTCTTTTCAATTTCTTCTTTTTTTGATGTTTTTTCTCTTATTTGTAAAGTTAAGAAAGTGGCTTTATTGTCTTTGATTTTATCTTTTAATTCTTTGTATCTTTTTGCTTGATCTCTTTCTTTTTTTAATTCTCTTAAGTTAGCTTCTCTTTCTGTAAGAATTATTTCAGCTTCTGTTAATTTTTCTTGAACTTTTTCTAGTTCATGCATTGCTTTTTGTTTTTTATCTTCGTAGACTGAAATACCTGCTATTTCTTCTATTAATTCTCTTCTAATTTCTGGCTTCATTTCCATGAATCTAACAATATCTCCTTGGAGAATTACATTATGTCCATCTGGATCTATTTTAGCTGCAGATAACATATCTACAACTTGTTGTCTAGAATGGGTTTTGTCATTGATTTTGTAAACAGAATTTCCGTTTTGTCTAACTATCCTGGAAACTTTTACTTCTTTTTCTTTTAATGGGAAATCTTTTTTAGAATTGTCAAAGTAAATTGAAACTTCTGCTTGTTTTTTTGGGTTTTTGTTTTTTCCACCGTTGTAGATTAAGTTGGCTGATTTTTCAGCTCTCATGGATTTAGCAGAGGTTTTTCCTAATACAAAACACAATGCATCCATTACATTAGATTTACCAGAACCATTAGGTCCTATAACTGCTGAGAAGTCTTTTTCAAAAGGAATTTCAATAGGATGAGCAAAAGATTTAAAGCCATGCAACCTCAATTTTTTTATCACGGTCATTTTTTTCTCCTTTTGTCGAATATATTTTTCTTTATAAGGTTTTTGCTATTTTTTAGCTATCTTCCATAAGATATCGAATATTTGTTTATAAGATTGAGCTACGTGTTCATTATTGATTATAGTAATGACTGGTTTTTCTGTCCATACTGTTAAAGCTACTTTTGTTCCGTAGATTGTTGTCTCTGTTAGTGGTTCAAACTTTGTGTCTAAAAATTTAATTTTAACTTCTTTGTAAGGGATTAGTTTTTTCCAATGCCTTAATGATTTATGGAAGACCATCCATGAGTTTATTCTGAATTCATGTTGTTTAGCATGCAGATTTTTCCAATAATAATCGGGAATAATTGTTGCAGATTCAGGGGGGCTTCCGAATACGTAATAATCTAACTTGTTTTTTATAATATCCCGATAAATTTTTTTGACGCTTTCGATCCCCCTAAAGACAGAGGCCGTTTCTTGTATATGCAATTTCTTTTTTGAAGATTCGATTTCTTTGGTTAATTTTTTAGCGAGTATCTTTTGATTTTCTAAATCCTCTTTCTTTTTATCTATGAATTCTATAAGAGATTCTGGATTTTGAATTTGATAAACTCTATGATTTTTTTCTATTATTTTTGAAATAATGCCTTTCTCACAAAGTCTTTCTAATGCTTGGTAGGTGTTTGCTTTGTAAAATCCTGTTTCTTGTACTAATTTGTTAACCTCTGAGGATCCAAGTTTAAATAATGCTAAGTAAAGTGTTGCTTCTGATTTTGATAAACCTAATTTTATCAGTGAACTTTTATCCATGGTAGTAGTTGATTAATACTACCAATATATAAATCCTCTGTTCTCGATTTGTTACTATAGAATGGTTAAAATGGATGTATTAAATAAAATAAAGGATATATACAAGCAGGATGGGAAAACTTTTCTTTATCATCTTGCTAGTGTAGGATTATCTATAATATCTGGTGCCTTGACGGCCGGACATTTAGAGAATTCTGGATACAGTCCCTCTTTTAATAGTTCTGTTACAACAGGGGTTGCGGCTACTAGTTACTGGACGTATTTCATAGGTTTACTTGCTAGGAATGAAAGAAATGAAATGAGAGATGAAGATGGTGAATATAATCGTAAAAAAATAGTATCTAAAATAGCACAATATGCTTCTTTTGTTGGAATAGGGGAGTTACTTTATGCTGCGGTTAGGTGGAGTGTACAGTATCAACTGCAGAAAAAGTTGGATGCGCCTTTGGCTTCTGCTTTGACTGATATTACTTGTGCTACTGCTTATGGGGTTTTGGTGCCACCGATTCGGTATGCACTCCGGCGTGCTGGTAGAGAGAGGAAACTAGAGCAAATTGTTAATTCAGATCAAGATAAAAATGGAAATGAGTAATTCTTATATTGGTGGCTTGGATTATTATTCGAAAAATTCTAATGAAGACGAAGCAGTTGCCCAATCTTTTCTTAAACAATATACAGAAGGTTTTGGGTTATCAGGGATGAGAATATTAAACTGGTTAGATGTTGGTTCAGGCAATGGAAGAAAGTTACTTATGATTTTAAGAGGTTTTTATGCTGAATTTGAAGAAGGAAATTCTGGAGTCTATGAAGATGGATTTCAAGATGGATTGTTAAGAAGACATTTTACTGATATAAATTTGGATATAGTAGAGCCTAATGGAAACTCAATTGAAACCTTAGGAAGCAGATTTAGATATGAAAAATTAGATGGGTTTTTGAGAGATAGATTTCAGAATACTTGGGAGCAGTTTTCTGGTGATAGGAAATACGATTTAATTACTTTCTTTCACTCAGTTTATGGAATTGATCTAGAGTCTTTAGCAAGAATTCCAGATTTTCTAACAGAAGATGGAATTGCTTGTATTGTTGTAGAAGCTTATGATTCAGCAATAAACCGCACTAAGCGATCATTATCTTCTCACTTATCAAGACCAGAATTAATGCTTAATATAGGTAAGATAAGACAGTTTTTACATGAAAGGGGAATAAGATATTCAGAATCTTTTGGGGGAACAGGTCAAGGTAGAACACCCCTTGAACAAAGATTTTACATCGACGGAATTGATGATGACTTTGAAGCACTTTCTTCTCTTTTTTTGAGTAAGCCGGAAGATCAAGGAAAGGAAGTACCCAATGAATTATTAGAAAAATTTAGAGATGAATTAAGAAAATATTCTAGAAAAGAAAGAACCGGTAGAACTTATGTTTCTGTTCCAGACGGGTTTATTTGGGTGCACAAAAAATGAAATGCAATAAATGTCAATATGAATGGGAAAGTAGAAAGGAAAATCCTAAAGCTTGTCCTAGGTGTAAAAGTCGATTGGATTGGCCCAACTGAATTTTTTAATTTTTACTTATTTCCCAAAGATTATCGAAATAATTCTTTAGAGCATCACAAACTTTCTTGTTTTCTATAATTATTACAAATGCTTTTTCTTCTGCAGAAAAAATAGCAATTTTATCTTGAAATGCTGTAAAATTTATCTCACTACTCAAATTATTCATAATTTTTGTTTCAACTTTGCTTTTTTTATACATTTCTTTTAAAGATTTAATATTTTCTTTTGAAGTTATAATTTTACCCTTTATCTTTTTCTTTTTAATTTCTTTTAGATAATGAGGAAATTCAAATCTTAAAACTTCGAAAGCACTCATTTTTCCTCCACCACCAAGATGGCAAAAATCTTTAGAATCTAAAAAATCTCTAGCAAAAGCTTTTAGTCCTGCTTTTCCTTCATAAACATTTACAGAAAGCTCATCTTTTTTATTTTTTTTAATTAATTTTAATTCTTTTACTATTTTTAGAGCTTTATTTCTTTTTTCTTCTATTTCTTTTAATAGATTATCTGGATCTGCTGGTTGGAAGAATCTTTTATTCTCTTTTGTGATATAGCTTACTAACCCTTTGTCTACCAAAGAATTTAATATCCCATAAGTAAATGATCTATCTAATGCTAGTTTTTTAGCTAGTTTTCCCCCTGTTTGTCCAGGTTTTTTTATTAATTCTAAGTAAACATCTGCTTGATGTTTTGTAAGTCCAAGGTCAATTAATTCTTTTATTTCCATGTTAGAACTATTAATTTTATTGTTTATAAGTGTTGTGGTTACTTGCTACAACAAGAATTTATAAGTATATTCTAGGGTATATATGTTGGTGGTTAAAATGTCAAAACAAGAATTAACAGATGCAATTGAAAAAACAATAAAAGAGGCTAGAGAGTATAGAATATCTAATCCAGAAGATGCAACTACTATTGTAGCTATGGATGATTATAGAAGATTTCAAGAAACTAGCTTGGGAAATCATCAAGAGCCCTTTAGGAGAATTGTATGTTCAATAGGCGGACTTTTGAGTTATCCTTTAGCACCATTAATCATAGCGGGTGGTTTACTGTATTTGGGTGGAAGAGAAATATATGAAAGAGTGATTAAACGTAGTGAAGATTAATTTTTACTAAGAATTCCTCTAGCAGAAATAACTCCAGTAGCAGCTGCTCCAACAATATTGCCAGATAATCCCGCACCATCACCTGCAAAGTATAGATTTTTTATTTTACTTTCTAAGAATTTATCAGTAACAATTTTGGCTGATCTAAACTTTATTTCTGGACCATAAAGTAAAGTAGAATCAGAAGCAATACCTGGCATAACTTTATCTAACTTTTCTAAACCTTCAATTAAGTTTCTCATTACTCTTGCTGGAAATATCATGCTTAAATCTCCAGGAGTAACATCTTTTAAGCTAGGAGCAACATAACTTTTTTTAATTCTGTACCAAGTACTTCTTCTTCCTTTTTTAAGATCTGAGAATCTTTGTAATATTGGTTTATTTCCACCAATTAGATTAGAGACTCTACCAATTGCTTCACCATAAGATATTGTATTTGAAACTGGTTCTGTTAGCTTAACTTTAGTAACTAAAGCGAAATTACTGTTATTTGATTTTACACCAGAATTACTGTGTCCATTAACAAAAACAAAATTTTCATATTCTTCTTTTGCTACATATCCTTTAGGGCACGGACAAAAAGTTCTTACAGTATCATCAAAATGATCTGATTGTAGTCTAAAAATAGATTCATACATGGTTTTAGCAAATTCTTCCATTATTTGTGATGGAAATTCTACTCTTACTCCCACCCATATTGATTGAAAGGCAAATTCTAATCCTAATCTTTTTGCTTCATCTCTCATCCATAAAGCACCAATTCTTCCTGGTGCAACCAGAACATAATTTCCTAAAATTTCTCCTTCATCTGTTTTTACTCCTTTTGCCTGATTGTTTTCGCTTAGAATTTCTAAGACTTTAGTGTTTTCTAGTATTTTTACTCCTTTTTGTTCTAAATAGTTTTCAAAGTTTTTAATAACATCTGGTAATTTATCTGAACCAACATGCCTTAGTTTTCTAACAATTAAATCTATACCTTCTTTTTTTGATTTTGCAACTAATCTTTCTACTGCTTCCATATTTTTTGGATAATATTCTGAATCTACTCCAAATTTAGTGAATATTTCATCAACATAATCTAGAAAGCTTTGATATTCTTCAACATCATAAAAATCTAATAGTTTTTCATGACTTAAAACAGGAGTAAAATGTAATTTTCCATCTGAATAAAGACCACCGCCACCAACACCACACATAACTTCGTTTCTTTCTCTTGTTTTACAACTTTTTCCTTTGTCTATTAAACATATTTTTAATTCTGGTTTTTTAGTTATTAATTCATAAGCTGCGAAAAGTCCTGCTGGACCAGCTCCTACTATAATTACATCATAAACCATTTTTATTTCCAAGGATCTTCTAAAACTATTAAATCATTTCTTTCTGCCCCAGTACAGATAATAGAAAATTTAACACCAAGTAATTCTTCAATTTTTTTAATATAATTTTTAGCATTTTCTGGGAGATTATCATAATTTTTTATTCCTTTTGTTGTTTCTCCTTTCCAACCTGGTAAAGTTATGTAAATGGGTTTTGCTTTTTTTAATAATAAACCATCTGCTGGTGCAATATCATATTCTTTTCCATTTATTTCATATTTTATGCATATTTTTATTTCTTCTAATTCATCTAAAACATCTAGTTTTGTTAATATTAATGAATTAAATCCATTTACTAAAATAGAATGTTTTAATATTGGTATATCTTGCCATCCACATCTTCTTGGTCTTCCTGTTGTTGCACCAAATTCTCCACCAGCTTTTCTTATTTTACCTCCCAATTCTCCTTCAATTTGTGTAGGTAATGGGCTTATTCCAGTTTTGTCAACTCTTGTTATATATGATTTAACAACCCCTAAGCATTTATCAATTAAATGGGGTCCTATTCCTGATCCAGTTGTTGCTCCTGAAACTACTGCATTTGAGCTTGTTGTATAAGGATAAGAGCCAAAATCAACATCTAACCAAGTTCCTTGTGCGCCTTCAAATAAAATATTTTTACCTTTTTTTATTGCATCGTTAAGTAATTTAGAAGTGTTTTTTATCATAGGTTTTATCCATTCGTGTTCTTTTAGATAAGGAATGATTTCTTTTATGTTTTCTCTTGTAATATCTTCTTCTAGGAAATCAATATTTAGAATGTCAAACATTCTTATTCCTTCTCTTGCTGCTTTTGCCATATAAGTTGGTCTAATTCCTCTTCCTGTGGATTCTGATTTTTCTGTTTTAGATTCTTCTAATTGTTCTGGAAGAATAATATTTGTTAGTTCACTTATGTAAAGTTCTGGACTGATATTATTTTGTTTTAACATTTCTAATTCTTCTTTTATTTTTTCTAAATTAATAACTGTTCCATTTCCAATTATACATTTTTTATTTCTTAGAACTCCTGATGGAATGTAATGAAGAATTATTGTTTTATTATCTACTACTAAAGTATGTCCAGCATTTCCTCCGCCATTATATCTAACAACATAATCTGCTTTTTCAGCTAGAAAATCAACTATTTTACCTTTTCCTTCGTCTCCCCATTGGCAACCAGTAATAACAATATTCATGTAATCCCTTAAAGCCAAAGAAAATTTTTCTTATTAAAGTATTTCTATAGTAGAAGTTATATATTAGAAAAGTATTTAAAGTACGATATATATCGTATTGATATGTGGGTTGCTAAAGTTAGAATAAGTGGAGAGAAAGCATTAATTGGAAGTAAGGCTAAAGAATATAAGGTGTCTGTTTCAGGTTATCCTGTTTCTTTTTATCAGAAAAGAGACGGGATTTATGTTTATGTTATTGGTTTTGTTTTTGGAAATGATAAAAATAAAAAAGAATTTATTAAAGATTTGAAAAAAAGTGAGAGAGTCTTAAATCTTGAAGGTAAGGGTGATTTTTTTATTGGTCAACTTAAAGAGCCGCTTAACTTTAAGCAAGTTTATTATCATGGTTTAGTTCATTTAGAGCCCATTATAATTAAGGAAGATGGATCTGAATTCTGGACTGTTGGGTGTTGGAATAGAAAAAAATTAATGAAATTTGTTAAATTGTTTCAGCGAACAAGAGATGGCAAATTGTTAAAAATAGAGAATCAGAAAATATCTAATTTTTCTATTTTGAGTGTTCAACCCAAGTTAACAGATAAACAGAAGAAAGCTTTAGAGTTAGCAATCAAAAATGGATATTATGATTATCCAAGAAACATTGAATTAGAGAAGTTAGCAGATTTGATGAAGATTTCTTATTCTACTTACCAAGCCCATTTGAGAAAAGCTGAAAAAAAGCTTTTACCCTTTTTCTTTGAAAGAGCCTAGAAACGATATATATCGCTATAAATTTAAAGTATATTTTCTAGTGTATACTCTTTCTATGAAACTACAAGATTTATTGTCTGGTGGACAGATGGATGATTATCATAGACAATGGTCTGAATTTGAAGGCAAATTTATCTCACAAGTTCCCCGTAGAGTTCATTCTTCTTTGCCAATGATTGGGCAGGTTTTTCGATATGAAGATTTTCCTGTTTTTAGAGCTAAAATTTTGAAATGTTCTGTTAGAAGACTTAATCCTTATTGTGAGGCTGATATTTATTTGCATCCAAATTTTCATCCAGAACATTACCTTTCTGTTGGAGAACAAATGGTTCACGCTTCTATGCCTTTTTTGATTGATGATTATTTTAAATATATAATTACAGATCGTTTTAGTATGTCTCTGCCTCAAGAGATGTACGAAAAGATTCATTTTGATAAAAATCACCCTTCTGTTGAAGTGATTTTAAATGTTAGGAATGGTAGGACTTGGTTTTTAGGAACAGCAGATGTTTCTTTTTATGAAGATTCTGATAATCGTGTTTTACAAACTTGGCATTATGAGGGTAAAGGTGAATTAAGACCTTATGTTAAATGTATGGAGAAATTAAGAAAAGGAGAAGATGTTAGGGATGAATTAGTTAAAAAGATAGAAGGACAAGATAGAAAACATAGACATTTAATTGTACCAAGAAAAACTTTAGTTACAACAAAAGAAGAGTTAATAGAAATAACTAGAAATGGAGAAATACCTCTTACAAAAGAGGAAGAAGAAAAATTTCATGACTTTTTTTCTTTATGGGATTAGAAATCGTTTAATTTACTTTGCTCTTTTTCTTTTTTAGCATTTTTGAAAGTTGCCCAAGATTTTCTAAATATTTCTGGATGTTTATCAAAATTTTCTTTAACGAATTTCTTAGTTATTTCATTTGAAGGATAACCTGGACCAACATCACCATATTTTTTCTTTATTTTTTCTATTTCATTATCTCTTGTTACTTTTGCTAAAATAGAAGCAGCACCCACTACTGGATAGTTTTCATCTGCTTTGTTTTCTGTTATTAATTCAATATCAAAATCTAACATTGATTTTAATTGTTTGTTCCATTTTGAAGTATTTGGACTTGGACAATCCACAATTGCTTTATCTGGTTTTAATTCATTTATTATTTCTGCTGCTTTCATTGCTTCTAAATCATTTAAATTATGATTAGAATTTAGAATTATGTCATCAATTTCTTTTGGTTCTACTTTGATTATTTTATATTTGAAATCTTTTTTTATTTTTTTAAATAATTGTTCTCTTTTTTTCTTTAGAATTAATTTAGAATCTTTTATGCCGCCTTTTGTTAGTTTTTCTGATTCTTTTTCATCTATTAGAACTCCAGCAATAATTAAAGGACCAATTATAGGACCTCTTCCAGCTTCATCTATACCTAGAACTTTAACCATAATAATTTTAGTTTTTGTTTAGTTTTTATACTTTATGTTTTCGTCGACAATAGAAAATTTTATATAGTGGGACTTAGAAAAAAGTTGTATGGAAAAATAAAGCCACTTCACTGGTCTTTTTCCTTAGAGATATCAATGTCTTTTTCCTCTAATTCTCTCTTTTTGGGATTAGAGAAATCATCGTCTATGATATCTTGCTTTGCCATTTAAGTTTCTGTATGTTTTTTTGGTATATAAATGTTTTAGATATAAAATATATATAAAATGGATAAAAATAAAGAAAAAATTGATTTTAAGTATAATCTCAGCATTTTTTGGGAGATTTTAAGTAAATATAAAGTTCTTTTTTTTGTATTAATATTTGTTATTTTATTAGTAGAAGCTGCGAGTATTTTAGAAAACTTTCTTTTCAAAGTTTTTGTTGATAGGGCGACAGAATTTACTTCTGGAATTTTAGTTAAGGGGGCCTTTGTTGTAATTCTTTTGATGATTGCGGTAATTTTTCTTTTGAGCGTAGGTGTGAGGGTTGTAGGTCGTTGGTTATACATTCATATTATTAATAGGTTAGATGGTAATATGATGTTAGATGTTAAAAAGAAGTTTTTTAATCATATAATTCATTTATCACATAATTTTCATACTTCTCATAGAACCGGATCTTTAATTTCTAGATTGATTAGGGGAGGTCCGTCTATAGAAAGGTTAATGGATTCAATTGTGTTTAATTTTGCTCCTATGCTTTTACAGTTTATTATAATTTCATTTTCTTTAATTTATTTTGATAAAATTTCTGCCCTTATAGTTTTACTAACTGTGTTGTCTTTTATTGGTTATAGTATGTTTATACAACACGTTCAACAAGGAGCTAATATTAAGGCAATTAATGCAGAAGATTATGAAAAAGGTTATGTTAGTGATGTTTTTACTAATATAGATTCTATTAAATATTTTGGTAAGGAGGATAGGATAAAGAGAAGTTTTTTTAATCTTGGTAACAAAACAAAGACTGCTTTAGTTTATCATTGGGATTATTTTAGGTGGTTAAGTTCTATGCAGAATTTAATTTTAGGAATTGGAACACTTTTATTGATTTATTTCCCTTTAATGAAATTTTTGGATGGGAGACTAACTTTAGGTACTTTAGTTTTTATTTATACTGTTTATGCTGGTTTGGTTGGTCATTTGTTTGGATTTGTTCATGGTATTAGGAATTTTTATAGATCAATGGCTGATTTTGAATCTTTATTTAAATATGGAAAAGTAGAAAATGAAATTAAGGATTTGCCTGATGCTAAGCTAGTAAATATTAGAAATGGGGAAGTTGAATTTAGAAACGTTTCTTTTTGTTATGATGAAAGATCTATTTTTAAAGATTTTAATTTAAAGATTAATAAAGATGAGAGAATTGCATTGGTTGGTCATTCTGGTTCAGGTAAAACTACTTTAGTTAAATTGTTGTATAGACTTTATGATCCTCAGGAAGGAGAGATTTTAATTGATGGAAAAGATATTAAAAAGTTTAAACAAGAATCTTTGAGATCTGAACTAAGTATTGTTCCACAAGAGTGTGTTTTGTTTGACGATACAATTTATAATAATATTGCATTTTCTAGGCCTGGAGCAACTAAGAAACAGGTGTTCAGAGCAATGAAGTTTGCACAATTAGATAAATTTGTAGCTAAATTGCCTAAGAAAGAGAAAACTATTGTTGGTGAAAGGGGAGTTAAATTATCTGGTGGAGAAAAACAAAGAGTTTCAATTGCAAGAGCTTTGTTAGCTAATAAGCAGATATTGGTTTTAGATGAAGCAACTTCTTCATTAGATTCTAAAACAGAACATGAAATTCAAAGGGATTTATTTAAATTAATGAAAGGCAGAACATCAATAATCATTGCTCATAGGTTATCAACTATTATGAAAGCTGATAAGATTGTGGTTATGGAAAAAGGGAAGATTGTTCAGATTGGTTCTCATAAAGATTTGATTAAATATAAGGGTGGAATTTATAGGATGTTGTGGGAATTGCAAAAAGATGGTTATTTAGAAGAGTAGCGGGAGAAGGATTTGAACCTCCGACCTCTGGGTTATGAGCCCAGCGAACACTCCTAACTGTTCTATCCCGCTATAAATATAAGAGAAAATTATCTTCTTTTAA
>Ga0272442_10007952_pt1 | contig 13588 bp, 11 predicted proteins | sample SSMForm2O_FD_200262 | JGI IMG/M metagenome (GOLD analysis project Ga0272442, IMG submission 200262) | Marine sediment archaeal communities from Little Sippewissett salt marsh, Falmouth, MA, United States - SSM-Form-2O | ecosystem: Environmental > Aquatic > Marine > Wetlands > Sediment ...
GTAGAACTGACTGGTTGTTTACGGGGACGCCACTGCGCAGTAACCGGTCACATGCCTCTGCCGCCTGTGAAGTTATTTCATTGGGGTGATTGAAGTGGGTGTTCAGCCATATGGGACCATAGTTGGATAACATAGAGCAGAGCTCCTCATCTATGCGCTGGGGCAATACTACAGGGAATCTGGTACCTATACGTATAATTTCAATGTGCTTTATTTTTCTTAATCTGGAGATAACATCCTCCAGATGATGTGTAGATAACGTAAGGGGATCCCCTCCGGAAATGATAACGTCATTGATTTGGCTATTCCGACGTAAATATTCCAGCATAACTTCTATATCGCTACTGGTTCGCATCCATCCGCCGTGACGCCACTCTCTCTTGCGGGTACAGTGTCGGCAGAACATAGGGCATATATCGGTCAATACCATAAGTGCCCGGTCCCGATAGCGATGGACCAGCCCTGGAACTGCTGAGTCGTCTTTTTCTGCCAGCGGGTCTTCCTGCCCCATTGCTCCCATAGTAATCTCTAAAATAGAAGGCACTGCCTGTTTTCTTATCGGGTCATCGGGATCATCACGATTAATTAATGACAGGTAGTATGGGGTAATGGACAGTGGGTAGCGTGAGGTTACCAGACTGAGCCGTAGCTGTTCTTCGGCTGATAAAGAAATAAATTTAGCTAGTTGAGCTACGGTAGTGATTCTATTCCGGAATTGCCACTTCCAGTCATTCCAGAGAGAATCAGGTATGTGTTTAAAAATTATATGTCTGCTGCTGGCTATGTGGCTTGGAGGCTCATCTTCCGTTGGGGCAACAGTATCACATTGGCCGGGAGGTTCCTCATCGGCCTCATTAACACTGCTAAACTCACTAGAACGTTTCTCTGTATTGGATATCGATTGGCGTCTAGTATCAAATGATACTTTCAATTTATTATTACGGGATTTTCTCTATAAACTCTTAGTGAGTTACGTCTCGCCTCTTATTAAATGTTAAATGCTGGCGCAGACAATATACCATGCAATTATAATTGTCAAGTCTTTTTCATGGTATGAAGTGTATAAATTTCGTATTTTGTCAGGCGTAATTTTTTATCTTTCCGAACATGTCCATAAATATAGGATCACGATGTACGAAGTTAGCGATGCGGATAAGATGACGGGAAGTATCAGCAGCCCAGGTCAGTTTGTCAGTCAGGATGGGGCTGTGTACAAGGTCGGTAGGGACCCATTCAGGATTAATACAATAAGCTATTGCAGATGCATCCCATATTTCCTTCGACCAGGCTAAGCGTTCGTTAAGCAGCTCGGAGAAGATGCTTGTCAGGTAGTCACCAATGGTATTAATGCCTGCTAACCGGGCTTCCAGTTCAGGTGCAGTGCTCAACATATGCGAGGCGACACCTGTGCAGGGGATAAGTATCAGTGGTACGCCGCAGTCGAATATCAGCCTTGCCGCAATAGGGTCCTGTTTCAAATTGAAATCCTCTACAGTAGGCCAGTGTAACGGCTGTCCTCCAAGCCAGACTACCACCAGCTTTCTGATTATCTCTGGCTCCAGCAGAATCGCCGAAGCAATATTGGTAAGTGCACCGATAGCGACCACGTAAAGGTGATCATCTCCCTGCTGCATTGCTCTTTTTACCAGGTCGAGCGCCGCTTCACTGCGGTATGGATGCTCAAGATCACTTAAAAAACCCTTGGAACCCCTGTGGACCAGTCCCTCGTGGGAGGTGTTGATTCTCGATAGTACCCTGAGTATTTCCTGGTAGCTCTTCTCCATACCATCTCCCGCCCCTGTTGAGCGCTTGTTATGGAAGGGAGCGGCGTAGATTGCCTGGACATTAAGGCGCTCTGGGGAGAGAAGTGCATATACTATGGCGAACTGGTCATCTATCTCGTTATACGTATCGGTATCGAGCACCATACACAATTTCCCTGCAGGTGATGTTAACCTTTCCAGTCGTACTGTATTGCTTATAGCAGGAAAATTCACAGTCATTTCTCACGTATCAGGACACCGGTGGGCGTTTAGCAGCCCATGGACGTGCTTTCTCAAAAGCAGCAGCGGCACGCATCACAGTGATATCGTCCTCCAATGGTCCGACTATCTGCATCCCCAGTGGCAGTCCATCGGAACTGAATCCGCATGGCACCGAGGCTGCTGGACTGCCGGTGAGGTTAAAAATACAGGTAAAAGGGGTAAATGCCCAATCGAAAAAACCTCGCCCCAGCGAGCGGTCCTTGCTTCCTACAGGAAAAGCGGGGACAGCGGTGGTGGGAGTAAGCAGAAGGTCATATTTCTGGAAAAAGTCGCGATATGCCCAGCGAATCTTCTCCACATGTACCCAGGCTTTGGCCAGTTCTATACCGCTCACACTGCGGCCTGTCTCGAACTGAAGCTTATTGTAGGGCATGATATCATCGGGATGCTCATCAAGGAGGAATCCCAGTGGTATCGAGTTTCGCGTGGCTATAGTGGCATCAAAGGTCATGAACGGCATACCGGTATCGGGTACCGCCTGTTCAACATGATGTCCCATTTCCTCGAAAACATGGGCGGCAGACTCGACCGCAGCCTTCAATTCAGGATCAACCTTTACATCGTATCCCATGTCGGGAGTCCAGGCAATACGAAGTCGTTCAGGATCTCCATCAAGTGCCTTGACAAAATCAGGAGGGCTGGTTCTGATACAGGTGTAGTCCAGTCCGTCAGGGCCTGCCAGCACATTCAGCAGCATTGCGGCGTCGCGGACGCACCATGAAAGCGGTCCGAAGGTAAGGGTGTGGGACATCCCCCAGTCGGCATAATCTTTTGGAACACGTCCGTAGCTGGGCTTCATCCCGAACAGGCCACAAAATGCGGCGGGAATTCTCACGGAACCTCCTCCATCGCTGCCAAGCGCCAGGGGGCTGATGCCTGCCGCCATGGCGGCCGCTGCTCCTCCGCTGGAGCCGCCGGCTGTCCTCTCTGTATTCCATGGATTTCGACAGTCATCACCGAGCTTGTTGCGGGTCTGGACGGCGGTGCCGATCTCGGCTGCATTGGTTTTTCCAACTATTATCGCTCCGGATTTTCTTATACGTTGCATGCCTGTGCCTTCGCTTTCAGGAACCCAGTCCTTGTATACCAGCGACCCATTGGTTGTCCTTATTCCTTTGGTGGGGATAAGGTCTTTGATTGATATAGGGAGGCCATGCAGTATGCCCAACTCTTTTTTATCCATAACATCCTGCTCTGCCTTACGGGCTGCTGCCATGGCCTCTTCCTCTAGCACGGTGAGGTAGGCATTAAGCTTAGGGCTAATTTCTTTAATTCGGTTGAGAACAACCTCCATAAGCTCTACTGGCGATAGCTGCCGTGACCTTATCAGGCGGGCTAATTGATGAACATGAGTAAAAGCAAGCTCTTTTTCTGAAATTCCGGAAGACATAGGCACCTCCTTTTAATGGATTGTAGTTAGTTGAACCGATGTACCATTACATCGTTCGAAACACCTACATAGTGCATGATTCAACGTGGAAAATTTAGCCTAACCAAGTGCAGATGTCAATATATCTGAGATTATTCTCTTTATACCGTTGTTATTCTTAAGTAAATGGAGATTCGTGGGCAGTCAATTTTTCCTAAGGATGTGTTTCTGTTTTCGTAACAATGAAAAAAGGGTGAATAAAAAGATAACATATTTCCCAGGGCTGTAATAAGCTGCCTCGCTGTCTTACCACGGAGGAAGCTGCTCTTAAGAAGCTTTTCCTTCCATATGATGGGCTTTCTCTTTCACCTCTTCAGCTATTGCGGCAGTTCTTGACTTGATTTTACCTGCCCGGTCCTTGACTATTTCTCTTGTTTCCTTTCCTGGATTAGGTGCATAGAGAAAGCCGATAGCAGCACCCACTATAACCCCCATTATGAAACCAGTAAAAAATCCCGACGTTGTATCACGTTCCATTATAGTATCCTCCTTAACAGGACTATTAACCATTCTATGTCTATAGTTCTTTTCTTAGACATAATAACAGATTGCCCTATTGTACTCCATTTCATGTAGAAATAGTTAATAGTAGTCGTATGAAACTAGCTGCATGCTATATTAAATATACAAAACCTTAAAATATCTTTAGGCTGACTATCTAACTTTGTGCTAATGGCAAGTATTGTTATATGAATAGAAAAATTAGCACATATATCATTACTACTTCTGAAGAAACTATAATCCTTGTACAAGATGGAAATAACAGGTTACCAATTGTGTCGTTATCTGATTACATAAGGTATTCTATTGATTGAGCAGTAAAGCGCGGAGTACAATCACTTCTAAACTGAATGAAGGTAATTTGGAAATGGAGACTATGAGTTTGTAAAGCCAAATAGAATCCGAGGAGGGATACTACATGAAGATTACAGCAGTTGAGACAGTACCCGTAGACCGCTATCTTTTTGTACAGGTGCATACTGATGAAGGCATCACCGGGCTGGGTGAGTCCGGGGCATGGGGTTTTCTGGAGGCGTCGGCTGGAGCGGTCGATGCTTTTGCGCGATACCTGATAGGACAGGACCCGCTCCGCATTGAGCATCACTGGCAATACTGCTACCGTTACAGCCACTTTAGAGGCTCGGCTATTATGGGCGCTATAAGTGCTATAGATATTGCACTCTGGGATATAGCCGGAAAGTATTTCGGTGTCCCCACGTACCAGCTTCTAGGAGGGAAATGCCGTGATAAAGCACGTGTTTATTACCACGTCTTCGGGGAGACGAGGGAAGAACTCGTCGAAGGTTGTAAGAATGCTAAGGAAATGGGATTCACGGCGGCAGGCCATCTAACTCCATTTCTGGATGAGTCACGGGATGTCCCATACTTCAAGACTCATGCAGATAAGATGGATGATGCCATAGAAGCGGTCAGCAGCTATCGTGATGCGGTTGGAAACGATGTTGACCTGTGTATAGAGATTCATCGTCGTCTGACGCCTGCTGAGGCTGTTGTTCTAGGGCGAGGCATCGAGAAGTTCCGCCCCTTTTTCTATGAGGACCCGACTCTTCCCGATGATTTTGATGCCATGGCTCTTATTGCTGACAAAATTCACATTCCTATTGCTACCGGAGAACGGCTGCTTAATATTCAGGAGTTTGAAATGTTACTATCCCGCGGTGCTGTGCAGTATGTCCGCCCGGATGTTTGCATCTGTGGAGGGATAACGGGGGCTAAGAAAATCGCCGCCCTTGCCGAGGCTCACTATATAGATGTCGTCCCTCATAATCCATTGAGCCCTGTAAGTACAGCGGCCTGTCTTCAAATAGCCGCCTGTATTCCTAACTTCGCTTTACAGGAGTACCCTAAAGGAGAGCTTGAGCCGCCGAAAAGTGAAATTGTTAAGAAACCCCTCACGGTGGAAAAAGGATTTCTCATTATTCCCGATAGCCCGGGTATCGGCATGGAGCTGGCTGCTGATGCCAGGGAGAGGTATCCATTTAAACCGCGAAAGGTTCACAGCAGACTGCATGTCGATGGTTCGGTTATAGACCAGTAGACCATTGTATACAACTGGCTGGATTTGATTCAGCCGCTCTGGTTATGTCCGGTATTTCCGACTATATAGAGAAAAGGGCAAAATTTGCCGGAGGTGTTGCCTAGCCTGGTAGATTTCACAGATATGAAACAACCACCTGATTGTGGCTGTAATATCCACTTAGTTTATAAGAAGATTGGTATACGTTTACAGACAACCGGGCAGGATATTGAAAATAAACCGGATTAGCTTATAGTACTAAATATCTTTATCAATCTGGACAGGAGGCATTACCGTCCAGTGCGGGTGGTAATCGATTTTTTTTATGACAGCCTGGTCGATTTCTTCCGGTGAAGTTAACACAGTAGTCTTGATTTTAGCTATTCCAGAGGAATTCACCACGAGAGAAAAAGCAGTTGCACTAACATTATCTGGGATATCTATAATAGCCACTATATCATTGTCACCGAAGGCATAATAAAACGATTCCAGGATCCCGCCCATACCCTTGATTGCCTTCAGTACTGCCTCCTTGCGTTTAGAGCCGCCTTCTTTGAGTAGTAACTTCAGGCCTTTCTCGGTGTAGTAACCTTGAATAAGATATTTAGACATCTATCACCTCCTGCTATTTGTGAGATTATCCATTCTATTCACAATTTAGCCCCCTGCCCTTGACGCCATTGTCAATAATAATAATTACATGGTTCCTTATTGTCAATGTGAACTACATAGCTCTGCAATATCTCCTGGATACGTAAGTGATGTTCGTATTGTTGCCTGTATATTTAACGGGTTCTATATAGAAAGTCAGAATTACTATGTTGTGCTATTGAATTGACGATGCTATTCAGCCAGTTTTATAAATAAGGGGCGGGATATAGATTATTTGACAGAGTATCGATATCTAAATTAGAATAGCTTTGCTTGGAACAGGCTTCTTCCTGGGAGGATAGCCGGGCTCCTATATTGCAGTGGGAATTCCAAAACCCGCGGGACTAAGCCACCCGCGGGTTTTATTATAGTTATCAGGGATTGATAATGCAGGATAATATTGGATTACATAATATTGGTGGGGTACAAGGTCTTTCCGAGCAGGAAGCCTCTACCAGACTTATTCAGGAAGGACTTAACGAAATCCCATCGGCTAAAAAGCGCAATATATTATTAATTGCACTGAATATTCTTCGTGAACCAATGTTATTGCTTCTTATCGCCAGCGGCGGAATCTATATGTTGCTTGGAGATGTCCAGGAAGCACTAATGCTTCTTGGTTTTGTCTTTGTAATTATTGGTATAACTCTATATCAAGAACGTAAAACAGAGAGGGCACTTGAGGCATTACGGGACCTGTCGAGTCCGCGTGCTCTGGTTATCCGTGATGGGGTTTCAAGGAGAATTGCCGGCCGTGAGGTAGTTCGCGGAGATATCATTGTTCTTTCAGAAGGTGACAGGGTACCGGCTGACGGGATTATACTCGACTGTAATAACCTGAGGATTGAGGAGTCGTTGCTTACCGGCGAATCAGTTCCGGTACATAAAATCGAATCACACAATAATACGAAGATGGGGCGACCTGGCGGTGATAATTCACCTTTCGTATATTCGGGCACTCTGGTAGTCAGCGGGCTGGGTATGGCAAAAGTGGCTGCTGTAGGAATACACACTGAATTTGGAAAGATTGGTAAATCCTTGCAGGCCATTGAAACTGAGGAAACGTTACTGCAGAAAGAAACACGACATATAGTCCGTAGCCTGGCATTGGTCGGGCTTTCTCTCTGTGTCATTATGGCAATTGTATATGGACTGAGCAGAGGTGACTGGACCGGGGGTTTTCTAGCAAGTATTACTCTGGCCATGGCTATATTGCCGGAAGAATTTCCGGTTGTCCTTACTGTTTTCCTGGCTCTGGGAGCTTGGCGTATTTCACAGAGCCGTGTACTGACACGCCGTACGCCCGCGATCGAGACCCTTGGCTCAAATACCGTCTTATGTGTAGATAAAACGGGGACTCTTACCCTTAACCAGATGTCTGTGGATAGAATATATGTTGCCGGTGAGTTTTTAAATATAGACTTGAAAGCAATGAAAGAACCACCAGAAAAATTTCATCAACTAATGGAATTCAGCATACTGGCCAGCCAGACCAATCCCTTCGACCCAATGGAGAAAGCACTCAAGAACCTGGGCGACCATTATCAAAACATGACTGAACACCTGCATAACGACTGGGCTTTTATGCGGGAATATCCATTGTCAAAGACACTCATGGCCCTCTCTCGTGTCTGGAAATCACCCACCAGTGAAGACTATATCATCGCGGCTAAAGGTGCTCCTGAAGCCATGATTGATCTCTGTCATTTGAGTGAGGTCGAAGCGTTGGAATTATCAAAACGGGTTGAAGGTATGGCTGGCGATGGTCTAAGAGTGATTGGTGTAGCTAAGTCTCAGTTCAGGCAGGTATCGCTTCCCGGTAACCAGCATGATTTCAAGTTCGATTTTCTTGGTCTCTTGGGATTTGCCGACCCGATACGCCCTGAAGTTCCTGCGGCTATTCAGGAATGTTATAAAGCAGGTATCAGGGTAGTAATGATTACAGGTGACTATCCGGTTACTGCACAACATATTGCGCAGCAAGTGGGTCTGAAACCGTTAAACGAGGTTATTAGTGGTACAGAATTACATGACATCAGTGATCAAGAACTGAGAGAACGTATACGGACCGTAAATATATTTGCACGGGTTGTCCCGGAGCAGAAACTTCGCCTGGTGAATGCCTTTAAAGAGAATGGTGACATTGTATCGATGACAGGGGATGGGGTAAACGATGCCCCGGCATTGAAATCAGCGAACATCGGGATTGCTATGGGTGGGAGAGGTACCGATGTTGCCAGAGAGGCAGCGGCACTGGTATTGTTGGACGATGACTTTTCCTCCATTGTCAAAGCTGTCAGGCTTGGCAGACGTATATTCGATAATCTGAGAAAAGCTATGGCTTATATATTAGCGGTACACGTGCCCATTGCCGGCCTGTCGCTATTACCAGTGTTGTTTGGATGGCCTCTGGTACTGCTGCCAATCCATGTGGTATTCCTCGAACTCATTATCGACCCTGCTTGTTCCATAGCATTTGAAGCAGAACCCGAGGAGCCTGACGTTATGAACCGCCCACCTCGAAATCGTAAAGAACCACTTTTTAGCCGCAGGACAATAACCTTGAGCCTGATGCAGGGCGTTGCAGTTCTGCTGGTTACAATGGCTATCTATGGAGTTAGTTTAAGTCAGGGACGGGGTGAACTGGAGGCACGCAGTCTGGCTTTCACTACCCTGGTAATTGCTAATCTGGGGCTTATACTTTCCAATCGCTTCTGGTCAAAGAACGTAGTAGCAAGTCTACGTTATAAAAATATGCCATTATTCATAATAATAGCGGCTACTTTTACTATCATGACTCTGCTGATTTATGTGCCTTTCCTGCGTGAATTGTCCCACTTTGGCACATTGCACATCGATGACCTGGCGATTTGTTTTATAGCTGGAATTGTATGTATCCTGTGGTTTGAAACGGTCAAATATTTTTATAGACCGAGAAGTAAGCCGCTAACAAACCAGGGTGACTAGCTGATAAACAGCAGAACCATTGATAAGAATAGATACTGTTTTAACTACTAGACAATATAAATCCCAGTAAACTACTGAAATATCCGGAGCAAAACTGGCAAAACAAGAGACTGGATTAATTGTGAAACTACCGCGAGTAGGTTATGCCTTATGAAACCTCTGATTTAACTCAGCAATTAATTTTTTCTGTTCTATTAAATCCGATACTTCCCGGCGAATCCGAGCCTTTTCCTTGCAAATAAATTTACGGGTAGATTTTGGTAATTTTTTTATATTCATGTATGGTAAGCATTATACTTGTTTCTATATCTTTTGTCATTTAGTGCTTTTCATTCTGTACCAGTACACTGGATAGTACAGGCTGAGAGGAGGTCTTCTATAACGCTATAGTATGGCGAAGCTCCATTAGCCACATATCCGAGTATTTTCCACTGGGGAGTAACCAGGAGTCCTTTAAAAGCTCTTTCTTGCTAAAGCCGGCTTTTTCATAGCATCTAATAGCCTTTTTGTTGGAAGGAAAGACAGTAAGCAAGAGAACAGTTATACCAAATTCATCGCAGGCGTGATCTATAGCTTTTTGTAATGCTTCGGTCCCGTAACCTCTACCACGATACTTTTTATCCATTATAGCGATGCCTATCTCGGCACATGCTGCTACTCTGTTTATACCTTTGATTGATAGGTAGCCTATAGCTTTTTTGTCGATTGCACTGATTATACTTAACGTTATAGCTTCGCCGTTTTTGCAATATGGTACAGTCGGAATTTCTGCCGTTTGTAGAAACCTGTCCTTTTCCCCGTCATGGAAGGGTTTCCATCCCATAGTTTCAATTAGCTCGGAGTCGGTGGACTGCGAGATATAGCGTGCTATATGTTCCTCAGTTAGATTAGATAGAAAAATTCGGCCCTTGGTTTGCATTACTAATAAGGTATCATGATTTGCCTTTCAGTACTATCAGCTTCCGGAAAGTGGCCGTACAATTGGGAGCAACAAATAAACATCTTATCGTTTGGAGATGAATAATATTGGCAGAAATGGAATAATGATTGACCTTATGTTGCTCTGGCAAACATATTTTTCGGTTATATACTTCAGCTATGACAAAAGGTATAATTAGCGTAACTAGCATTATAAATTACCCTGTATCAGAGACAAAACAAAATATTTAAAGCAAGGAGGCTTTTAATATGGCAGAGAAGTCAGAAAAAGAGATGTTGGAGAAACTGCTGGGATATAGCACGCCAGCGGTGGGGAATGTTGTGGCAACCTATCCGAAGAATCCGCTATGCCTCGGTATTTATGACCCATGGAAGGGAAACTGGTATACCGACCAGTCGGTACATTGCATTTTTCCTGAAATGGGCAGGCGGGTAGGATATGCCTGTACCATACAGATGTCGATTCCTGAGCCCGGCCAACCTTCATTGAGCTGGAAAGACTTAATAGATGCACTTTGGAAGGCAAAAAAACCCACTATAGTGGTATGTCAACAGCTCTACCCTCCAGAGATTTTCAACCGGGCAGGACTTTGGGGAGGACAGTCATCTACTCTGTTTAAAGCCTGTGGAGTAGTGGGAGTGGTCACAGACGGCCCTTCCAGGGACATCGATGAAATCCGTCCGCTGGGAGTACAGTATGTTATGAGCGGTGTTACTCCTGAGCATGGTGATTTTGCTATAAAGGCGCTGAATGTACCTGTCTCCGTCGCTGGTATGGATGTTAACCCGGGGGATATAGTCCATATGGATGAGCATGGGGCGTGTAAGTTCCCGGCGAATAGACTGGCAGATGTCTGTAATAACGTTGGAGCTTTCAGTAAAGTTGAGGAAGATGAAGCTAAGGCACTCTTAAAGGCAAAAACACTGGAGGAGATAGAAGCAATCTGGTCACATTAAAACACGATACCGATACTGGAGAGAGCTCAGCCTTTATAACCATTCGAAGAGAATTTGTTTCTGGTGGTAAATGAGGGTACATATCCGTGATATAGTAACTGGATATTTACATTTCATGAATATGTTAGGAGGGAAATTATGGGTGATCGTGTTAAAGGAAAAGTAGCCATTGTAACCGGAGCTGGTTCGGCTGCTGCCGGCATAGGGAATGGGAAAGCGTCGGCAATCGTTTATGCCAGGGAAGGAGCCAGGGTAATGGTTGTCGATTATCGAATGGAGGCTGCTGAGGAGACAGAGAAAATCATTAAGGAAGAAGGCGGCGAATGCAGTACATTCGCCGCCGATGTAAGCAAGTCAGCTAATTGCAGGAGTATGATAGAGCGCTGTATCGAAGTATACGGGAGCATCGATATTTTGCATAACAACGTGGGTATTGCATTATTTGGCGGCCCGGTTGAACTCAGCGAGGAAGATTGGGACCGGGCAATGGATGTTAATGTAAAAAGCATGTATCTGACATGCAAATATGCACTTCCGTATATGGAGAAGCAGGGAAGTGGCGCTATAATAAACATCAGCTCCGTTGCCGGTATACGAGCTATGGCTGTACCTGCTATTTCGTATGAAACAACAAAGGCTGCTATTCTTGGGCTGACACGGGATATAGCGATTCAATATGCTTCGAAGGGGATTCGTGCTAATGCCATTTTGCCTGGGTATATGAGAACGCCGATGATCGAAGCGTCAGTGAAACAGGCCTATGGTAAGGACATTGATGAAGCACACAAAAAACGTGATGCCATGTGTCCTACCGGCCGTCAGGGTGAGGCATGGGATGTAGCCTATATGGCTTTGTATCTTGCTTCAGACGAAGCTAAATATGTTACAGCAGCTAATTTTGTTATTGACGGCGGTATAACACAGACTCATCGCCTCTGGCCGGCGTAATCATCTCTAATTTAATGAGTATAGTCAGCGTAAATATTCAAGCTATTGTAATAGTTTATTCGGATGCTACGCACTAATGTCATCTGAATAACTTGATAAGCTTTATAAAGAACAGAGAGTAGCATCATACCGGTAAAGCTGTAAAGAGAGTCTAGTTCCCATGAAAAGCAAAATCTGCCAGTAGCCCACTGGTATTATGGTACTCCATGTTTTTTCCATAATCATGATAGTTCCAGAAGTCAGCATTAGCTACTTTTATATTGGTAACAAAAGTAAGAGCGGCATTCTCGATACGCACGGGGGTTTTCCCGTCGCCTCCGGTAGTTAAAGTAAGATGTTGCTCTCCAAAAGGCATGGTTATGTGGTATGTTTTCCCGCGTTGCTGCAGGCTTATATTTACAAACTTAGTACCGAGATTTCTCTTCCACCTGTCAGTACGCAAATTGCTTTTGACAAATTCCTCCAGGACCTTTCTCTGTTCTTGGCTTGCAGCGTCACTTATATAGATGGCCCCTTCTTTATACGGTTTATCGAGATCAACGAACTTTGGGCCAATATCGGTTTGCTCGATAATTATATTTATGCCTTCCATGTTGAGGTTGCCAACGCGGCCCTCGGTAATCTGGTAGGTTATTAGATTGGTGCATGGTTTGTCCCACAGGTCACGGCCAAACCAGAGAGGGCAGTGTCCTTCCATACGGCAGCATTCATAAAAAACACCTTTCAATGACCAGCTATCCTGTACATTCATTTACTTGCCCCCTTATACTATTATCTCAACGATACCAGCTTGGCTGAGAAATAGTCAACATATAATAATAAACGGTAGTTTATTCTAAGTACTGATAACTCCCCTGGTCCATTACATATTATCGTGGAGGAATTAATTGGATCTTCAGTCCAGGGTCACATAAATAGATTTTCGGGTTTGGTTGTTCACCGCACGACTGATATGCCCTTGACCCGTAGTATCTTCTGCCAGAAATACATCTCCTGGACCAAAAACACGGCTGGTACCGTCACCAACAGTAATCTCAACCCCACCTTCAAGGTTAATGATATATTGCCTGCGGGGAGCGTTGTGGAAGTCGAGGTTATATGCGCCGCTGGTTTCCCTGAAAATTATTCCGGTTGCATGGTTCTGTTCCGACATCGTCTGAGCACCCTTAATGTTAGTTAAAGGAATATCGATGTCTTCGAAGTGAGACTTGCCATCGGGGCCTGTATATAGACGGGTAATTTTCATGTATGTATATATCTCCTGTAATAAATTTAATTTCGTAATTATACAATGAAGTTAACAATAACACAGCAATAATCACTGTTATATGCTTTATTGCCGGGACTTTATGGATGTATAATGCTTGAAGTATAAATAAGAAAAGGGGGTAATTCATGATTCAAAAGAGAGCTTTACTTCTGGCAAAGATGGATCCGCCGGAGAGCAAAGTAAAGGAATTTAACGACTGGTATAATAAGACTCATGTAGCTGCCCGTTCAGCTACCCCCGGTTTTCTCTCAGCTCGCAGGTTTATAAAAATCGGAGGGATTCCGAAGGCACATGTCATAACTGGCGATGCAGAGTATCTGGCTCTTTATGATTTGACCGCTGCA